>Ga0180433_10000874_pt1 | contig 51131 bp, 44 predicted proteins | sample SS_ome_8_FD_132980 | JGI IMG/M metagenome (GOLD analysis project Ga0180433, IMG submission 132980) | Hypersaline lake sediment archaeal communities from the Salton Sea, California, USA - SS_1_D_1 metaG | ecosystem: Environmental > Aquatic > Non-marine Saline and Alkaline > Hypersaline >...
GGAAAAAAAGGCCGAGCTGCTCATAATGAACCTTAATAAACGTGGACAGGGATGCTCAAGAAGAAAAACTGAGTAACGGGAAATTTATTTTTTGACTTCTTGCTCTTTATAGGTGACAAAAGCCAAGGCGTCGAATTCCTCACCACCAACAGATAAAAAGCGGTTTTACGAAATAATCAACACATTGCTCAATGTACTTCGAGGACCGAATTGTATTCGCCGTAGGGGTTCAGCTCCGTGATTTCGTTATACGGGTCCTGCTGCCACTGGCCGTCAACCACAATCCGGTATCTGTATTTGCCCTTGTTCATCGGCAGTTTGATTTGCCATACGCCGTTTTCGCCGACCTTTTGCAGCGGCGTGTTTTCGGGCTGCCAGTTATTAAAGTCGCCGGCAATCTGAACAGTGCCCGCCCTCGGATAAAGGGTCGTGAACATAACCGCATCTTCGGTGAGCCTGACGCCGTACAGCTCGGCGAGCTTGGCATCAAGGTTCATCGTCTCGACGGCTTCTATCGCCTCGGACACCCCGCCCGGCCCGGCAGTCTCAATCGTTTCATCCTGCCGGCTCAAAGCCGGTTGCTCGACCGAACTGCGCAACTCCTCGGCGCTTACGCTGATGGCGTCAAGCTTGTCCTGAAGCGTCCCGACCAATTCTGCATGATGAACCTGTGTATCAGCCCCGACCAGCTCTTCGGCAAGCCTCTGAAAATCCTTCTGACCTTTACTGGCGGAATCATATTCGCTGATGGGCTGACCCAGGCTGGCCGCTTCTTTGAGCTTTGTGTTGAAGTTGATAATTGTCTTAAACATCCTGCCGGAAAAATGCTTGCGAAGCTCTCCCAAAATCTCCCTGCCCATCTTCGTCCGTACGTCATACATGCTTGCAAGAACCATAACGTCAATCTTCTGTGAGCACTGCTCGGAAAGGACGCTGAGTGTGTCGAGCTGCCTGCTCAGACCGTGAAGCGAAAAGTAGCCCATCTCCACCGGAACTATTATATCCGTAGCTGCGCTGATAGCATTAAAAGTAAGCAATCCTACCGAAGGAGGACAATCCACTATAACGTAATCATAATCCTGCTTGACCTGCTCAAGCACCGACTTCAGGCAGTTCTCACGCTGCCCAACACCGCTCATCTGCTGCTCAAATGCGGCCAAATCAATACTGGCGGGAGCCAACTCAAAGCCATCCGATATCTGCCACAGCACCTCGGACAACCTCAAAGGTTCGCCCCGGCTGTTACTAATGAGGACATCGTAGATGCTCTGCTCTATCTGCTCCTCCGGAACCGCCAAACCAACCGCGCAGTGCGACTGGGGGTCCATATCAACCAACAACGTCCTGTGTCCTCGTCCAGCCAGGGCACTGGCCAGGTTTATCGACACAGTCGTCTTACCACAACCACCTTTTTGATTAACTATCGCAATTGTTCTCATGATTTTTCCCTATATCCAATCGACTAATGCCCATTTATGTGTCTGGACTATCCATATATTGACCTGATTCTTAAATCGGCAAAAAGAAGCCTGAACCTTTAGGTTTTTATCGGACAAAACCCTGAAAATCGCAGATAACAGCGTAAATATCGGTCTTTTTGACGGAATCCACCACTTTGATGACATACCGTTTAGTACTGAAAATTATGTATTGCTTCGACAATTCTGCAGAAATCCAGGCCTCAATACCCCCAAATTTTCGCAGCTTAAAGACCTGTTTTGCCGATATTAAGAGTACAGTTGGGTCGATATGATGGATTGACACAAAAATTGGGGCACATGAATAATTAAGGACACGACAATGAACGAACAGAATATAATCAGATGGATGCGGGAAAAGGTAAAAAGAGACGGCTTCACCGATGCCGCGAGCCTGGCAGAGGATTTCCTGCAAATACACAACGTTACTGATACCCTTGACCCGGATTTCTCCAGGACTCTCGATGCAGGTTTCAAAATCGCTCAGGAAATCCACGGCTTAGATGAAGCGAAAACAGTAAAACAGGGCACAGCATAAAAACCTCTTGGCTGATACGAGCCTGAAACCGTTAACGAAATATGCGATTGATTGAGATTCTTCACTTCGCCGGCACTGTATTCAAAATGACAAATTTACGCTGGATTCACCACCGCACCCTTCAGAAATCACAGCTTCCCGGCCAGGATAGTCAGTTCACGGTCAAGGCCCTTCTTTGAAGTGAACCTGTAAACCTCCCCGGCATCGACTACGACTTCCTGTGGGGTAATAGCAACTTCAATCCGCCGCTCACCGTCTCTGTTGCGTATTATGTTGGCCAGGGTTATCGCCTTTTCCACACCGTCCCCGGTTGAATAGTTCACGACCTCATCAGGCTGGGCCAGACGCCCGCCGTCATAGATTGATTCGTTGGGAATACCCCTGAGCCAATCGTAAACCTGCTCAACAGGTTTATCCTGTGCAGCCTCAACCGAGACCGGGTTGCGCTCGACAGCAGCCTTTACAAACGGCTCCCAGTCACAACTTTCCATATCCCTGTAGGCATAAAAGGCCAAGTCCGCCGTGATGTTGGAGCTGCGAATACCGGACAAATATTCGATAACCTCCTGCCTGCTCTGCTCAACCGACAGCTCGATAGGCGTATTCTTGACGTAGTCTTTATCGAAGGCCGGAAGTTTCGCCTCGACATGAAGGAATGAGCAAAGCTCATCAACAAACTTTGCAGCTTCCGGAACGAACGGCTCCAGATACTTTGCTAACATCTTTGTGCCTACAGCCTCCTTCAAATCTATCTTTTCATGCTCGATAAATCTCATCAGCTCCTCACAGCATAGCCTGTCCCGGCACTTATAAGGTGAATAGTCGTCTTCGGACACCTCGCCGAGCAATTTATCGAAAGTCTCATCGGCTATTCGGTAGTTGCTCCCGTGCTCATAATGGAAAAGGACATCGGCCTTTACGAACATCGCCTCGCCCCGCAGATGCCGGCAAAACTGAAAATACTGTTGATAGTTGCGATTACACCTGAGGAAATTGGCAAAGATAAGGGGACTGGGCTCCGTAGAAAGATATTCTGCAAGTCGGCCGGCAAAATACCTGTACCCCTTTTTGTCTATTGTCGCCCTGTCGTAAAAACAGTGTACATAACCTGTCGAGTGAGCAACAATGGTAACTTGCTCGTTACGCAGGGCACGCTGGGCCTTGGCGCTGATAGCCGTGCCGTTGAACCACATCGTCCTGGTAAGAAGCCTCCTGTTGTTGCTCAGAACACCACCCTGAATATCAAAATAGTTCTGCGAGTGAAGCGGCGTAAGTACCATGTAAATATCTTCCAATGGTATCTGACATACAACAAACGCAGCCGATGCATAAAGGGCAGCTAATGAAACACACTCACCGGCACCCGTGTTGTAACCATCCTTAAGGGCAAAAGCAGTCATCGCTTCGACCGTCTCGGTCTTCCAGTAAGGAATAATGTCCCCGTCGTATTTATCCAGACCGAAGTGCCTGCGAATATCCACGTCGAAGTAGTATTGGTCGCCGTGGTAACCGAATAGGGCGTTACTGGCGGCGATGTCATCGGGTGATATGAACTTCTCGAAACGCTTCAGCTCCCTCGATTTGCTGGTAAGACCCCAAGTATTGAGGTCAAGGTTGAAATCGTACACATCCATGATGAATTGCCTAAGCCGCATCAGCTTTTTATAGGGCGATTTTCCTTCGAGCTTCCTGAAGCTGTCGGCCTGGCGCCACCGCCATAAAATCGGACTCATTATGTTCGCCAACACCAGGCTGTACATAAGTTCAGGAAATACAAATACTTCCATATCAGAAAGAGTTATCGCACTGGTATATTTTTCAAGTTGCTCTGAATCCATTTACCTTCTACCCCGAAAATGAAAACAAATCCAACCCACCGACGATTGTAGATTCACCACCTACAAAATGCAAATCATTATTTGAGTGGATTGAAACGTATTTGCTATGGCATGATGCCAAGTATCACCAAGGGCACGGCAGGCACACCTCGTCCCTGACGAATGACGTTATAAAATTCACCCTCGTAATATGGGACGCCGGAACTCATCTGAATCTGAAGATCCTTCATCGGTAAAATTTCTATCCCTACGTCGATTTGATCACCAATATAAAATGCAAGATGTTTAACAAAAAGATCATAAGTCACAAAAGAATACTTTCCGAATTGAACTTCAATTGCTATTCGCTCCTTAACAAAATCTGTTTGGTTGTAACTATAGATTGGAGTTTGACCCGCTTCCTCAATCTCCTTCTTTTGTTCCTTTGGATCCATCGAAAGTGTTTTTCTAATGAGTTTCTCATCTTTTGTTACCCAGTAACTAACCCGACTTTCTTTCCAATTAGCTTTGGTAAGCAATTTCTTAAAATTGGCGTTCATGTCTATCGGGCTATAAAGGAGTTTTCCTTTCATCCCCTTCTCTTTTGAGACTTTTGTCTTACAAGCTTTGGCGTCGACTGCCTTAACAACCTTATTTAATTCTTTCCACAAATGTGGCTTATGTACCATTAGGAATTCTAAGCCGTTCAAATGTGAGTAGGTTTCTATGATTTTCATTTTATCTTATGTTTTCCAATGTTTTGTTTTCAAATAAAGCCATCTGCTTCCTATCTTTACTTCCAGCCCAAGGAAAATGAGTAACTCCGTTTCCATTTGCTTCCGGATCATATATCGGTTTATTCATAGGACGTGTTCTAAGGGTGCCTTTCATTTCTTCCTTAATGCGATCTACGGCGAGCAGAACATATTTACTAACAACCTCAGAACCGCATCCTCTTCTGTTATGTCGAATCGCTGCGACCACTGTGCTTCCAGTTCCTAAAAATGGATCAAGAATCCACTCTTCTTCATTTGACATTGAAAGGACCAATCTCTCAACTAATTCGACGGGGAATTGACAAGGGTGTTCCGTTTTTTCCACGTGATTGCATTTGACGTTTGGGATCAACCACACGTCACCGGGATTTTTGCCTAAAGGATTGCATGAGTATTGACCTGCTTTTGGACCTTTGAAATACTTCTTTCCCGGGTATTTCTGAGGTACCCTCACCGGGTCTAAATTAAAGGTATAATCTTTTGATTTTGTGAACCAAATTATTGTCTCGTATCTACCTGAAAACCTCTTTGAGCAATGCAATCCATGCTCAAAATGCCAGACAATACGATTCCGCATTTGCATACCCAATTCATTAAAGATCGGGTACAGGACTGCATCGAGAGGAATAATAGCTCCTCTTTCAACATAGTTCCCAACCTGCCAGCAAATGCTACCACTTTCAGAAAGTACGCGAAAGCACTCCTTGATTACCGCTGCCTGTTGCTCCAAATACTGGTTCAAATGGAGTTTCTTTTCATATTCTTTTCCGATATTGTAAGGGGGAGAGGTAACTATGAGTTGGATTGATTCATCCGGTATTTGATTTAATAATTTCAGACAATCTCCCGGATACACAACAACGTGCTCTGACAGATCAAACTTTTGCGAAATTTGACAGTTTCCAAACATGGTAATAGTCTATCACGGTACAATCTTTGCGTCAATGATTTTCGAAATCAGTTAGGTCTGTAATTCCAAACAAATTTTACCCGGCTGTCCAAACCTCAGATTGGTGTGGGTCGGCTGAGCAGTACTCGATTCGGTAGGGCTTAACGATTATGATGCCGTAATTCGCATCGTCCGGGCCCTTAAAAATGCCGGACAACTTATCAAACCAGAATCTATGACGCTCAGCTTCATCAATCGTTAAACGAGCCTTGCCCTGAATCTGAAGGTATGGAGCCATCATTTGGGGGTCTGTAATGCCGCAGGTAAGATGAACTTCAGCATTCTTTTGAATCTGCGTAACCTTGCGGGCCTTTACAAAGGTAGCAAGCCTGATTGTAAAATCTTCGGCGCCTCTTATCATAACGTACCTGACCCACGGTTTTCCGTCACCGGTTACAGTGGCAAAGCTCGCTAACTGAAGGCCCTTTAGAATCTCATAAATTCTGTCTTTCAAATCAGACATCTTTTCCCTTTCGAAATTAAAAAAACGCGGTCCTGTATGAGCTGGCGCCTAATACGCTTTGCATTTATTGATTTTCCCCAAGGCTTTCCGGCAGTGTCTGGACAAAGGCCTTTATCTCATCACGGCACCTCCTGAATTCCGCTAAGACCTGCTCGGTTGTTCCTGTAGTAAAAGAGGGATCCTCGAAACTTCTGTGAAACATCTTAACATCGCCGCCGAAAATGGGACACAGCTCCTTCGCATAGTCACAGACGGTTATCACATAGTCAAACTCGTTTCCTAAAAGCTCATCCACGTGTTTGGACCTGTGGCGGGATATATCCACGCCGGCCTCAGCCATAACCTCAATCGCCTTTGTGCTGACTCCCACCGGTATAACACCCGCCGAGAACGCCTCGATACAACTGCTTTTGAGGTGCTTGGCCCAACCCTCGGCCATCTGACTGCGACACGAATTACCCGTACACAAAAACAGTATTTTTAACTTCCGCGCATCTGCCATAACAATGTACACACTTTCGGCTTTTGTGCCGCTGCGCTAAATAGTCAATATAAAATCATAAATATAAAATTAATTGAGTGGGTCTGTAAGCCGAGTTCTGTATCCCGCACCTGCTTTGAACAGAAAAGCAGAAATCCCAAGCACGAAGCACGAAATCCGAAACAATTCCAAATAACCAAAATTCAAATGACCAAAACAACTCGTTTCGAGAATTCGAACATTCGAATTTCGGATTTGTTTAGAATTTCGATATTTAGATATTAGAATTTCCTGCTTTGCCATGCAAAGCAGGTGCGGGACGGCGGCCATTTAACTGGACCAACCGTTACCGATTGGCTCTGCCGAAAACGGCAAGCGACCTACCCGCCGGCGGTTACCCGGGCAGGGCAAAGGATTCTTAACCGGTTGTAAGAATCCAGCCGGCTTACTTGGTCTTGCAGGCGGTGGGGTTTACCTCACCGACGCTGTCACCAGCGACGTGGTGCGCTCTTACCGCACCTTTTCACCTTTACCTGTGCCCTAATAAGGGCCATCGGCTGTGTGTTTTCTGTGGCACTTGCCCGCGGGTTACCCCGGGTGGCCGTTAGCCACCACCGTGCCCTATCCTGCTCGGACTTTCCTCCCCGCACCTGCTTCGCTGTGCAAAGCAGGTGCGGGGCGACCGCCCGACCCACTCAAATCTATTATACCATAAAACGCAAATTCGGCAACAGCGCCGAATTAAAAAGGCCGACACACCGCTGTCAAATTCGAAAAATCACTGTTTTCTCAAGTGTGGTTAATTACCGTGATAGTTCAATATGTTTGCCAAAATGCTCATCGTTCGTTTCGGGAAAATCCTCCCGGTAATGCACGCCCCGGCTTTCTTTGCGTTTCTCGGCGGATTGTGCGATCAAAAGCGAAGCCGTCAGCATGTTCTGGCATTCCCAACCGAAGGGTGAGTCAAATACCTTATCCATCACATACCGTTGCCAGAATCTGATAATCTCCTGGGCTTCTACAAGCAGATGGGCCTTGCGGGTAATCCCGACGTTCCGCCACATAAGCGCCCTGAGCGAATTCGTAACATCAGATGCATCCAGCCGGCTTCGGTCGGAACGTGGAATCTCATACTTTATTCTGTGGTGCCTGAGGTGGTTCACACCCGCTTCCAAACGTAATGATGAAGCCCGACCGGCGATTTTACCAAAAACCAGACCCTCAAGAAGAGAATTGCTGCCCAAGCGATTGGCACCGTGCAAACCCGTCGATGCAACTTCGCCACAGGCGTAAAGGCCCTTTATATTCGTTTGTGACCCCGCGTCCGTCTTGACTCCGCCTATCATATAATGAGCGCTGGGTCGAACAGGTATCAAATCTTTGCTTACATCTATGTCAAAGCTTTCACATAACTCACTGATAAACGGGAAACGCCTGGAAAAGTGTTTCTTGTCAAAATGTCTTATATCAAGATAAACATGTGTTGAGCCTGTTTTGAGCATCCTGTCCAGAATCGCCCGACTGACCACGTCGCGGGGTGCAAGTTCTGCGGCTTTATGATAATCGGTCATAAAACGTTTATTCTCCGAATCCAGCAGAATCGCTCCCTCACCTCGAAGAGTCTCGGTTATCAGAGCACGCGAAGCACCGGCAACATAAAGAGTGGTGGGATGAAACTGGACAAACTCCATATCCTGAAGAACAGCCCCCGCCCTGTAAGCCATCGCAATACCATCGGCGGTGGCAACTTCCGGATTGGTGGTCTCCCGATAGAGCATACCCGCACCACCCGTCGCCAGAATAGTGCTCGCCGCCCAGATAATCTGAAAACCACCACCTTGGCCGCAACCTATAACCCCGATACACTCATTGTCGTTGTTGGTGATAATATCAATAACGTAAAAATTCTCGATTATGTTTACACCGGCAGTCTGCCTGACTTTTCTTATCAAAGCCTCCGCTATCACACTGCCGGTCGAATCACCGTGAGCGTGCGCGACTCGGGCGTGACTGTGGCCTCCCTCAAGACTTATATCTATTTGGCCGTTGACCTTATCAAATTCGGTTCCCCACTCGGCAAGCTGATGAATAAGACCCGGCCCCCGGCTTACAACAAGTTCGACAATCTCTTTATCGCAAATACCGCAGCCGGTCGCAAGTGTATCACCGACATGCTCGGCAAGACTGTCATCGGCACCGAGTACAGAAGCAATCCCACCCTGGGCATTCCAGGTATTGCTGCTTTGGAATGTTCCTTTGCAGACAAGGGACACATTGCAGTTTTGAGCCGCTTCAATCGAAGCTCGAAGCCCCGCAATCCCTCCCCCTATCACCACACAGTCGGTGAATATCTGCTGAATCGAAACCGTATCTATCGACACAAGATAACGTCTCGGCTCGCTCTCTTTAGTCTGCATAAGCTCGTTCTCTTCCAACTGCGGTTACCTAAAATTTAAAAAGCAAAAAACAGGCTCCCTTCGGCCGATCTTAAGTATAGTATCTTCCACGGTATGATGCAACTATACAAGACTTTAAGTTACTCAAACTGACCTATCTGATTCGGGTATTGGCTTTAAGTGCTTTATTGATAAGTTCATAAGTAATCTTGTCCTTCCGACCGCCCACATGTCATTCTGAACGCAGACTATTGTCATGCCGGATTTAATCCGGCATCCAGTTCATTTAGCCCTGCGTTTCACGCAGGGTCATTCTGAGGCGCAGCCGCAGAATCTCAATCGTTCGTCTACTGTCATTCCAAACTTGATTTGGAATCCATTATCTCACCGGAGGTCTTGGATTCCAGCTCCCTGCCCCTGCCTCCGCAGGGGTGACATTTTTCCGCAGGGGCAGCATTCCTTCGCAGGGACAAGCTTAGCTGGAATGTCAATTATACGCGACAGATTCTTCACTCCGCTTCGCTCCGTTCAGAATGACAGGGGGCTACCTCTGACGCTCCAGTCAGCATGACAACAAAAAACGGTCAGTTTGAGTAACTTACTCTTTTCTACTGTTATGATATAACCACCAACAAAAAAGGGCCGCTGAGCAAATACGCACAACGGCCCTTTAATACTTCACTATGTATTTCCTATCTACCGCTGCGCCTCCTCAAAAGTGTCGCCCCACCCAGGCCCAGCAAAACAAGCGTAACAGGCTCCCGAACCATTGCAAGGCTGTATCTCCAGCCCCGTGCAAGACTGATGAACTCGTTGGTAATCGGTACCTCTTGCTCCTCTTGCTTGTTAAGGTCCCATGTAGCCTGGGAACCTTCGGATTTAAGAGCAAGGCTGTGATACCCACCACGTGCAACGGCCACAAAATCACTGCCCGCAGGAACATCACACTGGTGATAATTGTTCCACCCCCAGGCCGACAATGAACCGTCGTATTTGATAGCAAGCGTGTGGTGACCGCCGTCAACAATCATAGCATACTCGCTGTTCGGTGCCGGTTGGCTCTGGTGGTATCTGTTCCACCCCCACACTACACCTGAACCATCAGACTTAACGGCCCGGCTGTGATAATAATCGCCTACGATAGCAACAAAGTTATCTCCTGTAGGCACACTGCACTGGCCGTATGTATTGTCACCCCACGCCGCAAGTGTACCATCGGACTTGATGGCAAGACTGTGATATCCGCCGCCGTCAACTGCTATAAAGTCGTTCCCAACCGGTACATTGCATTGACCCGAACTGTTCCACCCCCACGCAACTAATGAGTCGTCGGTCCTGATAGCAATGCAATGAAAACCTCCACAGGCAATGGCTGTAAAGTCATTGCCCGTCGGCACGTTGCACTGGCCGTATGTATTGTCACCCCAGGCAACCAATGAGCCGTCGGACTTCAGTGCAAGACTGTGATACCCTCCACCGGCAATCGCTACAAAATCATCGTTCGTAGGAACATCGCACTGACCGTATGTGTTATTTCCCCATGCAACAATCTGACCGCCAAGGACCGGTCCGCAGAATATAGATATGACTATATAGACAGCCGCCGCCCAAACAGATGATGCCCTTGTTATGCTTCTCATCTCCTCCTCAAATCCTCCTCAAAAGACCGTCAACTTAATAGCCCGTAAGACCAGCACCAAACAGGCACTAACTTTTAAGGAGACTATGGCGAAAAGAATTGCTCACTCCCTGTCTTTCCATCACGTCTCCTTTAACTCACAGACGCTCCATCGGATTTGCTGTTGTAATTATACCACCTCATCGTCCTGTAATCAAGAACTTTTTGGACAAAATAAATGAAAATATTTCATAAATCTAAAATCCTGCCTCCTTGTCCTGAAGCCATCAGGCAATCCGAATTTCAAAAAAAATGTCTTTTTCCGGCGATGTAGAGCATAAAATCTTATTAAAAAGTATTATAAACCCAGAAAAAACATCTAAACCACGGTAATCAGCATAGACCCCGTAACAAATCCTTGCCTTCTTGTGCGATTGTGTTTATACCAGAATCGCTTTTTATCAGCTTCGTTTTTTTGATTTTTCCCGGTTTGACAAAAATACACAATTGTAAGAAAATAGGCGAAAAACGAGCAAAAACCTATAGGATTGAACTGGAACTGTCAAATTCTATAAAGGCTACCATGGAAACGCCTTTCCAAATCAAAGACAAGTGCATCGTTATTACAGGCGGCGCCGGCGCATTATGCGGTTCTTTGGCTGCAGCGCTTGCCCGACAAGGCGCGAAGATATGCATTCTCGATCTTGATATGCCGCGAGCCGAAGAACTGTGTAAAAAACTCGAAGCAGACACAGGTTATGCCTTTGCGGTAAAAACAGACGTCACGGATAAAGAATCGCTTCAGTCGGCTTTCGACCGCGCGATGGAGGAAATGGGCAGGATTGACGTACTTATCAACGGGGCCGGCGGAAATAAAAAAGAAGCCACGACTTCCGAAAACCTGTCCTTTTTTGACCTCCCGCCTGATGCCTTAAAAGAAGTTTTCGATTTGAATCTTCTCGGCACCATCCTGCCTTCTCAGGTTTTCGGTAAATGTATCGCTGAACAGGCAAGCGGCGTAATCCTTAATATCTCAAGCATGAGCGCCTTTCGGCCCTTGACAAAGATACCCGCCTATTCAGCGGCAAAGGCCGCAGTCAGCAATTTCACCCGGTGGCTTGCGGTGCACATGTGCCGGAACTATTCCAAAAACATCCGCGTCAACGCAATTGCCCCGGGCTTCTTCCTTACCGAACAAAACCGATTTCTGCTCACCGACGAAAAAACAAAACAACTTACCGAAAGAGGAAAAACGATTGTTGACCATACTCCCATGGGCAATTTCGGCCGGCCGGAAGATTTAATCGGAACGGTGCTGTGGCTCATAAGCGATGCGTCCAGATTTGTCACGGGCGTTGTCGTACCGGTTGACGGGGGATTCTCTGCCTTTAGCGGAGTCTGAGGGTGTACGTGGCCGGATAGGTTCTACAAAACCGTAGGAAACCTGTAACCGATGCTGATATCAAGAGAAAACAAAGAAGCCTTTCTCAAACTATCCGATGCGGCCGATGCAATCAGTGAATTCTTTACTCAGAATAACTACAAAGGCAAACGTGTCCTTTTAATAATCCCCGATAACACTCGCTCCGGACCGATCGGTGAGATATTCAAAATTATTTACAGCTACTTAGGCCCCCAGGCAAAGTCGGTTGATTGCCTGGTCGCACTCGGAACCCATCAGCCGCTCACACAGGAGCAAATCTGTAAAAGGCTGTCATTATCTCCCCGGCAGCGCAGCGGCAAATACGCATCGGTAGGACTTTTCAACCATCAATGGGCAAAAAACGATACGTTTACTTCAATAGGCAAAATATCCAGCGACCAAATAGACCGTCTAAGCAATGGCCTGTTTCGTGAGGAAGTGAACGTTGCAATCAATAAGATGATTTTCGATTATGATGAGCTTTTCATTGTAGGGCCCGTTTTCCCACATGAAGTCGTCGGTTTCTCCGGAGGACACAAATACATCTTTCCGGGAATCGCAGGGCCAGATATTATAAACTTCTTTCATTGGCTCGGTGCCGTTATAACAAATCCCGTAATAAATGGACACAAATGGACACCCACAAGAAACGTCGTGGAAAAGGCAGCCGAATTCATTGATATGCCGCGGAAACTGTTCGCTATCGTCGCCATCCGGGACAAATTGAAGGGACTTTATATCGGAGACGTCCTCGATGCCTGGGAAAAGGCAGCCGACCTTTCGCGCCGGGTTCATATCGTCTGTGAAAACAGACCCTACAAAACGGTGCTCGGCATAGCACCTGATATGTATGAAGATATCTGGACCGCAGGAAAAGTTATGTATAAGCTCGAGTCGGTGGTAGCCGATGGCGGCTCGCTGATTATCTATGCACCCCATATCTGCGAGTTCTCATATACCCACGGTAAAATAATCGAGCGGATTGGTTACCACTGCCGAGATTACTTTCTAAAACACCCTGAAAAGTTCACTGCCGTGCCGAAAGCCGTCCTGGCACATTGTACACACGTAAAGGGCATCGGAACGTTCATCAATGGTGTCGAAGAGCCTCGAATCAATGTAATATTAGCCACCCGAATCGACAAACAACGCTGTGAAAGTGTAAACCTCGGTTATATGAACTACGAACAAATAAATATCTCGTCCTGTGAAAACAGAAGAGATAAAGGTATCCTTGTTGTTAAAAATGCCGGCGAAATCCTGTACCGTCTGAACAGACGGCAGAATATGTATCACGGAAAAAGAGGTTAAGACTGATATGATAATCGTTGTGATGGGTGTATGCGGCTGCGGCAAGACGCTCATCGGAAAAATGCTCGCAAAGCAAACAGGGCTGGCTTTCTATGATGCCGATGACTTCCATTCGGCAAAAAGTGTAGAAAAGATGACTGCGGGTATTGCCCTTGACGACGATGACCGATTGTGCTGGCTTAAACGGCTGGCCGGACAAATGACAAAATGGCAAAGCAGCGGCCCGGCCGTCCTCGCCTGTTCGGCACTGAAAAAATCTTACCGAAAAATCTTAAATGAGGCCGGTGAAGTACGCTTCGTGTACCTTAAGGCTTCCAAAAATCTAATAATTCAGCGAATGCAAAACAGAAAGGACCATTATATGCCTGTTTCTCTGATTGACAGCCAGTTTGCAATCCTCGAAGAACCGGACGATGCAATGATTGTAGATGCCGAAAAAAAACCCAACGAAATTCTACGCTGCATCCTCACCGGCTTCAGGAAAAAAACCGGCAATTAACAAAGCCGATATCGTCCGGCGAAAATACAGGCCAATAAAACCGATTTTTCACTTTTTTGAGAATCTTTCATATGCTTCTTGTCGAAACACTTGACATACCCGCCGGGTACCTGTTAATGTATATATATTATGAACCTTTAGGGGCCGTAGCTCAATTGGTTAGAGCATCGGACTGTCGATCCGAAGGTTGAGGGTTCGAGTCCCTTCGGCCTCGTTTTTGTAACTTGAGGGTTAGTAAGCACTTATGCTTGTTGGCCCTCTTTTGTTTTTGCCCTCGACAGTCAATGTGCAACAAGTGCGCAACAGATTTGACTCGCCAATCTGTTCGCAAACCTCCCTGGCATGGTCTAAGATGTCTTCTCTTACAGCCAGATAAAACCTTCGTGTGGTCTCGAACTTGGAGTGACCGGCGAGATTAGCGACCGACATTGCCGGATTCATCGATTAACAGCCGTACAGAGCCTAAGCGGTCGTGGAGATAAATGTAAGCAGGGTCGGTATAGTCGCCTTCGTAAAAAGCTATCGGCTGGGCACCGGAGTATATATATGACCTTTCCTAAGAGCCGTCATCGCCATCGATGACAAATAGTATTGTAGGCAATTTCTGCGGTTATCTCATCAAGTATTCTAAAAACAACCGAAGTACCATACCTACCAAAACCAGTCCTGCTAAGAAATACAGCACTGCATATCGGTACATCAAAAAAATCCTCCAGGCAATCCAAGGTGTTCTTTTGACAAATAAAATGAATTTTTCAACGCAAAATAAAGGCTTTTTATTTGAACTCAAGCAAATTACTTCATCTATTTCTTCAATCCTTTCAATGCCTTCCCTTTCGAGGTAATCAAGTTGATAGAATTTATCCCATGCCGTACGACATCCGATTTTTCGTGCTTGTTTCTGCCATTTTTCTGTTTGATTTGTTTTGTAATAAGCTACCGCTTTTTTATAGTCAAAAGAAACCCTCCAAAAATCATCACCTTTACCAAGACGATGTTTATCATAAAATGATGAAGCAAGCCCAATATCTCCTATTTCATAGTATAAATCAGCCAACAACACCTCAAAGCCCTTGTCAAGATTGGCTAATTCCTGAATAATCTTTTTTGCTTCGTCGAACATTTTTTTAGCGATATACGATTTTATCAGAATTACCTTGGTACTGATATTTTCCGGTGATTGCTCATTTAGGCTTTGGGCATATTCCAAACGCTTGTCCCAATATGCCTTCTCATTGAGTCTGTAGCACAGCAGATATTGAGCTGTATAGGTTTTTTTCTGTAAGCTGCGTTCGAGCTTTACAGACTGATCTAAATAGTCAATTCCTTCGTCTCTGTATCCCATATCATACAAGGCCAGCCCAATGTCAAGATAGGCCTGCCACTGGCGATTAGCAGTTAATTGATTGATGTCCACCTCTTTAATGGCATCATCGATAAAGTGTCTGTCAAAAAAGTATATTGCAGCCTGTACAGAGTAGTTTAAGAAATCTATTCCTATATCTTTAGGAAGATTTTTAACCGTTTTCGTTTTACCCGGATACCAATAACGTACAATCGTTTTATGCCACCAAAAAGGTAGCAAGACAGTGCGCCAAAGGCTGATTTTATAGCTGAATACATTTGACATGTTATACTATCCTGTCAATTAGGATTAACCACCAGGAGTTGGTTCAAACGCATCTTCTTCCGACAGTCCCCGTTCAAGTTCCTTAAGAAAGTTGCAAAAATCAACAATGCCCCTTATAACATCATCCGCGTGTGCCGTAAGAATAACAATCCCTGTTGCTATTGCAGCCCATTTTGGTAACTTATTCCACCAGCCGGGGCCACCACCACCCATCCAGTTCCCCCCCACACCATTTTCATAGTCACGAATAATATTCGGTACTCTATCATCAAGCAAGGGTCCTCTGAATCCTGCCATAAGCATTACCGGCAGGATGGTTTTTTCTAATTCAATTCCATATGTCAAAATATCCCAGTTGCCCTGTGCTACACCAACGCCTGCAACAGCAATCGCAAAAGCATGCACACTTGCTCCAGCCATAATGGGTTCCACCAACGCACTTGCATATGATTCACCCGTAGGGTCGATGCGATTGATTGGCTCACTGCCGCAATAAAGAAATGGGTGCATAGACAAAGGCCAGAAAGGCTTACCCTTAACCGGGTCAATAGAAGTAAAACGCATAATTTGTGGATTTTGCCTACGGGCGTTGCAGTAATACTCGCCTACTTTGCCGTCCCAAAGATAGCCGGCAAAACGATATGGATTGCCTACTGTCTCGTTAGTCTCCGAAGACACCTCGCTACCGAACGGTTCGTACAAGTACGTGTTCTTGATGTTTCCATTTTCATCTATAACTAACCTTACAGAACCCAAACGGTCGTGCAGATAGAAGTAGTCTTTGTCTGTTTCATGTTCGTGGAATATCATCGGCTGAGCACCGGAGTATATATATGACCTTTCCAAAGAGCCGTTGTTAATTAATATCCATTCCAAATTTTATTTGGAATTAATTTGAGAAAGCATCTTTTTAATTTCAACTGAATTATCTCGGAAGTAAGGGTCGTTTTGAAATACTTCATCTCTGATTTTCAAAGCCAGTTTCTTGCTTTTCTTAAACTTTCCCAAATAATAATAACACATTGCCAATCTGTAACTAATATATGGTTTAAATTGCAGAAAAGCCTTTGCCTTATTGTATTCTTTTAAGGCCAAAGAATACTTTTCTTCACTATAAAAAACATCACCTAGGACCTGTCTTAAGAGTTTGTTTTTAGGTTCTGTATTTAAGGCACGTGAAATACACTTTCTGGCTTCTTCTATGTTGTCTTGGTTTAGATATTTTACGGCCACGATTCTCAACGCCATAATATTATCAGGCTCATCTTTAAGAACCGATTTACATAACTCGATACCCTCATCCAATAGTTCATCATCCAATTCTGTTGCAAGATTCAAGATGATGTTAGATGAAGAGTGTGTTTGTAGGGCATCGCGTAGCATCTGGATCCCCTTTGCCTTTTGCCCTATATAAGAAAAGACCATGCCTGCTAAGCCTGTAATGATCGCTTTATCTTTACTCGTGGATGGTTCCACTAAACTTAAAGCTTTCTCTATGTATGAAACGTCTTTAGTTAAAAATGTCTTAATAGATGCACAAACAAGTAAACCCTTTCCAGGAGGGTTTTGTTTCTTTGCGTACTCTTGCCATTCTTTGTAATTAAGTGCATATCGGTCAAAAGGTTCAGGCAAAAGCATGCATTTATTAAACGGCAATTTCTTCTTTATAAATATGTCTTCAAATTCCGTTTCTTTACACATCATTACCTCTTATAATTATCAGTCAATGTTTTGGTTCAATCTCCACAGGGCATGCCCAATCCACCGAGCCCAATATTTCCAATCTCGGGGGTCTTTCGGATCTGGTGGTTTACTTCCATCCCCTGAATTTGCCATTTCATTTAGCATTGTATAGAATTCCTTTTCTGCTTTGAACCTTTCTTTGTGCCTCCTACTAAATTCATTAATTATATTCATTGAAGCAGCAGGACCGCCAATAATACCAACAGCAACCACAGACGGAACTAGATCGTGAAAATCGATGGCAAGATCCATCATATCAAAATTCATCTGTGATACTGCGTATGCCATCATTGATACTGCAATTATGTGAACTCCATGTCCAGCCATTACAGGGGCAAGAAGTTGTGCAGCAAATGCTTTTGATCTTCCATCAGGGTCAATACTGTTCAAAGGATCATTAGCACAATATAAGTATCTGTGAAATGTTTGCGGCTGATATGGTACTCCAAGGACCGGGTCAACGGCAGTAAACCGCATAAGTTGCGGGTCGTATTGTCTTTCACGCAGATAATATTGTTCGGTCTCCGAATCGTACCACTGCCCTGTGAACATGAAGGGATTATCGACAGTCTCTGCAAACTGGCTGTTCGGGTCGGTGCCGAAGGGGGTGTATGTATAAGTATTCTTGACGTTACCAGCAGAATCGAGCACCTGCCTTACACTGCCCAATCTATCGTGCAAATAAATATATGCAGGGTCGGTATAGTCGCCTTGGTAAAATGCAATCGGCTGGGCACCGGTCCCGATTTTCATCGGGATAAACTCCAATATATGACCTTTCCAAAGAGCAACTTTATATCAATCAAGAATCAGGTAAAAATCCTGATGAGCACCTATTTGAAATTTTCAAGTAGGTTAATGAAAAAATTGTTCTTAAAAACATAAGCTCCAAAACTAACAACAAGTAAAATAATTATCCAAGTTGAAAGACAAAAAACGCCTAATACAAGTCCTCGATTTGAAAGTTTATTTATTTGTGGATCATCTAATGACTGTATCTGTGCATGAGCATCCAGGCGAACTTTTTCAGGTAAGCGTTTATTGCTACAATTCTTCAAGACAGGTAAATAATTTTTCCTCAATATGAAGTGTTGCATGACTCCTATAATAGCAGCTAGTATCATAACGACTAACATAGTACCAGCAAAACTCAAAAAACCGAATATGACTATTTCAGGACGAACTGCTAATCCCACACTCATCAATACGCCTAATATAATCGCTACTATTAAACACAGCAATAACTGTAGTAGAAAACGTTTCATTGTTTTCTTTTGATGTCGTTGATATAATTGTCCAGGCTTCATTATATCTCCTTACTTGCTACCATTCACTTACCCAAGCGTGACCTCTGTATACATGTCCTTCCGCTCCAGCTACGAACGACCATTTTCCTACACCAATGCTAGCAGTCCAAAGTTCAGTCCCATTATCTCCTATAGAATATGAACCACCTACTGTGTATGCCCAGAAAGGAACTCCAACAGGTGCTTCAAATGTGGCTGAGCCTCCATACTCCCAATACCATCCACCTAGATCTTGTAAGCTTTGCGCATTCGGAGAGTATGAAAGGTCAAATGTCAACGATCCGCCTCTGCCGGTTGTTAAGCCTCCACCACCAGCACCATAGATTACTGAACCAAAGAACCATTTGTCATTATCCTTGCTGTGCCCAAATACTATACCTCCTCCGAAAGTTCCACCCAAACCAACGTCTACTTCCATCGCAAGAAGACCGATCAAGGCCTGTCTCATAAGAGCATGATAACCCAAGTTACCTTTTGCCAAACTTGCGATACCAGTCTCAGAGGCTTGGCCTAATATTCTTGTACCGATCGTACTGGAAAAACTGCCACCTACTACAACCGCCCACTTACCATCAAGATCAATATAATTGATTGGATTGTTCCCGCAGTATAAATGTGTGTGATTAGTAATAGGTCGCTCATATTTTCCACGTATTTGATCAATAGCACAAAATCTCATAAGCTGTGGCTCATATTGTCTTGCACGGAGATAGTATTGGCCTGTCTCAGAATCATACCACTGACCTGTAAATCTGAACGGATTGTCCACCGTTTCAGAGAATTGATTATTCGGGTCCTGGCCGAAGGGTGTATATGTATAGGTGTTTTTGACATTGCCCGATTCATCAAGGACCTGGCGGACGGAGCCTAAGCGGTCGGAGAGATAAAAATAGCTCGGGTCGGTATAGTCGCCTTCGTAAAACGCGACCGGCTGGGCACCGGCATAAACGTATGATCTTTCAACGGAATTGTTATTGCCTGCATCCATGACTAATAATATTACAGGCAGTTTGCCTGCTATGTCAACAATATATCTTCTCTTAACGTCCGGCGAGCCGGGGATTTCCTTATAAACACGGTTACCCAGGGGGTCGTATTTCAGACTTATCGAGTCGGCCCCTGCGGTCGCCGAGCGGAGCTTGCCGGACCAGTTATATTCCAAGGAAGCTATTGTGCTTTCAGTTAATTGGCCGTTATAGTCCCAGGTAAGGGTATCAGCGCCTATATCGGTCATAAGGTCGCCGGTATAGTCAAAATCAGTGGTATCGGAGTTTACGGTCTTGGAGGCTATATTTCCGTCTTTGTAGTAGGAGTAATCCGCCCTCCATGTGTAAGAATTGATATTTGTCATAGCCGCATCGATTAATTGACCTAAGCCGTCATAAGAATAGGCCAGGCTGTGGGTAACGGAATCGCCATTTGGATCGATCAACGTCTCATCAGCCGATACCAGCCTGCCCAGTCCATCGATGTCGTTAGGCTCCGATGCATCGAAGCTGAATGTCGCACCGTCGGTTGTAAAGCTTTTGAGGAAATTGCCTTTGCTATATGTATAACCGATTTCAACGGGTGTGCCGGATTCTTTGCTGTCTAAAGCACTTATCTCACAGAAATCCTATCCGGCTTTGCATAAGACCATATAGTCCTATAAATTTGTCATATAATCAACTTAAGATTGTAATTTCTTAAATACTTGCCAATTTTTATTAGATGTGTGTACTTCCACCTCCTTACAGTGCCAAACACAATAATATTATAAGACTATTGTGTATTCGGTCCCTTATCCCGTATATCTGACTTCTTTTGTAACAGTAAATTACAGTCCTGCTTTTTATTTTACGATTAGCCGTAAATGTCGCGGTTCAATTTATCCGATAACCGTGAAGGTGTGAGTTAAGCAGAGATTTTATACAGGTTACGGAATTGAAGGGAGGCGGTCGGGATGTTTGAATACTTTGGAACACTTTTTAAAAAGAATAATAAAGACAGCCGCGAGCATAATCCTGCTGAAGGGATGAGTCTGTTTCCATCATCACAGATAAACGCCGAAACGAAAACATCAATCATTGTTGTTGCCAACCAAAAAGGCGGCTGCGGCAAGACTACTACCTGCATTAACCTGTCTGCAGCTTTGGCAAAAACAGGTTTAAAGGTTCTGATAATAGATTTGGACGCTCAATCACAAGCCTCGCTGGGTGTCGGCATTAATACAGATAAACTCAAATATTCAATCTATGATGTAATGGTTAAAAACCTTGCGCTGGAAAGTATTATTATCCCTACTAATATTCAAAACCTGCATATTGCCCCGGCTTCGGCAATGCTTACCGGCGCCCAGCTCGAAATGGCAAGCCTGTTAGGCAGGGAGTGGGTACTAAGGACATCCATTTACAAAATGTTAAACACGGAGCCTGGAAACTACGACTACATCATTATGGATTGCTCTCCCTCGCTTAATCTTACGACTATAAACGGATTAGCATCTGCACAATTTGTCCTCGTTCCGGCTCAAACTCATTATTTTTCACTGGAAGGGATGAAAGAGCTTTTGTCAACAATCAGGATTGTAAAAGAGCGGCTTAATCCGCACCTGCGGATTCTGGGTATCCTGCCGACGTTATATGATGTCAGAACAAGAATCAGCAGACAAATCCTTGGACAGATGCGTAAACACTTTAAAGATAAGGTATTCAAGACGGTCATTCATACCAATATAAAACTGGTCGAGGCGCAGGTTCATCAACAATCGATATATGAATTCGCCCCTGACTCAAACGGCGCTATGGATTATCTTGGCCTGAGCGAAGAGGTGGTGGCACGGACCTGCCGAAAGTTCGGTCAGGTCAACACAGAGGAAAAAGCGGTTAATATTGAAGATTTAATGCAAGACCATATATTCAGTAAGGCTTAATGTGGCCGATAGTAAATATAAAGATATTGTAGAAGAAGTATTCAGCAAATCAACAAAGACCGACGGCAGGGTCTCTGCTATTTTTGCCCACCTTCAAAACCTTCCACAGGTTTCACCTGAAAAAGAGCAAATGAGCTTTCGGGAATCGAAGGATTCGAATACGGCAAAAGATACAGGCTCTTCAGTCAACAAACCGTTTCAGGCCGGCAAAAATGCGAGTTACGGGTCTTTCTCGAAAAGGACAATCAAAAATAAAGAGCCGGTACATCGGACCAGGAAGGTTGCGGTCGCAGGATTGATTGGGCTTGCATTTGCTTTGGCATTTCTATCAGGCGGCTATATCAGACAACAAGAAATTGACCCGACGAAAACGAGAAAGGAAAAACAATATGTAAACCGTAGCCAAATAGCCGGCCCAGTGGAAAACCAGTCTTTGCCTAATATCCAGCCTGATTCCGTCCAGGCAAAGATTATTCAAAACAGCATGCCTTTGGATTTGCAGGACGTTATTAACTGGAGTCGTCTATTGGACCAAATCAGTGCCACAATCCCAAAAACAGTCCAGCTGAGTGTTCTTGAAAGCGGCGACGGCACACAGATGTTTTTGGAGGGCAGAGTTCTGTCGGCAGATGCCCTTTATGATTTTGTAGATGCGCTTGGTACCAACAGTCAGGTAAAATCGGCGGAGCTTACCCAGACCCGCATAGGCAAATGGAATTTACAGAAATTGCTGAAATTTTCCATCAGTTGCAGTCTGGTTCCGGACACAAAGACGCCGGGTAGTGGCGATGGTGATTATAACAATTCCGGATTTGAGAGGGGCAAATTATTTACCCCCGCCGAAGCGGAGGAATTCTTCGACAACACACAATCGATTACAGAACAGACAGGCTGTAAGGTCGAATCATTACTCCTGTCGCCGAAGGATGCGGTTTTTGAAGATGAAAAAGCATATTTTCGAACCGTCAAAAAACATGCGGTTTTGACCCTTTTGGGTGGTTATCAAAATATTTTGAAGGCATTTGAAAAACTGCAAAACCGACCGCAACATGTTTGGTTTGACTCTGTAAGCATTCAGGAGCAAAGCGGAACCGGCCGGTTGGAGTGCAATATGGGTATTTCAATTTATGTAGCCGAGGGTGCCGGTCAAAAGAACTAATAACACCACCATCACCATACCTTGACAGGCAAAAAATCATAAGTTATTTTACAATATATGATTGTGGACCTATGTTCGGCCACACATAAAATAGTGCGGTTTTGTATTGTTTATTTACTGTTTTCTCCATACGCGTTTAAATGATTTTTAACAACAAAGAAGATGAAAAGTATATGCGCGTTGCGATCGACCAGGCCGAGATTGCCCGCGAAAACGGAGATGTACCGGTCGGGGCAGTCATCGTTCATAACGGGCGAATGATAGCCAAGGCCTACAATCAGCGCCAACAACTCAATGACCCTACCGCACATGCCGAGATAATAGCACTGACGCAGGCGGCGGCAGCAGTCGGCAATTGGCGATTAGAGGGGTGTACTATCTACGTTACATTGGAGCCGTGCACGATGTGCGCGGGGGCTTTGGTATTAGCAAGAATTGACCGGCTGGTTTACGGGTGTAACGACCCCAAAACGGGTGCCTGCGGAAGCCTGTACAACATCGTTCAGGATGAAAGACTCAACCACCGCCTGGAGATTACCAGAGGTGTTATGGAAGAAGAGTGCCGTAAGCAGTTGCAGGCATTCTTCGCCAACCGAAGGGTTGAGAACAAGCACAATCAATAAGACCTTGCCATTTCGACATTCGAGTACATAGAACGTCTCGACGCCGGCTTTGAGCCGTGCTACTGCAACCGCATAATTACATACGCCGAGATGGACCAGCACGAAAAAGCCGAGCACATGTTCTACCTCGCCCAGATTGCCCTGCACCGCGGGCAGGAGACAGAGGCGAAACGGTTTTATAACGAGGCCCTGAAACGGAACAGTAGGCTGGCCGCGTTTTGCGAGATGGCCTCTAAGCCGTAAGTCCCTGCCGTGCCTTTTATCCGGTGGGCCTGCTGGGCGATTTTTTCATAATTGGGTATCTCAAGTATCGCCCGCACAGAATCTATCTGCCGCGGCAGGTCGCCTAAGTACTCCGAGATTAACCGTCCCCACCCCCCGCCGCTCTTAAAATTACGGACTCCCCCCTCAGATGAACCTGAACCTGTGTCAATAGTTCCCAATCCTAAACTCCCGTTATATAGCGCGAACAGTTGTTTTTACCGTTTGCTCGCGGCCGAGAACCTTTACAACAACAGTTGACGATCCCACCGCGCCGAATTTTTTACCCTTAAGGGTATAAAACAAGGATATTTTACTTTATTTTTAAACCCTTGTCAACTGGCAATTCGCAAAATGAGAAAAAAGGTGTTTTTGGTTCTGTTAAGGGGTTCTCGACACTTGATGCTTGATGCTTCCTCCTGTCATGCCGGCCCTGCCTGCCCTGAGCGTAGCCTTCAGCCCTGAGCGCAGCCGAAGGGTAAACCGAAGGAACCCGGCATCCGGTTTCGGTCTATCTGTCATTGGCGCAAAGCTTGCCCCTGCGAAGGATTCTTGACGCTACCCAGGCAGGGGCAGGGAGTGCCGAATCCGGTTTCGGTTTATCCGTTATTCCAAACTTGTTTTGGAATCCAGTTTCGGTCTCTCTGTCATTCCAAACTTGATTTGGAATCCAGTTTAAATCATTTGTATTTTGTATTTCGATACTCTTTTCACTCTCGTCCCTGAAGGAACTTTCGGATTTCGGCTTTCGTGCTTAAAATTTTATCAATGTAGTGCGGGGTCATTCTGAACGAAGTGAAGAATCTCAAAACCAATGCTTGTCCCTGCGAAGGCGGGTATAAAATATCAAATCGTCCCGCCCTGCGCCCTCTGACCCTTTTAATCTTTTTTGTATTGGTTCATTCTGTTGCGAACATTTCAGATATATGTTTTACGTTAATGTCCCTGTGGTCAATTAATATTCCCAAATCCTTAAGTCTGCATTCTACATTTGTAGCATTCACATTATAGACTAGTCCAAGGTGATTTGTAATCTCCTGATAATCACGTTTGCTATAAGGCTGTTCCTCAAGAAAGATAGTGCCTTTATCTCTTGTAATGCCCATTTTCTTTTGTTTAGCAATAACGGCAACAAACATGCTTAAACGGGGCATCAGAATTGCGGATGAGAAACGATTCGCCTGCCATTCCAGCCAATCCCGTGGAGTTTTAAAATTCTTTTTGCCTGTAACCAGATCTATTTCTGTATCAACAATCTCCTGCTGTTCATAACCTGTGCCTTTTAGGTCTACTGATCTGTGAAGCACCACATGTCCAAACTCATGACCAAGGACGAAATTGAATCGAGCATCATTCGCCAAAGACTTGTCAACATAGATTCCAAGAGGATTGAGTTTAGTTTTTCCTAAAATTATACTTCCGTATTTGGTTCTACCTAAAGCACTGGAATAATCTCTAAACAGGTCGAATTTCTTGTGTAGCTCTTCAATAAAGTTGAGCATTGGTGTTCGTTGAGGTTGCTCTAAAATTGTGCGATCGAAATATGATATTACCTCTTCAGCTTTTAACTCAATAGCATCAGTTGATAATATTGGAACGCCATTCTCATCAAAAGAAAACGATGACATATCTCTTAGTTCCCAAATTATATAAACGAAGAAATACAAACAGTAAACTATTTACCATTTATTTTAGACCATTATAAACATCTTCCTCGCCCATAGTTTTCTACCTCCCGTGCCCTAAAAAAATTCTATTTTACTTAAAGGTTACAACTCCAGAATCATCAAATAATGGATCGCCGTAGATTATAACTTCAAGAGAAACATTGCTCTTTTTCTTACTCTTAGAAATAACAAATTGATCAATATTGATAAAAAGAGGGGCAATAATATTATAGAATTTTTCTGCAAACAACGTGTCATCTGAATGAAATTTAAACACAAAGGCATGAGAAACTTCATCGAAAGTAACCCTTCCTCCAAAATCAACATTCCATTCAGCCTCTTGTAAGTATTTTTTCAAGTCAGAACCTATGTTGGCGCGTAAAGAATTACCCTTTTCATAACGAATTCTTATGCTTGGTGAGATTGTAGAATATTCTTGGCGCAATGCCTTTAAGCCAGCAATAAGTTTTTTCTGTCGGTCTTCTTTAAGAGGTTTGTAAATTTCTTTTTGTAGCTCCTTAAGTTTCTCCTCTTGAGACAATATCTCTTGAGATTGCCTAGAGATGGTATCTTCCAGTATAGATATTTTTTCTTGAGACTGTTCTTTTTCTGATGAAAATTCTTTATCAAGTTTCTTTAGCGCATTTTTCTCACTTTGAGAAATCTTTTTTCCAAAATATACTGTTCCGCCTGTTCCAATGGCAGTTGCTATAGCCCCAACAATTAGAATCATAAGGGATATATTATGACAAGTCTCTAATGTCATTCCTTAACTTCTCGAAAGAGTTTATTCTTGATTAGCTTGATTAGCTTGATTTTCTTGACTCGATACACGTACTTGAAGTTGATAAGCCGGTTTATTACCGGCGTCTAAAAATGTACCAGCTTCTACCCTCACAATCTCATCGCTATGGTTTTTCCAACTCCATCCTAGAATAATTGTGACGAGCAACATAAATAATAGCAATATCAAAATAGGTAGTCCTCCTTCTACAAAGAGTGTAGAAACCATGATTGCCATAACAATTAGAAATAAGATTAAATTTGCTATTATTAACGAAAAGTTTAGTGACAACAAATCGTTCCTATTCCTAATCCAATTCTGCAAAAATTCCTGTTTTTTCATATTGGTGAGCCTTCTTCCTATTAAAGGTTGTTCATTTTCATTTGCATTCCGAACCTTTCCATCTGTATTGGATTCACTTGTTTCAAAAAGACATCCTTCGGCTTCACACATGTTCTCATGTTCAGGGATACTCTCTTCTTTAAAAATTCCGGCCTCCCTCATTGCCCTGCCCGTTATCCCTAATCGAGGCTTTGTCATGTTAAGGTATACCAGATTTTGACAGATATAGATTAAATAACCAATCGGGAGAAAAGAAACTAATACAATACCCACAACAAATTGGGCACCATATTCGTGCAAAATTGCTGAGGATTCACTAGGATAAATTACGGCTAACCAAGCCAATAACAATATCTCAAAATATGCACCGGGAATCCCATATCTTTGAAACCAAGTCATTTTCCCTTCCCTTTCAAAATCCTTTACTTGTCCCGCACTTAAAAGTTTAGTACGAGTTTCAACCACGAAATTTACGCTATTAAAGTTGTTCTTTTTCTATGAAAATCCCTTTGTCAACCTTGGCGAAGAAGTCCTGATAAAATGTTGGGTCATCGATTTGTCCAACATATTCCACACCGCCTCGGTTGTTCATAAATTTTATCCTGAAATTAGCCCTCACTTTTACTGTCTCGCCATGTTGAGAAACGTTTGTAGTGCAATCAATAATAGAATTCTTCTTGTAAGTTGCCATGCCTCCCCACCAAAAAGTGTCCCATGCCTTTTCCAATGCATCTTCTGCATTGGCTTCTTTCGAGGCATTGAAAAAGCCTAAGTCAATGTTGACCTGTTCGATTATGTAATCATCATCCTGCAAAACATCGAGCATGGCCTTTACAACCATTGTGGCGTCATTCGTTTCGTAGGTTCTGGTTTGCATCTCGCGAATCTCAAGTTGGGTTTTTTGCTTTTGTTTACCTCCCAATACCATCCCCGGCACTTCTGCAACACCGCAGCCGGATTGTGTAATTAAATAAAATGAGAATAGTACTATGCTTAAAAGATTTTTTCTCATCGGTATCCCCTAAAATTTGCTTGAGTGGTAAGACAGGGTTTTTACCAGGCTGTTTTCGTCAAACTTTATCACAACGGTTAGTGTCTTTTGTGTTTGGGCAACAGCACCTGCGGATTTCGAGTAACCGCCAACACCACCCAAAATAAGGCCGGATTTAGACGACAACTTTTGCCCGAAACCAGCGCCAATTCCAACACCACCTGAATCACCAGAATAAGAAACCTCGGTTGCAATCTTATCATACACCCACGACTCATTACCATCGCTGTCCTTGGTCACGATGTTTGGCGAGCCCAAAGCCTCGGCTACGTCTGCTTGAGACATGCCGACCCTGATTTCCTTTTGTGCCACACCGAGGGTCATTTCCCGCTCTGCTGAGGAATGTAAATCTTGTTGGTGTTCTGATGCGGTCATACAGCCCAAATTTAGAAGAATGATTGATAATAGGATAAATATTTTCTTCATCTTCTTCCCTTTCATAAATGATTCTCTATTTCTTGTGTTTGCTTCACCTTTTCTAAAATCGAGTTTTATCGGTTCCGTGCCGGCAATAATACCCCGAATATTTTGAACAGTCAATAGAAATCAGTGAAAATCCGCACAATCCGCGGTTAATTTTGAATTTTACTCTGTGGCTTTGCACTTTTATTTCTTTTTACCCCTCTTCTTGCTATGAAACCCGAACGGCCTTTGCAATTCGTATCTCGTCGCTCGTATTTCGTACCGAGTTAGTGGAGCCGCTTGGCGGGCTATTTTTATTCAGGATTCCGGGTCCCTCCTTCGCACAAGGCTACGGAGGGCGAGCAAGCCCGGAATGACAGTCTGGATGCCGGATCAAGAAATTTCGGTGCGATTCATCGCACCCTACAGATTCGGCATGACCCGGCTCGGCCGGTTTGAGTTATTTAATATGAATCAACTCTGCGTTCTCAGAGCCGCCGGCGGTGAAATATCCGAGTTAGTCTTTTTGTGGATGCGGAACAACAAAACTTGCGTTGCCGGCGGAGGGGCTGTATGCTGTTTGTGAGCAAGGTCAAGGGAAAAGGACTAAAGCATGAGAATCGTCGCGGTTATTTTGAATATTATTTGTTTGCTCTATGTGGGTGGAAAGCTTGTCGCCGATATAAGCGACTACTACTTCGACACCGCCGGGTTCTATCTGCTTTTGTGCCTGTGCTTTATCATAAATCTTATCGCCCTGCGGCGTTCGGGGGCTGGCGGAGGTTTCTCCCGGCAACCGAAGGAACAAGCCGCTCACCGAAAGTCCGAATCGAGCCAGGAGGACCGGCAATCCTGACTAAGCGAGGAAGCTCTTGACTATTGAGGCTTTGCGGTATAAGCTTACAAACCAACCGGGATTTTTCCGGTCGTCGTTTTTTTCGCTATTGGGCTTTTTATGACGGCTTTTAGCAACATAAACAGGTTTTTTTGTGTACCGGTTTTGTCGGGCCTTTTGTTGATATCCGGTTGCGGGCAGGCCCGGAGGCAGCAAGTGCCTGCTCAGGTTCAGCCTACAGGAACGATTGGTTCGCTGGCCGAGCTTTATGAGTTCGGCGCGATACCGGTGAAAGGGTGGGGTATTGTTGCGGGACTGGCGGGCACCGGTTCGAGTGAATGTCCGCCGGCCTTGCGAGAGGTGCTGGTGAAGTATATTCAGCAGGCGGTGTCGGGTGACAGGAATCTGGACGCCGACAAATTCATCAACAGCCCGGACACGGCGGTCGTGGAGATCAGGGGAGTTATACCGCCTGTGGCATCGCAGGGAGACCGGTTTGACGTGGAGGTTATTGCTTTTACGGGTACCCAGACTACGTCTCTTGAAGGTGGCAGGTTGTACCCGGCCCATCTGAAGGCGGTCTCTCGTCTTCAGCGTTTCGACCAGTATTCAAGGACGCTGGCAACAGCCCGGGGGGCGGTTTTCATCGACAAGCTGGATTCCGGAGCGGCAGCCAAGAAAAGGGGATACGTTCTTGGTGGAGGTTTGGTAGCCGAAGATGTGCAAATTTCGCTTATACTTCGTGAACCGGATTATCTGGTTGCCAGCGCTATCAGAAACCGACTGAATGGTCGATTCGGCCCGGGTACGGCGAGGGCGGTTTCTCCAGGTGATATTCGTCTTGCGGTTCCCGGTAAATTCAAAGACGACAAAGACAGATTTCTGGCAATGGTAACAGCTCTGTCCGTGGGCGAAGATGAGCATTTACAGCAGAGCAGGATAGAGATGCTTGCCGGGAAGCTGTCGCGAGGTGAGGATGTCGCGGACAGCCAGGTCGGTCTTGCAACCATAGGCAAAGCCGCGATCAAAGAGCTTTTACCGATTTTAGAGGCGTCCGATGAAAAGGTTCGTTTTAACGCGGCGGTATGTATGCTCAGAATAGATGATGACAGGGCTTTGCCGGTGCTTCGTGAAATAATCTCGGACGCAGGTTCGGCCTACCGGATAGGAGCGATACAGGCAGTCGGCACAAGTGCCAGACGCAACGATGCGATAGCTATACTGAGCAGTGTCCTTGCAGACGACAATTTCGAGGCGCGCTTCGCGGCGTACGAACAGTTGCGTAATCTTGGGGATATTTCGGTTTCTCAAACACCGGTGGCGGGGGATTTTCTTGTAGATAAAGTGGTTTGCGGCGGCGAAAAGGTGATATATGTTTCTCGCAGCGGACAGGGCAGGATAGTTCTTTTCGGGTCACCGATTTACTGCAAAGACAATATTTTCATAGAATCGGCGGATAACAATATAGTTGTCAACTCCGGTAGCGGCGACAAGTTCGTCTCGGTGATGAGAAGACACCCAAAAAGCCCGAGACTTTTCGGTCCGTTGAGGTCGAGCTTCAAATTGTCCGATATAATATTTACACTCGGCCAGTTACTTCCGGGTGAGGATAAAGTTCTTATTCGGCCCGGTTTGGGTGTTGCGTACTCGGATATTTTAGCCCTTTTGAAACAGATGGCCGAAAACGGGGCGGTAGATGCCGAATTCAGGGCGGGTCCGATGCCGGAGTTGCGGACAATTGTGGAGAAAACAATCACGAATGACCGATAATAATAAGAATACGGTATAATTCTCAGTGCGCGTTTTTGCGTTATTGGAGGATATAAGTGATTGACAGGGACGTTTTTGCATCAGGGCCGAGAGGTTGCCAATGCGGCTTGAAAAGATAGTTCTTAACGGCTTTAAGAGCTTTGCTGATAAGACAGAGTTCAATTTTAATCGTGGAATAACCGCGATTGTCGGGCCTAACGGTTGCGGCAAAAGTAATGTGGTTGACGCGGTAAAATGGGTTCTTGGTGACCAGAGTCCCAGGAGTCTTCGCAGCGGCCAGATGTCGGATGTGATATTCGGGGGTTCAAGCAGCCGCAAACCCAGCGGCATGGCTCAGGTAAGCCTTCACTTCCTGGATGCAGCCGGTCTGGGCATTGAGCAGGAAGAAGTTGAGATTTCGCGTCGTCTTTATCGCAGCGGTCAAAGCGAGTACCTTATAAACAACAAGCCCTGTCGTCTCAGAGACATCCGGGAATTGTTCATGGATACGGGTGTCGGCGTAAGCGCATATTCGATAATTGAGCAGGGCCAGATAGGTCGTTTACTGCAGGCCTCGAATGTTGACCGGAGGGTTATTTTTGAGGAAGCGGCGGGCATCAGCAAATACAAGACCCACAAAAAGGAGGCCCTTCGCAAGCTCGAGCGTACAGAGCAAAATATGCTGCGTGTGGCGGACATTTTGACGGAGGTTCAGAAACAGCTCAGAAGTATAAAGTATCAGGCGGGTAAGGCGAGAAACTACCTTCAGTACACCGAAAAGCTTAAGGAGCTGCAGGTGAACTACTCGCTGTCGCAGTACCACAAAATTGTTACGGAAAGCAACGCGAAGAAAAAGGCGCTGTCTGAACTGGAGGAAAGATTCAGTTCAGTCGCCGCTCAGATAGCGCGAAACGATGCGGATTTAAGCCGGGTCGGAAAAAGCATTATTGAGAGCGAAGGCGAGATAAACCGTTTGGACAACCGTCTTGTCACAACCAGAAGCAATATCGAGCAGCAACTCGAGCACATCCGTTTTCTTAAGAAACGGAGCGAGGAACTGCGTCAGAGAAAATCAACCGCCGCAGAGCAAATCCGCAACCAGACCGCTCAGAGGAGCCGGCTTAACGAAGAGTTGACCGGATGTAAGGAGCGGCTGGAAGAAAATCAGGAGGTGTTCACACAGAAGAAACGGCGTATTTCTGAGCTTGAGGAAGCTATCAATGATACCGTCGGCCGGTGTGTGAGCATTGAGGCCGACCTGGAGGACGAAAAGTCCGGCATAATCGATATTGTCAGGAGGACCGCTCAGCTTCACAATGAGATTCAGAGCATAAACGTTTACCGCAGCACTTTGAACGGGCAGAAAGACCGGCTAAGCGGGCGGGCGAACGAGACGCAGCTACAGTTGACAGAGTTATTGACCCAAAAAGCTCAACTTGAGGCAAGATTTGATGATATCTGTAATGTTATGGCCGAACTTCAGGAAAGCCTCGGCTCCAAACGCAGCGAGATGAAGGATATTAACAGCGGCCGGGAAGAAATCAGCAGGCAGTTGGCGGATGCTAAACAGACTCATAGCGGCCTGTCGAGCGAGTTTAATCTGTTAAGCTCGATGGAGGCCGAGCGCCAGGGACTGAGCAAATCGGTCAAGCAGATATTACAGGCCAAGTTAAACGGATGTTCCGGGAAACACGATTACATAGAGGGTATAGTTGCAGATGTAATCAGCGCCGAGGCCGGGTATGCAACGGCGATTGAAGCGGCGCTCGAGGGTAAGGCCGATGCTTTGGTGATTAACAACACAGCGGAATTTCTGGCCGACGACCGGATACGCGAAGAATTAGACAGCAGGGTAACCCTGATATTTACCGACAGAATTGAGCCGTTTGCAGACACCGAGGATTTTTCTGCAAATCCTTCGGTAATAGGCAGAGCGGTCGAGTTTGTTCGTTACCAGGGCAATAGTGCACGGTTGGCGTGGCAGTTGCTGGGTCATACGATTATAGTGGATTCGATGGACTCTGCGATTGAGCTTTCGCATCGCCTGGGGCCGAAGTACAGTTTCGTTACGGTCGAGGGCGAAGTTCTTGAGGCCGGTCGTTTTATGCGTGTCGGGCCGGTCGGCAGGGCCGGGGGGCTTATTTCGCGCAAAAGCCGATTAAGTCAGCTCACCGGCGAACTGGCCGAGACAAAACAGCAAATAGTACGGCTCGAAGAGGAACTGGAGCGGAAAAGCCGACAGAATGAGCATCTGGCGAAGCTGTGTCAGAATTTGCGTACGTCTGTTTATGAAGCGAGCACCGAGAAGGTTGATATCGAGTCAAGACAGCGCCTTATCGAGCAGGATATCAAGCGTCTGAGTGAGGAGCAACCCGTCATAACCGGCGAAATCGAGATGTTGCAGCGTCAGTTAGGCGAGTCGGTTCAGACCGAATACGACACAAAGCAGAAACTTACCGAACTTGAGGCAATTAATACCGACCGGACACGGCATATTGAGGAACTCGAGAAGCATCTGTCGGACAACAAGGCCGTAGTTGAAACGAAAACCTCGCAGCTTACGGACCTGAAAATTTATCTGGGTCAGATAGGTGAGCAGCAAAACTCTATAAAACAGCAGATGACAAGTTTACAGAGCCAGTTGGAGCGTGGACGGGGGGTTCTGGAGTCTGCGAAAGCCGAATTAAGCGAATGCGCCGGTCAAATCGGTAAGAACGATGAGGATATTTTGAGCAGCGAGTCGAAGATTTCCGAGCTTTTCATGGAAAAAGAAAAAGCTCAGCGGATGAGTACGCAAATGCACGAGAAAGTAAGCGATCTGCTTGCCGAGCAAAAGAAGACAGAGGAGCTTCTCAGGGAAAAGCGGTCGGCCCAGAGCGGGATAGAACAGCAGATGCACGATGTTGAACTGGAGCTGACTCAATTAGCGGTAAAGAATGAAGACCTGACCGAGCGGGTTGCCGAAGAACTGCAAATCGATTTGATGCAGGCTTATGAAGGCTTTGCGGCCGAGGAAGTGGACTGGGACCGGATTCGCACCGAGATTGCCGAGCTTCGGGGCAAAATCGAACGTTTGGGTAATGTAAACGTCGATGCCATAAAAGAGCAGGCCGACCTCGAGGAGCGATACGAATTCTTATCGGTTCAGACCGAGGACCTGACCAGAAGCAAGAGCCGGCTTGAGCAGTTAATCAGCAGGATTAACAAAGAGAGCCGGGAAAAATTCCAGGCGACGTTTGACGAGGTAAGAAAGAATTTCCAAGAGATGTTCCGCAAACTTTTCGGGGGAGGCAAAGCGGACATTTTCCTGGAGGATCCCTATGACATCCTTGAGTGTGGTATCGAGATAATTGCCAGACCCCCGGGCAAGGAGACCAGAAGTATCAGCCTTTTGAGCGGTGGTGAAAAGAGCCTGACGGCATTAGCCCTGCTGTTTGCGATATTCAAGAGCAGGCCGTCGCCGTTTTGCTTTCTTGACGAGGTCGATGCGGCCCTTGATGAGGCTAATATTGAAAGATTTAACATGATAGTTCAGGAATTCCAGAAAACCTCGCAATTCATTATCATCACCCACTCCAAGCGCACAATGAGCATTGTGGACGTGCTTTTCGGCATAACGATGCAAACTCAGGGCGTCAGCAAGAGGATAAGCGTAACATTCGACGAAGCAGAGACGGACGCGGACCTGGCTGTGGCGTAATTGTTCCAAATTTAACCGGTGCTTGAAAAAATCCGGCCCACCTGCTAAAATCTCCGGCCTGAATGATTTGGGCTTTAAAAATTCAAAATTAGACCTTGTATTGAAGAAATTGTGTGATGAGCGAACATATTGACAAGCGGATTCTCGACAACGGCATGGTGGTACTCGCTGAGCCGATAGCCAATATCGGCTCGGCTGCATTTACGTTTCTTGTTCCGAGCGGGGCGGCGACTCTGCCGGACGGTTGTTGCGGTGCGGGGACGGTAATCACGGACTGGCTGTTTCGCGGCGCAGGAGCCAGGAACAGCCGGGAATTGAAAGATGCTCTTGACGGTCTTGGTATTCACCGCGCCGGTTCGGTAACCAGCAGCCATATTTCATTAGGTGCGGCTCTTGAGGCAAGTAATCTGTGCGGGGCGCTGGAGTTGTATTCTGATGTCATATTAAGCCCGATGTTAGAGGCGGAGCAGTTCGATTTGTCGCGGCAATTAGCGCTTCAGGGTTTGATGGGCCTGGACGATGACCCCCGTCAAAAGGTAATGCTGGAGCTTTATGAGAAGTTTTATCCGGATCCGTTAGGCAGGTCACCGATGGGAAAGTCGGACGAGCTTGAGAAGCTCGGAGCTGCGGAGACTGCCGAGATTGTGAAATCAAACTTTTATCTTCCCGATACAATCCTGGCAATAGCAGGTAAATATGATTTTGACAGGGTTTGCAGTCAGCTTGAGAAACAGTTCTCCGTAACTCGGCCCCGGACTGACAGGCAGATTAAGCCGGGCGAACGGTGCGGGGGATACACGCACTATAAGCATGACGGTGCCCAGGTTCATATCGGTCTGATGACACCGACGGTTACTATTGCAAGCGCCGATTACTACAACGCTATGGCGGCGGTTTCGGTCCTTTCAGGGGGGATGAGCGGCAGGCTTTTTACGGAGGTGCGTGAAAAGAGGGGTTTGTGTTATGCGGTGGGCGCCCGTTATAACGCGCTGAAGGAATATGCGGGCATCAGTTGTTATGCAGGCACGACACCGGAGAAGGCTCAGGAGACTCTGGATGTAATAAAAGGTGAGTTCAACAGGCTTTTTGAAGGTATAAGCGCCGATGAGATGCAACGTGCAAAGGTGGGGCTCAAAAGCACGTTAATAATGCAAAGTGAGTCGAGCAGTGCCCGGGCGGGGGGGATAGCGAGCGATTATTACCTTTTGGGCAGGGTCAGGCCGCTTGACCAGATAAAGAGCAAAATCGATGCAACCGGTGTCGATTCGGTGCTGGGCTTCCTTGAGAAGAACAAATTCACGGACTATACGGTCGTAACCATCGGTCCGAAGCAGGTTGAGCATAATCAGGACCCGGACTGGGGTGAAGGAACAAGATGAGTAATATGGAATTCAAGCATACACAACTGGATAACGGGCTGACTGTTGTCGGCGAGATAAACACGGCGGCGCAGTCGGCGGCGGTTGGTTTTTTCGTAAGGACAGGCTCGCGAGATGAGACCAGCGAGGTCAGCGGGGTTTCTCACTTCCTTGAACACATGATGTTTAAGGGCACGGACAACCTCAGTGCCGCAGAGGTGAACGAGGCGTTCGACCGGCTGGGGGCCAAGTACAACGCTTTTACAAGTGAGGAGAACACGGTTTATTACGCAGCGGTCCTGCCGGAGTACCTGCTTGCGGTAACCGAGCTTTGGAGCCGGTTGATGAGGCCCTCGCTGCGGCGACAGGATTTTGACATCGAGAAGAACGTCATAAAAGAAGAAATAGCGATGTATAAGGACCTGCCTCAGTTTGACGTAATGGACAGGTGCAAGACACTTCATTTCAAAGACCATCCCTGCGGACATACCGTCCTGGGTACCGAAGAAAGCATAACAGCCCTGACGGCCGAGCGGATGCGTAATTACTTTTCCAACCGTTACGCCCCGAACAATATGGTTCTGGCGTGCTGCGGCAATTTTGATTTCGATTCGATATGCTCGCTGGCCGAGGCCCAATGCGGCAAATGGAAACCGAGCGATGTTTCAAGGGAACTGGCGTTTTACACCGGCAGTAAAGATAAACAGCGCATCGAAAAGCCAAACCTTGTGCGAGAACATATCTGCCTTGTCAGTCCTGCTGTGCCGATGCAGGACGAAAGGAGATTTGCCGCTTCACTGCTGGCGATGATAATAGGCGATAGTTCCGGCTCACGTTATTTCTGGCAACTCGTGGAGCCTGCAATAGCGGAAGTAGCGGCGATGCAGTATGAATCGATGGACGGTGTCGGGGCATTATACAGCTATATTCGCTGCGGCGGTGAGAATGTATCGCAGGTGGCCCGGATACTGGGCGGCATATTCGAGGATTTGAGAAAAAGGGGCGTTAGCGAAGACGAGTTGCAAAAGGCACGGAATAAGGTTCTAAGCGCGCTTACTATTAAGTGTGAACAGCCGATGGGCCGACTGACAAACCTGGGATTCAACTGGGTTTATCTGCAGCGGTATCGCAGTATGGCAGACGATGTGGCGGCGGTAAAGGCGGTTACGCCGACCGATGTTAATGCCATTGTCGCCGAGTTTAATCCGGGAGATTTCACGCAGCTTAGCCTGGGGCCCAGCCGGGATTAGACTTGACTAATTCGGTGCATTTTGTGTAAACTTGGGTTTGGCAGGAGGTTGCAGTGGAAAAGAACCAGGAAACACAAGTTCAAATCGATGCCGATATCCTTCGGTGCAGGGCCGATATACTTCGTGCACGCAAGGTAGTGGCCGAGGCATTGAAGCAGGAATCTTCCGATAATGGCTCCAAGCCCCCAAAGAACCAAGTAATACCTACCGAAAAAGGTTCTGCTCAAATGGTACAGGACTCGCAAGCACTACCCGAAGCCAAGTCCAAAGAGCCGGTCAAAAGCGAACCCGAACTGAATCACGGGGAAAAGGAGGCGCAGGCCGCAGTCGAACTATCTCAGGAACAGGCCAAACCCGACCGACAGGCAAATACCGCAGCCGAAAAGGCTCAGCAGCAAGCCAGAGCAGCAAGAGAAAAGGCTGAGCAGGAGGCCAAAGCCCGTGCCGAGGCCGAAGAAAAGGTCAATGCCGAGCAAGACCTTAAAACTGCGGCCCAAAAGGCACAGCAGGAGGCCCGGGCAGCCAGAGAAAAAGCCCAACAGGAGGCAAAAGCCGCCGTTGAAAAGGCTGAGCAGGAGGCAAAAGCCCGTACCGAGGCTGAAGAAAAGGCAAGGTCGGAGGCCGCCGCCCGCGAAAAAGCCGAGGCCCAGGCAAAAGCCGCCGTTGAAAAGGCCGAGCAGGAGGCAAAAGCCCGTACCGAGGCCGAAGAAAAGGCAAAATCGGAGGCCGCCGCCCGTGTAAAAGCCCAGGCCCAGGCAAAAGCCGCCATTGAAAAGGCTGAGCAGGAGGCAAAAGCCCGGACAGAGGCCGAAGAAAAGGCAAAATCGGAGGCCGCCGTTCGCGCTAAGGCCCAGGCCCAGGCAAAAGCCGCCATTGAAAAGGCTGAGCAGGAGGCAAAAGCCCGGACCGAGGCCGAAGAAAAGGCAAAATCGGAGGCCGCCGCCCGTGTAAAAGCCCAGGCCCAGGCAAAAGCCGCCGCTGAAAAAGCCGAGCGTGAGACAAAAGCCCGTACCGAGGCCGAAGAAAAGGCAAAATCGGAGGCCGCCGCCCGTGTAAAAGCCCAGGCCCAGGCAAAAGCCGCCGCTGAAAAAGCCGGTGCAAAAACCGAACTTGAGGAGGTGGTAGCGGAACAGGGCCGGGCGGATAAAAATGTTATTGATATCGAAGACTTAGAGGATTTAACGCAGACGTCGGCAACTGAGGATGAGACTGAAAAAACCGAAGCTGCGGGTGTTACCTTACAGGGCGGCACAGATAACAAAGCCGAGAAAGAGATTCCGCGGTTTAATCTTGCCCAGCAGATTCTTGCCGAACAGCGCAGGATTGCTTCCGGGCGGAGGTCTAAATCCACCGAGCCAGGCAGGGGCACCAGCATAAGACCTGCAATTGGTACTATCGGCAGGATTATCCGTGAGGCTAAAAAAGCACCGGTCGGTGATAATGAAGCAGTCGAATCGGGACTTCATTTGAGTTTTGGGGTCTATGGAGTTATTGACGGTTTTGACAATCTCAAGCCGACACAGCAGCAAGTCGTTGCAGACATAGTAACATCGGACATATCAAGGCTCTGCGTCGATGATGAACGGAGGCGTGATGGCCTGTGAGGCTACTTCAATAATTAAGCATGGATTTTATATTTTACAGGCTGTATCGCCGAATCGAATAGTAGAACTTTTGATTGAGCATTGGGCGTTAATCACGATTGGCGGCGCCGGTGTTATTGTTATCCTTGTTTTTGGTCTTTTGCTGTGGAAGCTCAGGTCCAAAAAGGCTGTCGCAAAACCCCAGTCAGCCGGAGCCGGTGACCAGGACGTTCGTGAGCGTATATCCAGCGGCGATTATCAATTAATAACAGACAGGATACTTCAGGTCGGCGGCAAGTACAAGAGCATATTGTTCGCGGCGGCCGGCCTTAACAGCCTTCCGATAACTATTCCGGTTAACGTCGCGATACAAATAGCCCAGCGAAAGAAGCGATGCCTGTTAATCGACCTCGACCTGAAGCGTGATGCGGCGGCCAAAGCATTTAACATTTCCGACAAGATGGACCCGAAAGATTTACGGCCGAAGCCCTACAAGACACCCTTTGAGGGTTTGTTGCTTTGGCCCGGCCGTAATTTTACCATGATAAAGCAAATGAACATCAAGGCCTTAGTGGATGCGGCGACGGAGAAGTTCGATTTGGTTCTGGTTAATGCACCGTATCTTGACAGCAGTCCGGATCGGGCGCAAATAGCCTCTGCGGCACACTGCAGCATCCTTTTCACACAAAGCCCGGCGCAGGCGGGCCGATTAGCCGCGCTGATGCAGGCATCGCAATGCAAGCTGATTGGCAATATCCAGGTTAACGCCGAGAAGCAATAAAATATTAAACAAAAGCACTTGCAACAAAGATAGTCAGACAATAAAATGCCTCGTTTGTTCATTAACCGGCGTATGAGAATCGGATATATGATAAAAGGTCAAATTCAATGGTATTAACGCAGATACTCCAACCAACATGTATCAAGGCGCCCCTGAACGGCAAAGACAAGGATTCGGTGATAACCGAGTTAGTTGACCTTCTGGCCGGGAATAACCTTCTTGTTGACAGGGACGTTGTGCTTGAATCGGTCTTCGCCCGTGAACAGACCCGGAGTACGGGGATAGGCGCGGGCATCGCCATTCCGCACGGCAAATGCAATGGTGTCAACGAGCTGGTTATGGCGGTGGGTATCGCAGCCGAGCCGGTCAACTTCGACAGTATCGACCAAAAGCCGGTGTCAATCGTGGTACTTTTAGTCTCCCCTGTGGACCGCACAGGCCCACACATTCAGGCACTGGCCCGCATCAGCCGGCTTATGTTAGACGATGAGTTCAAGACAAAACTTGAAAATGCGACTTCACCCGAAGATGCGTATCAACTCATAAGCATCAAGGAAAACGGATAAAACCTTAGTCGGAATATTCCACCGAACGCTCCCTAATTACACCGGTGCATAATCTGTATCAATGGTTCAGCCTGCTTTTTCTTTATATTCACGAAAAATTTGCTACTGTAAAGTTGTTTCTGCAATTTCAGGTCAACAATGTGTATCCGGGTGGAGGCGAGCGTAGCGAGCCGGAACCCGGATACACACAAAATCTTCGCCTGAATTGGCCGGCCTGTCCCGTTCTCCTGTAAAGGTTTATCAAAACTTTAATTAGGAGAAACACGATGACCCGCCACAAAAATGGTAACACAATTGAGGACGTAATGGAACTGTTAATTGAAAATGGCTTTGACGGATTTGCCCATGTTCTGCGAATCCTGCTCAATGAGGATATAAAATTATCGAGCTTTCACAACCTCATTAAAAACAAGATGTTATACTAAAATCGCCTCAAATTATTTCAAAAATACTAAAAGGAGCTAATATTATCGAACTCTAAGCCTGACAACGTAACTTCTTATGCAAATTCAGGTTAAGATTTATAAGAAGTGCCTGAAAAGAATCAACCTTTTTGAAATTACGCCCGGCAGGATTCGAACCTGCGACCCCTGGTTTAGGAAACCAGTGCTCTATCCTACTGAGCTACGGGCGCTAAAATATATCGAGGCGGCCGGCCGGCATCTTCGCCGGAAAAGAATCAATCTCGGTCCTCGGCAACTATGATAGACTGTTTTTTTCAGCCGGTCAAGTTGCAAAGATAGTTCTGAGTCCGGGTGATTTGTTGGTCGGACCAATCCCCATGAAGTTGATGGAGCCAGGCCGATTTTAGTTCTCTTGCCGAGTAGTAAAGTCTCATCGCAAGGTCCAACTTTTGTTGTGGTATCATTTGCCTTAAAATCTCGTCCTGTAATTTTTGTTGTGTCATAGCCCAAGTCTCGAATTTTCTTGAATTACACAATATCTAATGCAACACATCAACCCTATTTAAGGAAGATTGTTGCCGGTTTTCCCGGCGGGTGCATTCTCACACCTGTCATTTCCGCCGAAGTGCCGAATCCAGCCTCTTAATAACAGTGTTAATCTGTGTAAAGCCGTATCTTAAAAAAAAGCTTGATTCGTGGGTCTAACAATGTTAAAAGACAGGTTTTGGTGTAATAGAAATAAACGATTTTGATTTGTTTTGATTATTAGGTGGTTAAAAATGGTGGATTTGCAGGTTTTGGCTCAAGCGGTTATAGGCGGTAACGAAAAGGCGGTGGCTCTTACAAAGGCCGCTCTTGATGAAGGTGTTGCACCGGAGAAAGTACTTGAAGAGGGCTTGATTGCCGGCATGAATGTCGTCGGCGAGCGTTTCAAGGCGGGTGAGTTTTACATTCCCGAAGTGCTTATCGCCGCCCGCGCGATGAAGATGGCGATGCAGATACTTGAGCCGAAGCTGGCCGAGGCGGGTGTTGACCCGGTGGGCAAAGCCGTGATGGGAACCGTTAAGGGTGATTTGCACGATATAGGAAAGAACCTGGTTGTAATGATGCTCAAGGGTGCAGGCTTTGAGGTGGCCGACGCCGGCACAGATGTTTCAGCCGAGGATTTTGTGGAAACGGTAAAGAAAAGCGGTGCTCAAATTGTCGGTTTAAGCGCGCTTTTGACCACGACTATGCCGATGATGCATACGACCGTACAGGCCCTTAAAAACGACGGCGCCGATGTAAAAATTATGGTAGGCGGCGCACCGGTAACGCAAAGCTTCGCCGACAAAATCGGTGCCGACGGCTACGCACCGGACGCTGCAAGTGCAGTGGACCTCGCAAAATCGTTAATTGCCTGAGAAACATCCTTGGTGGATATGAAAATATAATCACAACCCGGCAGCCGCCGCCGGCTTGCTGCCGTCGGCACAATCGTCTCTTGCCATAGCCGCTTTGGGTGCAGGATAAAACTCCACTATCTACATCAAACGTTTCTTTTGTGTTTTCCGCCGGTCGCTGCTGTGGCCTCAAGAACGGTGTGAAAAATTTTTTTACTCAGCCCGATAAAATCCCCTGCCAATTCATAAGAAATGTATTAATTACCTACCCGGCCCCTGTTCGGGCCTTTTGGTTGAATTCAACAGGCCTTTGTGGTATAATATTGACATCAATTCGAGATGGGGGAGGGTACGGTGATATTCTTGCAGTGAACTTTCAAACAAGGCATTGTGTGCCGTTATGTATTGTTTAAGAGGTGTGTGTGAAAGGGTATCCTGACGCGATAAGATGCGTTTGAGCCGAGCCGAAGGCTCGACAAGGGGAAACCTAATTGAGAGTTCGCAACGGAAATTCGCCGTTAAACATTGGCGTCTTCATTTAAGGAGAGGGTTTGTGGATATTAACAAAACGATACTCATAGTACCGCCGTTTTTACTGACCCTTTTTTTGTTGTTGCTTGCTTAGCAGATTTACCGGAGGCTTTTTGCACCGAGGCGGATTGTACTTCGAAAGTCGGTGTGCAGGGTATGTTTCTGTCAAAATGAAAGGGGGGGCAATGCCAGGGAGAGGATTCGGTATATTTATACTTTTGGTGGTGCTGGTACTGCCGACAAGCGGCATGGCAAAAGGTTCGGTGCCGACCTGGCGGACCTGCGCCGAAGACGCATACGCGTGTTCCGGCGAAAGGCTGCCGTTTTTGACTGCTTCAGATTTGTTTACTATCGATATCCCGGCACAAGAGCGATGCTTTGATAATTCCGAACATACTTATATCCGCAGCAAATGGATAAGTACCGCCGAGATTCTCGGCTGCGCAATCACCGATAACGGCTGCGCTGTCGAAGACGATATCGGTGAATTTGAGGATTCGGATTGTGATTTTGCCGGGGCGGGTATCAGCGATTCGTTTCTGCTGGATTTCTGCAGGCTTAGATTTGGTTTCATTAATACACCGCTGCTCCAATCCAATGCTCCGGTGGAATCGGCGGGGGGTTTCCGGGGGTTGGTTACAATGTGAGGGTGATTCGGCTGCGAGGGATTCTTTAGCAGTTGCTTTTATGTCCTGATTCTACCTCCTTTTATTTCAGGGGTTCTCCGGACGTGAAAAGATGCGTTTGGGAACCCGCTCGGCAGGGCCGGTTCTCCTTGCCGGCCCCGATTCTTAGGGACCCAAAAATGCTTTTGGGAGACCCTGGAACTATGCCCACGCTCCCCACCGCGTGGGCATTTTTTGTGTGCCGGGCTTGTTTGGTAATTGGTAGGTGAAAGCTCTCGACAGGCTCTGCCACCGGAACCGTTAGCCGGGGGGCATTGACTTTATATCCTAATTGCTGTATAATAAATGTCTTATGAGTAATCTTGGTTTCGTGTAGATGGCGAGGCGAGGAGCAGCAGGTATGAAATTTAATCCAGCCCCGGAATCCGGACTGAGCCGGCGAAAGATGTTGAAGTACTGCATGAGCAGTTCTCTGGCGGCCGGTTTGGCGCCCGTCCTGTGGCTGTCGGGCTGTGCGAGACGTAGGCGGGCAAAAGGTCCTGATGTAATTCTAATCGTTATCGATACTCTAAGAGCGGACCACCTGGGCTGTTACGGATACTTCAGAAATACCTCTCCCGGTATCGACCGTTTTGCCGCCGACAGCCTGCTTTTTGAAAATTGCTTTTCACACGCTCCTTCAACCAGTGCCAGCGTCGCAAGCATACTGTCGGGATTCCTGCCCCATGAAACCAGGGTTACAAACAAAACGGTTATGTCAAAAAAGCTCCGAACCCTTCCTTTGTTGCTTGCACCCCACGGATACAGGACGGCGGCGGTTGTCAGCAACTATGTCTTCCGGGAAAAGAGGGGATGGGAAACGGGCTTTGACGTATATGATGCCCAGATGAAGGGCCGGGAGCTGAACAGGAGCATCCCGGAAAGAATCGCCGAACACACAACCGACCGTGCTGTAAAATTCCTGAAAAAATTCCGCAAAGAAAATCTGTTTCTGTGGCTCCACTACCAGGACCCGCACGGACCATACACGCCCGGGGCGGAATTTGCGGAACTTTTCAAAAGTAACATTGAAAAAAAACCCCGCATTCTCGAACTTAATGAGAAATCCAGCGGCAGAGGAGGAATCCCACAGTACCAGAAACTTGGGGAAAACAGGGATTTTCATCACTATGTATCGCAGTATGACGCTGAGATCAGGTACGCCGACCGGCACATCGAGCGCCTCTTTGACATATTGAAAGAACTGCAATTGTATTCTGATTCACTCATCATATTTACCGCCGACCACGGTGAAGGGATGGGGGAGCACGATTACTATTTCGCGCACGGTGAATACCTCTACAATACCCTCACTCATGTGCCTCTTATCGTTAAATACCCCGGCGGGTCGGCCGGCGCCAAAAAAGACGTGGTTGAGCATATTGATATCGCTCCCACAGTACTGAAGGCCTTGAATATTACCCCGGCTCACAACCTTCGCGGCTGTGATTTGGCCGGGTCAATCCCTGCGAACAGAGAAATCTTTGCCAAAATGGAAACGGGTATGGTAAAAGACAACATCAAATACTCTCTGCTTGCCGATGGTTTCAAAATAATCAATACGCCCCTGTATGACCGATACGAATTATATGATATGCAGAAGGATTTTGGCGAAGAGAATGACCTGATTAACAAGACCGATTACAGGCAGCTCCGAAAGGATATGAAAGTCAGGTTGGAGCGGCTTTTGCAGCAGGATTTGCTTAAGCTCGGCAAAGTAAATACCGGCGAGCTTTCGGAGGAGGAGCTGAAGAAACTGAAAACATTAGGCTATGTAGAGTAAACCGGCTGTCGAGGATTGGTTATTGTGAATGGTGCATCCCAAAGTCATAACACCGAAAAAGTCCAATCTTCGACCCGAGAGCTTTTGACTGCTTATATTATTTTGGTAATAGCGTTCATCGCTGCCGCTGCTGTAAGACTTTATAATATTAATGCCGCCAAACTGTATTTCAGCCCGACGAGACAATATTATTCTTTCTGCATAGCAAAGGGATTTTACTGCCAAAGCGCCGAAGACGTTAGTCCACAAAACCGAAGAATAGCAGCTGTCAATAAAGAAGCTCTCGACGACAAGGAACCGCCGGTTACCGAGTATCTCGTTGCAAGGATTTGGAGCATCTTCAAAGGCCCGAACCATTGGGCGCCGTCATTGCTCTGTTCGTTATTCTGGTTGGTTGGAGGAACTTTTGTCTTTCTGATTGTTAAAAAGTACACCACTGCCGTCCCCGCGGCTGTTGCAACGGCTTTTTATCTTCTTTGCCCGTTTGGAGTATTGATAAGCAGGAGTTTCCAGCCGGAAGCGCTGATGGTCATGATGTTTCTTGGAGCTGTTTATACAATATTTAATTACTATGAGAAACAGTCGTTAAGGCGTTTGTTCGTAACGGGCCTTGTATCGGGCCTGGCCGTATTAGTCAAGGTCAGCATCATATTTTCAGTTTGGGCCGCCTTTATCGCGCCCGGTATCTGCAAAAACGGTTTTCGCAGAACCATTTTTTCCCGCCGGCACCTGGCCTTTGTTATACTGGGGATAGGACCGGCTTTTTCGTACTATTCTTATCTTGCCGTATTCACTGATGAAGTCAGGATGGTCGCAGAGTCCGTATTTGCGCCCCGGCTTCTATGGGATTGGTTTTTCTGGACCGGCTGGTTCAACCAGCTTGGCTCCGTTGTCGGCTTTATCCCGCTGACAGCGGCGGTTTTTGGAATATTTTTTGTACGTGACAAAACAGTTAAAAGCATTTTAACGGCCTTAGCTGTCGGGTATCTTGCCTACGCATTGATTTTCACTTACACAACAGCAACGCACGATTATTATCAGGTTCAGTTAATACCCGTCGTTGTGTTGGCGGTATCACCAGTACTTGCTTTTTTTCTCGACCATATCCGGCTCAAAGGTTCTCGTTGCCACCGGTTGACACTTGCAGCAGGCCTGCTGTTGGTAGTAGCGTTCGTTGGCTTGTTGGGTGGTGTTAAGACAGGTGCCTTCAGGAGCGAGAGCAAATTTGTAAGGGCCTCTTTGGCGTTTGCATATAAATTTTTTGGAATCAGGCCGGATTATTTGTCGCAGTACGGCTCCGATTATCCCGAATTTATCGAAAGAGCCGAAAAGATAGGCTATGCCGTAAATCACAGCGAAAAAACCATAACTTTGGGGCTGACGGTGCCGCTGTGGTACTACGGCGATTATGCCGGCTACAGATGGCCCCGCCACCATCATTGGTCGGCGAGGGACTCCCACGCCGGGATCGGTACCGGGGCCAAATGGAAAGAATATCGTGGTCTCGGAGCATCCGAATTGTACGAGAAGCATTTCAGCCGTTTTTACCCCCGATACTTCGTCGTCGCTGAGCCGCGGGAATTTGAGAAACAAAAAAGCCTGCGGGAATTTCTGTTTGGTAAATTTAAACTTCTGGTTCAGGAAGAAAAATACTTGATATTTGACCTTGGTGAGCCGAAACAGTAATATCTGTTGCCGGAAGCAACAGATAATATCTGGCCTCGCGTTTTATGCGGGATTTCGACCGGTTTTATACGAACCCCCCCCCCTGGCGGGGCGGGGCGGATTCCGATACATCGGGCAACAAATTTTGTGTTTCCGCAGCAGGAATTGTTATGTTACATGAGAAAAAAATTGTCGTCATAATGCCGGCTTACAATGCGGAGTTGACTCTCAAAAAGACGTATGATGAAATACCGCACGACATAGTTGACCAGATTATTCTTACCGACGATGCAAGCAGCGACAGTACCGCCGAAGTATCCAAGTCTTTGGGGATTAAAACCATTGTGCACACAAAGAATCTCGGCTACGGCGCTAACCAGAAGACATGCTACCAGGCCGCGTTGGAGGCCGGCGCCGATATTATTGTGATGATACACCCCGATTATCAGTACCCCCCAAGACTTGTGACGGCAATGGCGGGCCTGTTGGCAAGCGATTTGTTCGATGTTGTCCTGGGTTCTCGTATCCTCGGTGGAAGGGCGCTTAAAAACGATATGCCGATGTATAAATATATTTCCAACAGGATACTTACCTTCCTTGAGAATATCCTGATTTGCGCCAAGCTCTCGGAATACCATACAGGCTACAGGGCCTTTACCCGAAAAGCTTTGCTGAAGCTGCCCCTGCTTGAAAATTCGGACGACTTTGTTTTTGATAATCAAATGCTTGTTCAGGCGGTGTTCTTCGGTCTGCGCATCGGTGAGGTCAGTTCGCCGTGCAACTATGAGCCGGCCGCATCTTCAATTAACTTCAAAAGAAGCTGTGTTTACGGCCTCGGCGTTCTGATGACCGCCGTCAAATGCCTTCTTCACAGGACCGGTATCAGTCATTCGCCCCTTTTTGACCCGAATGGAAAGAAACTGAAGGGCTGATTGTTCGATAATGGCCAGTATTCTTGGAAAGTGATTTAGCAAATGACAGAGCCGCAGGGTTTTGACCTGTTCTATTTAGATAAGCATTACATCGCATTTAAGAATTCTTCTTTTAATTACTGGAACAGAAAAAGGGCGATTAAAAAATGCTATCGCAAAAACATCAGGAATGATGCCGGTCTGGTTCTCGTTGACATAGGTTGTGGCATAAGCCCCGTCACGCCGAAGCCCGAAAGCACCCTGTTTCTGGACTGCGCCGCCGAGGCCCTGACACATTTGCGGAAAAAAGGTTACAGCACCAAAGAAGGTGATATAACAAATCTGCCAATTGAGCATTCCTTTGCCGATGTTGTTTTCTGCTCGGAGGTACTGGAGCACGTTGCGGATTACCGGACCGCCTTGAAGGAACTCCACAGGATTCTTAAAACCGGTGGACGATTGTTCTTAACGGTTCCCGTGCACGCAAAATACTGGGGCTCGGATGATGAGTTTGTCGGACACGTTACCAGGTTTGAGCTTGACCCGTTTAAGAATCTTCTCGCCGAGACCGGATTTGAAATAGTCGAGGAAAAACCTGTCGGCAGTTGGCTTGAAAGAAAGATTACCCGCCGGGGAGTTAAGGTTTTTATGAGGCAAAAGACAAAGGAGCCGTTTGGGAAAATGGTGGTGTTGGCAAGCCGGGTAGTGAACCTTGCAGCATATTTGGCCGTTTTAATATCGCTGCTGTTTGCGTCCAGAGAGTCAACCAGCATTATGCTGTACTGTTGTCGAAAAAAATGAAGAAAATACCATTTCATCGGATTAGAACAAAATTGTATTTTGCGGAGATTTGACAATGACCTTCGCCCGGTTTTTTCGAAAGATAGGCATACGCGGCAAACACCTTATCCGCCGTATAAGAACAAAACGACTGAAAAAACTTCAGCGCGTACCTCCTGCCGGGCCCGGCGTTTTAGTAGTTATGAATAATATCGGCATAGGCAATGCCGTGCAGGCCACCCCTCTTGTCCAGGCAATCAGGATGTTGTGGCCGACGGCAAATATAACGATCCTGACCCCGCCCGGAGATTTGTTGGACGACTGGTGTGTGCCCGACTTCATCACCGACTCTACAGAAAATCTGAAGAGTAAATCTTATGACCACACTTTTTTCCCCTACGGGATGTGGCAAAATATCGCCCAATGGCAGGCCCGGCTTGAATTGGGCCGGGTTCACTGTCCGAGAGTTTGGCTCAGGGCATGGCTTCTAAAACCTGAGGTCGAGTACAATGTGGACATGGTCAGGCGCTTGGGATACAGAGGTGGTTGTCCGCCACTGTACGTTTCGCTTAAACAGCCCGACGAGAGCATCATTCCCGACAAATTGCGAATTTGTCTTGTACCCGGCGGCAAAAAGGAGTTAATGTGGAGGCACAAACGCTGGCCTTTTTATAACGAATTGATTCAACTGCTCCTGGAAGAATATCCACGGTCTCAGATTTGCATTATTGGTACCCAAAAAGATGATTTTGGCGGTGAATTGCCGTCTGTCCCGCAAGTCATCGACTTACGCGACCGTCTTTCACTTCGTCAGACAGCCTGGGTACTAAAACACTCCGACCTGGCCGTTGGCAACGACTGCGGCCCGATGCACATTGCCGATGCCGTACAGACGCCTTCCATAGTACTGTTCGGCCCTACCTGCGAGTTAAAAAATGCTCCCCGCTACAAATCCATCTCCTTAAGCGGCGAACCGCCGTGCAGGCCCTGTCAATATAGCAGTCTCATTGAAACCTGCACCGAACCGATATGTATGACCGAGCTTTCTCCGGATATCGTTATGGAAAAGGTAAATATTTTTCTTGAGCGATACACCGGGAAATATTAAAAGCAGCGGCCTCGTCGGCGGGCGGAACATTGACGCACCTTCCGAAAGGCCCGGCAGAGCTGTTCGCCCAATCCGGCGCCTGACCGGTGCTCCAATAAAGGGCCGACGTATTTGCTATACACCGCATTTCTCACAACTCCGTTGAAAAAAGCCCCTTGTTTTGATAAATCGATAACACTCACAGAAGCCGTGCCGCGCACCCGTCGAGACGCGGTCTCGCCGCGGCTGAAGCGGCCGAATCAGGCCTTAGACATCACACATCACTCAATACGAGATACGAGAATCGAACGACGAGAGACGAATATGTTCCGACCACCCCCACTGTCATCCTGAGCGTATTGTTAAAAACCCCTCTAAATCACAGGCTGTGAGAAATGCGGGTTAGCGATTATAACCTGCGCCTCGGTTGGCCCGGCCTGTCGTGCCGATGGAGCTTCGGGGGGCGACTGTTCCGCTGCGACGAAAGACGATATCGTTCTGGAGTGTTCGGGCGGCTACGAGCTTTTGTTCGAGCATTTGTAAGCTCATATCCTGAGGCAGCGTACCAGGCCAGCGCCGTACCAGTGCGATAGCCCTGTTATATCCTCTTATCAAATCCGCCAAGACCAGTGCCAATTCGTTGCGCAGTCTCAGGGTGTTGACCATCGGCTCGGAGCCTGTCACAATTTCACTTTCATACCGGCGATTTCGTGAGCGGCGGCTTCGGCCGTAAGGCTCTGCCGGCAGGTCGAAGGAATAAGGTTCCCGCCCGCCGGTTCCACGGCGATATTCGCGTTGTACGGTGTTTTGCATCTGCTGTTTTTCTCTTTCGTTCAGTTGCTTTTCCAGTTCTTCGGACCTTTTCTGCAGGTAGTCCACAGACGTAAGGACATCGCCGAGATTGCGTTTGGCGGCAAGGAATTTACGTATGGTCTTATCAACCTGGCCCGCCATAATCAGCTTTGCGTCGGCGGCGCCCATGTCAACAAGTAAGTCTGTGAGCGAGCCGACTACTTTATCGGCCATGCCGACGGCAACGGCATCGCTCGGTGTTAAGGTCAATGTAACCTCACCGCTTTGGCTTGTGGTCTTTGTCAGCGTGCGAACTACGGACTCATCAGGCCTCTTGTCGAGTCTGTTGACAAAGGACCTTTTGCCGTTTCTGTCGGCCACTTCAATCACCTCGATTTTCCTGTCTAACATCGCCATAGCGACGGATGCAGGACGATTGTATTTTTCTGCAAGAGCGGCGGCATAACCGTTATAAGCGGACAAATTTTTCGGGCTGTACGTTTCGACAAAGTTTTGAGGGTCCTCATAGACCGTTGCCTTGCTTGTAATCGGTGCAAAAGCACCCATTACCGCTTGCGGTGATATGTATATTTTCTCACAGGCCAGCGCCACGGTCGTTGCAGCCGAATAGGCCCCGCCGAATTCACCGCCACTGATATATGCGACAACGGGGCAGTTAAAGGTTTCCGTAATGGTTGCGCAGATATTTTTCATGTACTCGCCCCGGCCGCCGGGATTGTCAATCTCAACAACAATGAACTTAGGTCCTTTGTTGGATGCTTCAACTATCGCATTTGCAAGGGTGTCGGAAATCACCTTTGAAAGAAGCACTTCGCCCTGCTTGAGCGGCAGGACAATTACCCTGTTTCGCCGACCCATTAAGTTGGTTGTAACGTCATACTCGGCGAGAACTATCGGCTTGAACGTTTCCAGGTCTGCATTGTAAACTTGTGTGCGATTGTCGATGCTTTTTTGGCTTGCAAAGCCGTTGAAAACCTCATCGGTTTGGCGATGCCTGAATGTGTCGGCACAGCACAGGGCGGCACATAAAAATACAATAACCGTTACAAGAGCAGTATTCCTGGTCATATTAACAGCCTCCGTAATTCAAACAGGTCCTTTAATTACCGTACATAATATTCTACGCTGAAAATGCGACCCAGACCAGAAAAAAACCCCCGGCGTGGTAAAACCATGTTTTGATACAAGAAAAACCCCATACTAACTTTGTAAGTTAAGTGAAAGCGGGTTAAGCTGGGTTTGAATTGGGTTTGGTGCCTTTGGGCACGTAGGAACGGCGTTATGGAACACCCTTCAGGTTGATAAGCTGCACTCATTTTACCTATTTTATCATTGGGTTTGTTTGGGTTTGTTTTCTTAACATCTGGTTTTTTCGAAATCACTGTAAGTCCTTTTAATTGGCTTAGTTAAGCCGTATTTTTAATTGTTAAGATTGGGTTTGTTTTGCAGAAAAAAGTTACCTTCGGATATGTTTTTTGCGGTTCTTTTTGGCGATTACGGCGTTGTTTCCTTCGACTGCGCTCAGGACAGGCTTGGCTGACCGCACGTACTCGATGTACCCCGGTGATTCCCATTTTGCTAAATGTTGCAAAATGGGACCCGGCGCCTTTCCGTGCGGCGGCAGGCAAACGCCTTGTACTCAGCAAAAACTCCTCGCAA
>Ga0180433_10000875_pt1 | contig 51128 bp, 50 predicted proteins | sample SS_ome_8_FD_132980 | JGI IMG/M metagenome (GOLD analysis project Ga0180433, IMG submission 132980) | Hypersaline lake sediment archaeal communities from the Salton Sea, California, USA - SS_1_D_1 metaG | ecosystem: Environmental > Aquatic > Non-marine Saline and Alkaline > Hypersaline >...
CCCCCACCGCCCCCGCCCTCCCCACCCCCCCCCCCCCCCCCCCCGCCGCCGCCCCCCCCCCCCCCGCCGCCCTCGCCACCGCCGCCGCCCCTACCACCGCCGCCGCCCTTACCACCGCCGCCGCCTTCCGGGGGGGTGGAGGCTCCGTCTTCCGGGGGGTGCCTGCGCGCTGGCGAGCGGTCTGGTCCGCGGCGTCTGCGATAGCTGTGACTGGAGGAGGATCTCGATCGTGACGACGGGCTCCCTGGAGCGTCCGCGGGAACGACCGGGGCCATCGCAGTATCCTCAACCTCTGCCACGGCTGGGGCCAAGGCTTCGTTTGGCGACTGGCTCGGGGAGGGCGAGCGGTCTGGGCCGCGGTGTCGTCTGGGGAACGCGAAAAGCCCCTCACTGGAGGAGGTGGAGCGCGAACGCCCAGAGAAATGAAAAGGGTGGGGCACTTCTAGCTGGCTCCCGCCCTCCGACTCGGAACGCCGCTGCCGTGCAGGGCTGGCTGAGTGCGCCGACGGCCCGCGGTGTGCACCGTCGTCGCTGCCAGAGACGCCGGGTGGCTGAGGTCCGTCACCTTGCTCGTCACCTTGCTCGGGTTCACCGTTGGATGCGTCCCCGCTGTCAGGCTCGTCGTTTCCGAAGTCCACTGAGTCCGACCCGTGGCTCGGTAGCTCGACATCCGAGTCCGTGTGGCGCGCGCTTATGGCCGCGCCCAAAGTAGTCGCCGGCGCGACAGCCACGGGACGCAACGGTGCGACGAGCGCGGCTGGGGTTGACGGTTCTTGCGCAGGGACACGAGTCGTTTGGGGGGCCGGTCCCAGCTGAGACGCCGGAGGCGCGGCTGGAGGTGTGGCCAGAGGTGTAAGAACTTCTTGGATAAGGGGGATCCCAGTAGCCGCTGGTCCTGGGAGGACCTCGTTATTGGGATTTCCTGAGGCCAACGATGGGGCATCCGCGGAGTCCTTGGGCCTCAAGGCTTCTGGACGACTTCCTGGGCTAGGGGGAACATCCAGGAGGGGTGGGCGCGCAGGTCGTTGTTTTTCTGGGAAGGACCTCTTGCGGCGCACAGAGAGAACCACGACGGCACGTGCGTGCCTCGCCGAGAGACTCTTCAGGAGGGCCTCCGCCGACTGGAAGAGAAGCGTCTCCGAGGAAGTGCCGTAGACTCTCCGGAAAGCGCTGCTTCTCGCTTGCATGGCGACGAATCCCTCCGAGGTACCTCCAGCGTAGAAGACGACCAGTCCGAGCAGAAGAGACGAGGGACGCAGGCTGTCCAGAAGGTCGGCGCCCCCCAAACGCTCGAAGCTGGAGGCCTGGACAGGGGGATCCGCTGGTCTGTGCGACACGTGCATTCCCTCAATCATCCTCTGCAGCCCTTGCGCGGCTTCCTGCGGGGTGCGGCACCCCCGCGTTGGGGCGGGCAGCGAAAGCTCCTCTTGCTCGTGCTTGTACCGTAGGACCGCCTTGGCCGCTGCCTCTCCGCAGTCCTCCATCCGAGCTGCAGCGTGGGCGCCGGTTCTGAAGCCTTCTGGCTCAAACACGCTGGAGACGCTTGATACTGCTACGGCCGTGAGGCTTCTGCTCGCAATCAGCTGCAGCAGCCGCGGCGTAGAGACTGCCGCAGAGTGGGTGATGGCGATTCCTCCGACTGGCACCCAAACATCCCGTCCCGACACCCAAGCCAGAGCCTCCGCGCCCCCCAGGGGATCAAAGACTAGAACGCCCACAAGCCCCCGCAGGGAGCGTACGCTGCCGTCGCTGGCGAGAAAGGGCTCTGCCAAGAGCCCCGCACCCCGCGCCTTGTTTTGCTCCATCACCCTACGGAAAGTCTCTGCTGCCTGTGGGCCGTGACGGCAAGGCGCGCGGGGCGCGAAGAGCTCGCTTACGAGCCCGGCGTCCCGGGCTGGGAGCAGTCCCCGAAGGGCGCTTTGGCCGCAGTCCTTTTTGCCAGCTACGTTCTCTGCCGCTTCTTTTTGTTCCAAAGTGGTGGCCCGCGGCTTGATGTCGCTTCGCAGTGCGCAGGAGGGGGTCTGCTCCGCCTCCGTAGTCCCCCAGTCGCAGCCGAGTCCCAAGGACAAGCACTCAGCCCTTGTCGTCGCTCCCTGACAGCCGCGGGCCGCCCGTCCACGCAGCGCGGATCTTCTGTCCTTTGCGCCCAGGCTCCGCTCTTCCTTGCACGGGGGATCAGCCCCAGCCTTCCACAAACAGGCTGGTGCCAATGCATCGCAGAAGAAGGATGTGGTCTGCTCCCTGCACGGTGCGTCCTCTGCCTTCGAAAGAGACTTCGCTCGGGCGATGGCTGCCGCGAACGAGAGGTCCCCTGTCCCCGCGGCCTCTTCGTTGGCTACGAGTTGGAGGACGCGGCCTGCTACGTTGCCGCTGGAGTACATCCGCTTCGCGGCCACAGCATGCGCGAGGCCCAGAATGTCTTGTGAGTTCCCCAGCTTTTGGCGCAGGGTCTCAGCAGTCGAGGCGTTCTCCAAGCGGACGTGCAGGACCAGAGGGATGCGCAGCTGCACTGAGGCCATGCAGGCGGCAGTGGCCTGCAGCAGGCACGCGGTCGAGGGAACGCTGGGGTCTGCCAGCAAGCATCTCGGGATGCACGTCTGGAGGTGCAGCCGATGCCGGCCCGCTTCTTGCGCCACGACGCCTGTCAGAAGGAAGCCGAGCGCACAGAGATCAAGCTTGCTCTGCCACGCGTCGGCTGTGTCCGCGGAGCCACAAAGATCGAGACTAAGCAGCCAGACTCGCTGCTGCGTGGCGGTCGGGGGCGGAGAGAAGTGCTCCACCTGCCACAGCAGTGGATAGACCGATGGGGGACAGCTGTCTTGGACTCGCTTCACCAAGTTTGGTCGCGGATCGCCGAGTGCACATGGGAGCGTAGTGTCAAGGAGCCAGTCTGCCCGCGGACGGAAGTCGACATAGCAGCCGCCTTGCTTCCACGCAAGAGGCTCGGCCTCGACGGAGATTCGCACCTCAGCTAGCGGGGACGGTGCGGGCGGCGGCTCGCTCATTCGAGGGACGAGAATCTCTATGGACCCTAGTGCCCCCTCCGGCGCTGTGCCTGCACCTTCCATCCAGCGCGCCTGCTGGGACTTCTCCGCGTCCCCTGCGAAGGATGCCGCCCTGTATTTGCGGCACAGGGGGGCTGCCGGGGTCGAAAGACTGCCGTCCGCCGCGTGCTCTATACGCTCGCGGAGGTGCGGAAGCGAAGCGAGAAGCGGAGCAAGAGGCGATATGCTCATTGATGTTTTCTAGACGGGACAGTGAGTGCTCTCACCGCATGAACACCCCGATGTGCTTCCCTACGGCCGCTCGGCCGCTGGGACGACTTCTACACGCCCCGCCAACTCGCGCGCGACTTCTGGCACCACTCTTGAAAGGGCCACCAGGCACATCTCCGCCCCACGCTTCCGCAGAAGCACGGGCGCGTCGCTCCTCTCACCGGCGCACCGTGCCAAGGCCAGCATCGTGGCTTGCCGCCACACCGCCCAGGACGCCCAGGCCGGCTCGAAGGTCGAGAGACGGCCATGAGGAGGTGCGAGGGCGAGTCTTTCAGGCTGCTCGAAGTTGAAGAGGAAGACGTCGTGCACCGCGGTGAAGAGACGACGCAGCCGGCCGATGCGCTGCTCGCAGAGGAGGGCGGGCGTCACGAAGATGCCATGCCTTTGCAGCCGGATGCAGACGTCCACAATGAGATGCTCGGTCCTTCGAACTGTCGGGTATGCTCGCTCCTGCAAGGGGTCCGTGAACTCTCTCAGCCCGCCGCAGCCTTCGATTTCCTGCCTCGTCGGAGGGAGAGGGAGGCCGCTGTACGGATTGAGCGGCGCCGCCCTCTCGCGTGCCGCGTGAGCGCGGATGGCTTCCAGACTATCTTTCCTGAAACTCCAGCGGCCCGCTGCGTCCTCTATGACTTCAATGTCGGCCGCAGCAATGTCGTCGAGGCGCTCCTGCGTCACAGGGTCCTCGAAGTTACACGCCTTCGGCCGCTTTGAGGGCCTGCGTTCCTCCGAGGGCGCACGCGCGCGCTTCATGCGCGTAGGGAGGGAGAAGGGCACGCGCTGCTTGGGCCGCGTCGTGGCTGCGGCTGCGCGCTCTAGCTCCCCGTGCTTGCGCATTGTTCCAAGACCCCCCAAAATGCAGGCTTCCACATGCAGCGTGCGGGTTTCTAACGCTGATAGGCGGTCTCGGTACAGGCCCACTCCTCTTCGGCGAGGCTCAAGTCCTGCGCGGAGCAGTCGCGCAGGAGACCGGCCAGCTTGGCCGCGAGGAGCCAGTCCAGCGCCTCGGTCGCCCTGCTGGCGGCTCTGCCGCGAAGGTCGTCCACTTCCTCGCCAGGCGCGGCGTTCTCGAAGCTCTCGACAGCCTCGGTGACGTAGGCGTGCACCGCGGCGAGCGCGTCGGTGCCGAGCGGGTAGTAGCGGGGCGTGGACCGGGGGGCCGCGAGGATCGCTTCTAGGGCGGACGCAGCCTGGATGTCTTCGATGCGAGACTGTTCATCCGACTTCTCCGCCATTGCTGACCCGCGACGCGGTGATGACCTACCACTTCGGGTCACGCTTCTTGCCTTTGGTCCTGGGCTTTCGCGGGCGGATGACGAGTGCTGGTGCCGGTCGGTACTCATGGTACTCATCCGCAGGGGCGTCTTCGCCAGGCTCTTCGTCAGCCTCTTCGCCGCCTAGTGCGTCGCCGTACTCTGGGGCGGGGGGCTCTCTATCCTCGGGGCCAAGGGATGGCTCTGGCTCCTCTGCATGCTCTGGCGCCTCATGCGCTTCTGCGGGCCTCGTTCGTGCGCTCACCGCGTCGCACAGCGCGGGCCGCCACGTCTCAGCCCTGGCCTGGCCGCTCGCGCAGAGGCGCGCCAAGTGGCGGAGAGCCTCACGCTCGTGCTTGCGGCTTTCCTCCTCGCCGAGGTGCTCACGGCTGCCCACTTCCCTCAAGAGAGTGTCGAGTGCCGCGGGCATACCCCGGCGGCGAAGCGTTTCCTCGTGGCCAGAGATCACGCTGGGGTCCGCCCAGAGCGCTTCCACGAGCAACTCCCGACAGAAAGACTTGCGCCGCGCCTGCCGCAAGGCGTGCTCTTCTGCTCCGTCGTCTGGACGCAGGAGAAAGCCACGGCACTTGTTGACGAAGAAGTGGCGGGCCTGCTCTTCGTGTGCACTGCTGTCGCCGCCGATGCTCCTCGACACCGCTTTCAAGAAGGCGCGGGGGCTTCGCCAGGCGCCCCCCTTGTGCTCCGGCGCGTCCCAGGCCGCCTGCAGCTGCGCCTCATTTCCGGGAGGGTACGCCCTGCCGCTCGGGTGGCCGGTCGGGGGACGGGCCATCGCTCGGGCCCGCGTCTCTCGCGGCGCTTCCTGCTGAGCTTCTGCAAACAGACGCTCGATGTGGCCAGCTTCCATCGCTAGGCTTTTCCCTCTGGCTCTCACTTGGGGAGCAAGAGCACGTGACCCAGCACACGGTAGGTGTACAGAAGACCAAGGAGCAGCGTCAGACTAATGAGCACGTAGTCCCACTGACGGAGCGTCAGACCCAGGGACCCGCGGAGCCACATGCCTATCCGATTGCGCCCCCCGACTTTCTGCTTCTCACGCCCCCGCAGCGGGTAGATGTAGTTCTCCAAGGCCGTAAGCGGGCAGTCCCCGCAGATGCGCCAGCTTGCTGGAATCGAGGCAAGGATCCCGAACGGTAGAAGGAGCTCACCCGCCGCGAGTGTGAAGACAGCGAGGATGAGGATCAGCCACAGGAGCGTATGCACCACCTCCACGCCGACCCTTGCGCTTTTGAGGACCAACGCCATCTCATTTCTTCAGACCTGCACTTTTCGAACCCCTCGCCGTCCGCGGGAGGCGAAGTGCCAATTGCCGCGCGAATCGCTGCGCTCAGTAAATCTCTCTCTGCCCAAGATGGCGTTCCCCTTCCCGGACGATCGCATCGGCCTTGCGCGGCTCGACTGGTGCCGCGCCGGCGACAAAAGAGACTATGACGGCCTCTCCTGCGTGCTGCGTGCGAGAATGTGCAGCGCCCACGTGCAGGCCTCGCAGAACCCGGCATGGGACGCTCTCGCCAATCCTGCCTTCGCAGAGCTCCTCTCCGCAGCCCGCGTAAATTCCTGGACCCCCTGCCCGGAGGGCAGCGTGTCGGGCACCTGCGGTATGCTCCTCACCGAGCGATACGGGCCACCTCTTTGGCAGGCCTTTGGTCACGAGCGCGAGACTGCGCTCTACCACGACATCCTCACGGGCACGAGGCCAGAACTTCCCGCGCCGGTGGCGGCGCAGCTGCCGGCTTGTGCCTACCCCGCGGATGCCTTGGGGTAGAGGGCTCCGACGCCGTTGACGAAAGGGAATATCTCTTGGAGGCGTGAGCGCAGACGACGCGCGCACGCCCTCGCTTCCTTGCACGCTGCCCAGCGCTCGACGAGAAGCAGACGGGCGGGAAGAAGCTCCGTGACGCATGGCAGGACGCCTCGGCAAACGCACCGAAGACGGAGGAATCCGAGGACCTTGCACGTGGGATGCATGCCGTGCGCGAGGAAGCCGCAGAGAACAAGTCGGGCGCCGCAGTGCATGACAGTGACCAGATCGGGAAGGCGCTTGCGGCGCTTGGGGGAGCCGTTCCAGGACTCGGCGGGGCAGCGCTTCATCCGCGCCCGCGCGGGTGCTCCAGCGCTGTGCTGGGTCGAGACGAACGCCCTGCGCCTAATATCGCCCAACTTTAGATGTGCTATAAACCCCATGCAGACTTCGTCTGCCACGCTGGAGCTGGTGGTCGAAGCGAGCGCCCTGCGTCGAGCAAAGGAAGTCGGAGACGCTGTGTCTCGGTCTCTGCGCCCGACCAGCTCCTTCAGCTGCTGAATGGACTTCTGGGCCCCGACGAAGTGCCTTTCCGCGGGGACGACGCGCGCTTCCTGGCCCAGGAAGCCGTCGCTTTGGTGGCCTCGGACCTCCTAGGACAAGCAGGCATTCTCACGGACAGCGGCCGCGCCGTCGTGCTGCGCCACGGCTTGGCAAGCGTCGGCCTGACCGTCCGCTCGCGGGCGGAGACCCCTCGGCCCGTCCCGTCTGCGGGGCCGAGGCTCGCGGCGCTACGAGGAGGCAGCGCGGGAGCATGGGACGCCTGCGATGTGCCGCTCCCGCCTGACTGCCCGCTGTAATCGCGACCACTACCCCTTCTGCCCAGGGCGAGGCGCCCCGCGCCGCCCTCATGAGGGCCGACGGTAGCGCTGGCCTATGTTCCTGTTCTCGTAGTCGCCTATGTACTTGCGGGAGATGCCTGCGGCGCGGAGGCGCCGCGCCGCATCTGGGAGCAAATCGCGGCGGTCATGTCCCAGGCACGCGGCGTCGCGCCGCCGGTTGTTAGGATGGAAACCCAGCTTCCTCAAGTAACGAAGCGTCTCCCCCGCCGCGGCCTTATGCCGGACTTTCAAAGTGAAGAACACTAGCGAGTAGCGCTCCCCGACGAAAGGGAGAGTAATGTGCGGCAGAAGGCCATTGCAGGACACAGGCTTTTCTCTGATGTCCAGGACGGTTGCGGGATACTGGTAAAGCTCACCGCCCTCATAGTCCCCTAGGGCAACGATGTATGACGGCCCGCAGTTCGACTGGTCCACATGCAGGCCTGAGCCCCCGGAGTTCACCTGAACGCTGCCGAACTTGAAGTGGGGAAAGTGCTGCTTCGCGTAAGCCGTCACGAGGCTGGCCAAGGCGGGATGGCGACGCGTCATGTGGGAAACGGAGTAGCCCTGGGAGAAACTGAGGGCCTCCCCGAGGACGAATCCCCCCTTTGGGTCGTCGTTGCTGCGCAGGACGCTCCGTCTGAGTTCCCTCGGGAAATTCATCCCGCGCAAGTAGCGCAAGATTTCAGGACCAAGGTCTTCCTTCATTTCTTTGGGTTGGGAATGAAAGAAACGACGGCAAAGTTTCGGTCCCTCAAACACATGAACTTCGCGGCAAGGTAGGCAGTCAAGATCCACCGCGAAGTGCTTGCGTGCTGGCGCTCGAGGGGGCAGACTGCCCGGCGGGGGGCGGGCGTGCCGCACTGTGCACAGGTGGCGCCTCGTGCCGTGCAGGCGCGGCTTGAGGGCTCCTTGTCGCCACGGGCCGGCGGTTGGTCCAGGCTGCATAGCCGAGGCCCAACGCGGCCGCGCCGACTCCGACTGCTGCCGCGTGGACGTTTCGTATTCGCTGACGCCGAAGAGTGCGAAGCGCCCGAGTGCGCATTTGAGCACAGAACACTGCGCACGCCTGTTCCATTGTCTGCGCGTGCAGATCAGCCGCCTCTTGCTGCCTACGCGGTGCGTTGAAAGGAACTTCTGGTCTTAGCTCTTCGATGAGCCACGCGGCCGAGTTGATGCGACGCGCGTAGTCCTGCGCTCCTCGTATACTGAAATCTTTAGGGCGGAGCAGCCCAAAGACGTCAAAGTTTTTCAAATCGTTGTCATCGTCGCTGGGGAAAAAAGGTTTTGCTTTGACGAGCATCTCCACTAGCGCACCAGCAAGGTCGGCTAATCCGTGTCTGTTCGCCTCGTTGGGTGTCGACCCAGCCAACTCTGTCGCCGTTGACTTCACATAGGAAATGTAAGCCCTGTTGGCGGTGCACAATCCAATGAAGGCCCTTTCCGCCTGCTCCGGGGAAGCGTGCGTCGTCGCAGGTTCCTGCATCCAGAGCAGGGGGCTGCACGAGACAAAAAACTTGTGCTGAAAGGGAGTTTCAAATTGGGTCTCTATCGGAGTTGCCTCACCATTGGTGAGAGACGCTTCGCGTGTTCGTTGTTTTATTACATTGTCAAGTCTCACCTTGCCGAACCAGCCTTCATAAAGCCATGGCGCCTCCTCTTCAACCATTGAACAAACGGACCACTTCAGAAGCGCACTGCGCCCCTCCAGAGCGGCCCTCGTGGAGCTCTTAGGACGCACCAGACTTTCCAGCGCCTGCCGCGTGACGACCTCGGCCTTCTCGCGGTCCTTAACCTCCTCAAGTGCCTCTACGAACATGGCCGCCACAGGCACGATGTTGCCCTGCTTGTACGGAAATTTATGTTTGATAGCGACTTCCGCGTATATGGACAGCACGGCTTGCAAGTGTGGGAGTCGCAGGTACTTCCGGGCTATGTCCGAAAGCAGGGTGCCGAGTTGCAACGAGTCGCGGTACTCTTTGAAGCTGCCGGGGGGGAGTCCTTTTAGCCAGACGGGATCCGTCTCCGGTCCGACGTTTTCCTTGAACTTTTGCACCCAGGCGTTGTCCCCCTCCGGCGCCAGGAATAAGGATCTGACCTTTTCCAAGTTTTCTCTGTAGTCGTTACGAAACGAGTCGTCGTCCACGTGCATTTATGTGCTTTTTCTTCTGGGCCGTCAGCCACCGTGCGGAGGGTGGGGGTAGCGGACGAGAGCAAGCACTCGAGATTGGGCAGCGTATCGGGGGTCACGCGCACTGACCCAACACAGGTACACGGTGATCGCCAAGTCTCGATGGATCTCGGCGACCTTCCCGGAGCTACTTCTCCCGTCGGCTGCCGATGCAATCTCAATGATTCGTCCCCACCTCTGCTGGGCGGCGTCCAGCGGTGATTCAGCTCGCACCGCCACCGCTGTGAAGGCGTACGAGGGGTCAGTGCGTGCGGTGCGCTACGACCCAGAGTACACCCGTCGCTGTTCCCACAGCTCCCAGTAAGGCGTCTGCTGCGGGGCATGCGTTAACTGGCTCCAAGACCCGACCCCGCCCTTCGCATGCTCGCCCTCCAGCGGCCGTGTGAGCACCCCGCGCTCCCCGTCCGCCAAGTCGAAGCTGCCCCCTACCTCGTGCATAACGAGCCTGAAAGGGACAAAGGTGTTGAGCAGGGCCTGCTTGAAGACTTCGCCGCCTGTGACGCTGTGCGGACCCTCCCCGTAGTGCTTGCGTCTGACATTCTCGACCACGAGCCTTATGGCTTCTCTGAAGACCGGGTTGCCGGGCGCCGCCGCCATTGCGGTGGGGTGCAAGATTGTGCCACACCTCGCCGAGATCGGCCTGTCCAGGGTCAGTTGGACAATCCCTAGCCCCAGGTCGAAAATGTGTGCTAGCGGCCGCGTGGGCGCGTGAGGAAAGTCCATGTAGATACCCCCGTGCACGTACATGAGGCAATACCGCCACAGGTCTGACTTAAAGGTCGGGGGAGCCAGGGCGTCGTAGGCGGCGAGCACGGAAACCCCGAAATTCTCCTCGATGAGTCTCCTGCAGTCCTCGTCAGTATGGTACATGAGATCAAAGTCAGGATTGGCGAGGGCGATGTCGGCCCAGCAGCAGGGAGGCAACCGATCCGGCGTTGGATGTCTGCTACTCTTGTGGAGGAGGGTGGGCAGACGTGGCACACCCTGCGGCGCGGGGCTCGTGTAGATGCGCTCTGGGTACATCTCGCGGTAGTCGTTGCCCCCGGGCAGCGTCCAGGCGTAGGCTTCATGCCCAGCGCACCGATGTCGCACCACCAGCGTACCTCCGATCGCGAGGACGTGGCCCATCTCGGGGTGGTCCACCGAGCGTCCCGCGAGCTCAATGGAACGCGGGGCCCAAGCAGAAAGAAGCGTGGCAAGGTCGCTGGAGAAGCCCCCTCTCGGTCCGGTCGCGCCAAAGCCATACTTAGAGTACACGCGTCCTAGGGCATCAGGTCCAGTGAGGGCGAGCATGTTTTCCCGCGTCTCGCGGCTTCGCACTGACTGTACGATCTCGCTCGCGAGGGCTTGGAGTAGGGCAGAACCGGGAGGACAGCCGAAGAAGCAGTTCGTCACCGCGTTCGCGTGCAGGTCGCTCACAAAGATTTCTCGCGGGCCCTCGCTCCACAGGCTCTCCAGCAGACCGGGAACGAGACACTGCTGCTTCCAGTCGGCGTAAAACCCGCCAAGGTGGAGCAGAATAACAGTTCTCGCGAAGTCGCACTTGTAGGCGTATGGCGCGAGATCATCGAGCGTCTCGAGATACTCTGGCGGAAAGGTGGGCGAAGCGAGGAACTCTCGGACGTCACGGTGCGACCAGTACCTCACATCGAACGAGGGATTGAAGCGCGTCCATGACTCGTGGGCTTCGCGCAGTCCCCCGCGCAGGCGCGCCGGGAGGGCGGCGCCGCCCGCGTCCGTGTCGTCGAAGAGGATTCGATGGATCACAGCTGCCGGCCGACGCCGAAGCCACAAGTGGCCGGAAAAGCGGTCACCGGCCCTTCCTCTCCGAAGGACCACCGACACGCACACCAGGACCAGTCCGGTCGCGACGAGCAGCGCCACCAGAGTCCCAAGCCCCATGCAGGCCACGTTTTCTCGTCGCCTAGGAATTCCGTCCACGCTAGCTTACACTTTGGCGCTCAACCGGGGGAGCCCTCCAGGGTTGCGGGCTGGCAGGATCCCGAAGCTGAGCGTCTCCAGGTTTGCGCGCAACGGGGGAGGCGCGACGGCAGCTAGCGCCCAAGCGCGGGACCCGCTGGCCCCAGTTGGAGAGGATTGCACGAGTGCCCTCGCAGGCTCTGCGCCAACCTCGCGAGGAACGTAAATGGGCCCCAGTAGGGCTCTTGTGCTCGCTGCCGCAGTCTGCGCACTGGCCCTCTTTCTCACTGCCTGTCTCTTCTCATTCAGCAAGCCCCGGCACAGTGTCGCGCCGCAGCAGTTCCCTCGCCCGCCTTCGCTGAGCGGGCAAGCAGTTCTCTATACCGTGACCCCATTCACAGAGGGCCTGTTCGGCCAAACGGTGGCGTGGACCCTTGAAGCCGTACGAGAACTCGAACTAGAAGGCTGGTCTCCGCAACAGCTGCGCTACGACATCGAAACGAAGCACTACGGCCCACTCTGCCCTTCGATTCTGAGGCCCGCCTTCGACCTCGATCCCTCTCCTGACGAGCTCCGCGTGCCAATGGGGGACAATGGCGGGGGACCCACCGTGCTGCTTACCTGCCGCGAGAGCAGCTTCCAGATTGCGCACGATCTGCTTTTCCGATTTTTCTCTCTGCCCGTGCTAACAGAAGGGAGTTACGCAAAGTGCGGCCCGAAGGCGCTGGGACTGCACTTCCGGGGGTCTGACAAGACGCACGACGGCCTCCAGACGAACCCCATAACCCAAGAAGAGTTTCTTCTCCTGGCCGAGGAGTACGCCGCACGCACCCGACCAGAGGAGATCTTTGTGTGTTCAGACGAGGAGAGCTTCCGAGCACGGTGCGCCGTGCGGTTCTCCCCCCTGCCGGTCACTATGAACCAGGTCCAGCTGCCAGCAACGGACGACAAAACGCCATACTGGCAGAATGGCGCGACGACTGGCGCTGCCCGCGCGGCCAGCGCCGTCGCCGACGTTCTCTCCTTGTCCACGTGCTGCTGGGTCTTGAAAGGCATGAGTGCTCTCTCAGCCTACGCGAAAGTGTTCAACCCTGCCTTGGAGGTCCGCCAAGTGGCCGCGTCCAAGTGCGACTGGTTTCCTGCCGGGGCCATGCTGCCATACTCTCCAGACACAGAGCGGGGTCGCGAGATACTTCAACGAACGATGGTGGGGCACCGGTACGCCGAGCCACGATGAGAGAGCCCGCGAGAGCTGCCGGCCCTGCCTCTGCGTCGGGGCCCTCGCTCGCGCTAGGTGGCGGGCGCGTCCAGCCCGTTCCGCCACGCGCCGTGGAAGTCGTGGATGAGGTCTTCCTGGCGGTCTATCTCCCCATCGGACTCTCAGGCGCCAAGTGGAAGCTCAGGGATATGAACGGCTCTGGTGCAGCGTTGCTCCGCAGACGGTCAGTGCGGCCCAGCGTGGCTTCTCCCAATCCGCGGTTTCTCGCCCAGTAGAGATGCTGTCTGGGCCGAGGGGGCCACCGCTTTACCTGCCGTGGTTATGGGTCGGCGGGAGGCGACTTGTGACCCAACAGAAATGGTCCTTGCGTCCCTGGTGCCGGGGGAGCTGGAGCATTACTCGCTGCTCTACTCCAACTGTGCGACCGCGTTCGAGAGGCTCTTTCCATCATTTCGCTGCCATCCCGGGCATCCCTGGTATCCACTCATCCCCATCGGGTGCAGCTCCTGCCCCTCGGCCGCCAGCCCGCAAAGCGAGAAAAACCGCCTCAAACTGGTGCAGGTCATGCGAGCACCGGCCTCCTCGAAGGGCCTTTCGCTTGCCGCTCTGCTCTCGCCAGAATTCGTCGTCGAGGCGAGCATCGCAGCCGTCGCGAACAACTGGGCCGTGCAGCATCTTACGTCCTTGGTCGAGATTCGTCGTCCAGGAGCGGTCGCACCGGGGGAGACAGCAACCCTCGGGCTCAACTTCAGTCGCCGCTACCATTCCCGGGCGGGACAGACCGTCCGGATCTGCAAGGGTTGCCCCCGCATCTCTGCGGGGGGAGAGCCAAACTTTGCTATGTGCTCGCCGGACGCGTCTCTTGGGACGAACCGCATCTTTGGCGCCGGCGCGCAGGCCGCGGTGCTCTGCGTCTTCCCGCTCTCCTGGGATGAGCGCGTAGGACTCGCGCAGGTGCTCGCGCGGACGGACTGCGACCACGTGCGCGCGAAGCCCCTGAGGCGTGTCGCGTGGAGAGACGTGCCGGGCGCAGGAGGTGCCGTGGTCGCGCTGCTCACGGCTGCTGTGGCTGGCGTTCATGTAGCTCGGAAGAAGGAGGCGTGGCTTCGACGCAGCGGGAGCAGACAGCACGGGGCGGCGCGCCAAATGCTCTCATCGCCGGATCCCTTGGGTGGCGAAGACCTGACAGAGAGCAGCGACGAAGCTTCCGCCGCTCCACAGCTCTCTTCATCGGACCCCTCGGGTGGCGAAGGCCTGACACAGGCCGAAGAGGGTGACGGCGGCGAGAGCAGAGCTTCTTCCGAGCCCTCCGCCTGAGGTGCCACGCGATTCGTGGCGCGACGCTCACAGCCTTGAGCGCGCGCGCGGACATGGCCCGAGCGACTGACCACGCTGCCTGCGAAGACAGTCGGCGAGGCATGCCACGAGGGAGAGCACGACTTCTCTGCGACTGTTGTAGCCCATCAACCCAAGTCTCCAGACTTTGCCGCGGAGCGGCCCCAGTGCTCCGCCGATCTCGATCTGGAACTTCTCGCGCATGTCCGCCACCAGCGCGGCGCCGTCTATGTCGGGGGGCACCCAGACGGTCGTCAGAGGAGGCAGCCTGTTCTCCGCTGGCACCATGCACTCCAGGCCAATGGCCTCGAGCTCGCGCCACAGCAGCTCCGCGTTCGACCTGTGCGCTTCCCACCTTCGCTGCAGGCCCTCTTCGGCGACGATCGCGAGGCCTTCACGCAACCCGTACATCATCGCCACTGGGGCGGTGTGATGGTAGACGCGGTTTGCCCCAGTTCCCAGATACGCTCGGATCATGCCAAGGTCCAGGTACCAACTAGTTACCGCGGACTTCCGGTCGCTCATTTTGGCTAGGGCACGGTCGTTCAAGGTGAGGGCAGAGATGCCTGGAGGCACGCCAATGCACTTCTGCGTTCCCGCGTAGGCCGCGTCCACCTGCCACTCGTCAATCAGGACGGGCACGCCGCACAGCGAGGTCACGGTGTCGAGCAGTAGGAGACACCCCGCGCGACGGCAGGCCGCACCGACGCCTGCGACAGGCTGCAGCGCGCCCGTGGACGTCTCAGCGTGGCAGAGCCACGCAAGCGCCGGCGCGTGGATCGCCAGAGCCTCCTCGATCTCAGCCAACGTGAACACCTCCCCGTATTCTTTCTCCACTACGCGCACGTCCGCCCCGTAGCGCGCGTGCATGTCAGCCGCCCGCGAGCCGAAGTATCCCGCGGAGAAGACGACGTGTACGTCGCCGGGCTCCGTCAGGTTCGCCACAGAGGCCTCCCACGCGGCGGAGGCGGACCCGGAAATCGGCAATGTGAACTCGTTTTCGGTTTGCCACACGTAGCGAAGCAGCTGCTTCACTTCGTCCGCGATGGCAAGGAAGCTAGGGTCCATATGGCCAAGAAGAGGCAACGACATCGCCGCATGGACCCGCGGAGACGCATTTTGTGGCCCTGGGCCGAGGAGAAGACGCTGAGGGACCGCCGCGGGCAGCGCCTTCAGGTCGGCTGGCGCATTGGCGGCCATCGGAGGGTGTTTGCCGTATGGGACGATTTCGTGCCGACGCGCGTCGTGGTAGGCGTACGCGCCCTCAGTTGTTGTTTCTGAACAGGTTGGAGGCGATATTCGCGCCCTCAAGCACGCCAGAGGCCTGCTGGAAGCCCTTGTTCTTGCGCAGGACCAGATTCGTGACCCACCATCCCGCTGCTCCGATTGCCACCAGGACGCATACTCCAAGAGCGATGTCGCGTACATGGGTGCTCATGCACTGCGTGCCGCTGGTGTGATTCTTCTCTGGAGCCTTGGGGTCGTAGCACACGGAGACCTTCGAGCCCTTCTGCAGAGGCCGTGGCGAGATGGCCGACATGGTCCATGTCTCGTCTTTGTCTCCCACGCGCACGCGCATGACCGTCCCCGGGCAGAGGAATTGCCCGTTCTGGCACGTGTTGCCCGAGCAAGGGTCGCAGGCAGGATGGTTGAGCACGACGCCCTTGCCCGTGGACCACCCTCTCTGGTAGTTCCACAGGAAGATCGCGATGACAATGATGAGAATTATGAAGAGAGGCCCGAGAATGAGCGTTGTCCAGATGTGGAAGTTCCCAAGAGCGCCGAGCACCTCGCCCATGATTTTGCCTTTCCCTTTGGCCAGGGATTCCTCCGACGCCCCGCGGAGGTTTGGGCATCCGCCGCTACTCCGTCTTATCCTCTTGCTTGTCGTCCGTCTGCGCCTCCGGGATGCGGAGCGAGATTTTCGAGGGCCCGGTGGGGAGTGTGCGAGAGCGTGCCTGCGCCAGAGGTGCCTCCGCTTCGTGGGATTGGCCAAGTCGAGCTTCTTTCGCTGCCACCAGCTCTCTGGCCAATAAAAGCCCTCCCCCTGCACCTTGGTCATGCCCTTTACAAAGTCGTAGTCGGGGTCTTGTTTTCCGCAGTGGCACGCTTCCCACAGCCACTCTGCGTTATCGGGGAATATGAAGGGAATGAGCCTTGAGAAGGTTTTCTCCTTGCAGCAGAGAGCGGCGCCCGGGACGACAAGAGCACGCACTTCGTTGCCATTGTGGTCGTAGCAAGCGTGGGAACGGCCGATCGCTTGATTTACCCACTTCAAGGTGGAGTCGGTGAACAGGAGAACCCCGCGCGTGACTCGCCCGGCGCTCCTCCAGAGCCTGCATGATCAGCTCACACGCCGTTCCACCGATGCGCCACTGCTCTTCCTCTGTGTGGTGGTACCTGTCGTTGCTGTCAGTCGAGTGCCTGAACGCTCGCCGCCATTTTTTGGACTCGAGCCCGAGCACCTGCACGACGTGTGGGAAGCTTTTCTGCAGCACCCTTAAACAGGAGTTGACTTCTATCCCGTACGCTACTTCGTGCCGAGTCTCGGTCTCCGGGCCGTACCGAAGCCCCGTGTCGATGGAGTGCCGCTCGTCCAGGGCAAAAAGAAGACGTGCCTTACACCTGCGGCCATGCAGTCCTCCACGTATTTGCGAAGACAGCGGATGAAGTAATTCTCCCCCTCGCTCCACTCCCGCAAAAGTCCATTGTCCGGAGGATTGGTCAATGCGTTCCTGCCCAACAGGCGCAGGTGGCGCCATCTGCCTCTTTCGCCGCTTCCCTGAAGATGCGCTTCCAGTAGGCTGTCCCTCTGCTTTCCCGAGTGAAAGCGGTTGTCGCCTGTGGTGCCGAGGCAAGAGGGAATGCCAGAGCGCCACGTGCATCAGGAAAGGGAGTGCCGCTCTTCGCGCACTCCGGATCCACCCGCTCTCTCTCACCTCGTGCCGTTGGACTGTCGCGAAGATCATGGAGCATGACCCGACGGAGTACTACGATGCGAGTGAGATCACGCTTGCCGTAGACCTCTGCCGCTCCTGTCGCCGACCGATGACGCTCCCCGACTACGAGACATGCGTGACCTGCGCCGCCTGCTGGGAGCTAGTTTGCTGGCCCTGCGGCGCGGCGCGCTTTGAAGCGCCCACGCTCCACGCTGTCTGCGGCCCGTGTGCCCCCAAGACCCTATCGCTAGAGCGGTGGCTTGGTGTTGGTCTTGCCAGGCGCGTGCTCACCTTCGCCCCCATGCGCTTTGCCACTGGTGCGCAGGCTTCTTAGCTTCCGTGTCCGGCGAAGTTTTCGAGTCGCGCTCTGTCCCGTGCTGCTTGCCTCGCGCGAGCTTCGGGAACAAGACGCGGTCCAGGTTTGCAGCTGCGTTTCGAGAGGGGAACGCGGGAGGTGTCACAGCACGGGCGTCGCTAGTATCTCGGCCTGAATCGTCTGTCAACGAACAAGCCCTTCAGTGAGGAGTTGAACGACACATGCTCCATTTCGAGACCCGTGGCGTCTTTGTACGACGCCCCGTTTCGCCGCAGTGCGCTCGTCATGTACACACCAAAGCCCGAGAACGCGCTCTGAACCGGCACCGGGTCAGCGGAGACGTCGTCCATGGCGGGGAGCACGCTCTGGGGGCGCACGGCTCCACGATCGTAGAGTTTCGCTCCGTGCGCTTTCACGGACATCCCAAAGGCGCCGTCGGCCTCGAGCGCCACGGCCGCTGGGTACAGCCTGGCAAGCGCCTCGGCATCAAAGGAAACGAAGTCGAGATCGACCATGACGAGCACATCGGTTTTCGCTTCGAGGGCCGCGTCCACGAGGCGCTGCCTCAGCTTGGCCAGCAGGAGAATGCGCTCCTGACAGTTGTCGGGCTCCTGCTTTGCGGCGCAGATGTCCTGAGTGTGCAGGCCAGACACGTCGTCGAGGCGTTCGCCCCGAATGGCTGGGGCGTATTCCCACTCGAGATCGTCCAAAATGTCGCGCGTTCCATCACTGCTGTCGTTTTCGACATAATGGATCTTCCAGCTTTGGCAGTGCTCTTCGGCAAAGTGCACGATTGCGCGCACATTGTCCTCGAGATACGCTTCCCCATCGCGCACGAGAAAGCAGAAAATAGTCGAGGGCCAGCGCGGTCCCAAGGGGCGCCTCCTCTTGCGGGTGAGAAGAGCAAGCAGGCACAGCAGGAAGAACGCGAAGACGACGCCAATGACAAGGAGCGGCCGTGCCACCATGCCTCTTTTCTCTATGTGGCGTGGTGCCTACCAGAAACTCTCATGCAAGGACGCTCCCAGGGAAAGCTGGCTCCCTCGCGTCACGGCTAGCAGACTGATGTGGGGAGGCCAGCCGCAGCAGCGGCGCAACGCGTCCTTGCAGTCGACATATGAACGAGGGCCCGCGGGTACGCGAGCGCGGCCAGCAGCATGCAGCAGGCCACGGACCTGTGTGTGGCACCGTGGCAAACGAAGCTGAACTCGTGTGCGTCTTCCTCTTCCACACGGCCGACAGCGGCGAGGAGGCAGTCGGCCGTGGCCTTTTGGCCAGCTACCACGGCCTGGACGCGCTCGTCCACTCCAGTGACGTCGCGCAGCTTGTAAAGGCGCGACCTTCCGTCAACGCCACGGGCGGCCACATCGATGTGCAGGTGCTGGAAGTGCGACGGGATACTGTCCTGCGCGTGGGGCTCGAGGCGGAGGACTCGTCGTTCCGGCGACGGCGAGAAGCGAAACTGGAGACATTCTTCGAAGGTCTTCCACGCCTGCGCTGCCGCCGCGCTCAGTGCCAGTCCGTGACGAAACGTCAGGTCGTGCACGTAGGCGAGAGGGCTCATTCCGGTAGGGAGAGGGTTGGCGGGACGGACGCCGCTGCCGCGCGCTGCGTCACGCAGCCTCCCGCCTCGCCAGTCACCCTCGTCCGAGGCAGTAAGCTGCCCTCTCTGCCAGTCTCCCTTAGTGGCGCCACGCGACTCTCCGGTCCGCCACGCGACTCTCCGGTCCGCCACGCGACTCTCCGGTCCGCCATGTTGGCGCCCACTCCGCCAGCTGCCCTCAATCGCCGCGTGGCGCCGCCAGCCGTCCTCATGTACCCCGCGACATCCCGTGGTGTATCCCCCCACGCTTGTCGCGGCGGCCTTGTCTCCATCATCATCGCGGCCGACCCGTATCTTTTGCCGATGCTGCCAGTCTCCGGACAACAGCTCCTGCACTCCAGAGCCATCGCAGGACCAGGCCTCTCTGCGTCCCTGAGCCCCTGCCAGGATAGGCATCCCATGGCCAGTGCAGTTGCGCGTATGCGGACCGACGCCGCGCCGGCACGCATTGCAACAGTAGCCGTGGCGTCGGGGCGAACTGCGGAGACGGGAGTGCGCGCATCCCCAGCGCCGACACGGCGGCTCGGAGCTGAGATCTGGCATTGCGGCTTGCGGTACGCCACCGTGGTAGGCGCGCAGGGCTCAAAGACTGAGCCAAAATTTAGCGGGGGAGAGAGGACGTGTGCGCGTGCTTTCCGCTTTGCTGAATGCTCAAACGTATCCGTGTGGCGGCACATCTGTTCTCGTCGCTAGCGCCCCGCCGCCGCGCTCGCCCCTTCCTTTTCTGTGCTTGACCCACGGCAGCTTTGTGCCCTCAGAGCACGCTCAGCGCTCAGAAGCCCTACCTCGTCTCGCTGTGCGCGTTTATGTGCTCGCGCCAGGCATCCTCAGTCAGGGGGACACTAGCGCCTGGGCACTGCCGACACTCGACGGTGTCGTCCGCTCTCTTCTTCTTCGGCACCACAAGGTCTTCGCCGCAGCCAACAAGATCTGCGATTTTCCGGGCACGATGTTGGACAGAGAGGCAGTGACCTCTGGACCAGTTGGAGTTCGCGACCCAGACCTTGCAGAGAACGCACTGGTACTCGTAGCCCGGCCCCGCTTCCCGTTTCCGCTTTGTTCCTATGAAAGCGCTGTCCTTTTGGCGCGCCTGGGCGTTCGCCGCCATACTCGCTCCAATCTTTTTGGGGACTCCTGCTGCCGCGCGGCTCGCAGCAAACGTCTCAGTGAGGAAGCCGACATCGCTCTCCAAGCCGAGGGTCTCAAAGACTTTGGCGAAACACGCGACTTCTTCAGCGCACACCAGGCGCGCCACTTGCGGGGCGTAAATGTAGTTTAGACCCTGCAGCCGACTGTGCAACGCGTCGGTCACACAGCCAGCCAACAAGGCGCAGCAAAAGACGTAGAGGGTCTTCGCCGCTTCGTGCTTCATTTCGTCGTGTGATCCTACCACGGAGAGGCCCTCCTGGAGACCGGCTACGTCGAGGTTCAGAGCGCGCGACAATACCAGCGCGCCCTCGCGCTTTTCCTCCGCAGTAAGGCTCTTGCAGAGCCCGATTCGCTTTGAGGTGGGCTCGCTCGGTACTTCGACTCCCGAGCTTGATGCGGCCGCAGCGCCACTCTCGCGGCACCGGCACTTTCTCATTCTGGTGCGCAGCAGAGGAAAGCCAAACTTCCGGATGTGGGCCGCAATCTTCAGGTACATGATGTCCGACAGAAGGACGCCAGAGTCTGCGTCGTCAGGAACGCAACCATCCAGGAGAACGACTTGAGAAATCTCCTCTCCGTTTCTCTGCACGTAGGGTGCAACGTCTCTGTCCACGAAGGATCGCCACGGAGTGAGCGCCGCGTCGCCCTCTTCCTCGACTTCTTCCTTCAGCCAGCGCTCGCAAACGGCTTTTCCTAGCGGCTTAACGGTAGCCTCGAAGTACGTTGACAGCTCGCGGGCGAGCCCGGGATCCTGGACGGATGCTGTCGTCCCGAGCCTCACGGACAGCTTCCCTGGCAGCATCTCTTGGTAGGAAAGGTGGTAGGTGAGGCCTTGCCTGCGAATGTGGCGAGGCAGGGCGCTTGGCTCGTTTTCTTGCTTCGACGCCCCCACGTAAGCGCTGATGCGCTCTGCCACTTCCTCGCCCTTCAGGGCCTTGTCGGCCTTGAGCTTCTGGAGCTCCTCTGACCAAGCGCGCAGCAGGTCAGGCGAGCGAACCGTTGGTGACAGCCACTCTCTCTTCTTTCCCGCCGCGTCTCTGTAGGCGTACTTCAGAAAGCAGGACACGTCGTTCTTGGAACGCTGCGCATTGAGCGGCAAGTCCCGCTCGTACGGGTCGGGGTCTTCCGCGTCCTTCGAGGCACGGGTGTATTGAAACATGCGGTCCCGTATTTCAGAGGGCGGCAAGGAAACGTCCGCGCGAAGTTCCTGGAGGTGAGCAGCCCAGCGTGTCACAAGTTCCAGGTTGCTGCTTGTTGGGCTCCAGAAGGAAACCTGTTCCCCCTTCGCCGTCTTCACACTGAAGGCAACGAAGAACTTACCTAGTTTCCCGGAACACCTTTTCACATTCCTGGGCAAGTCGGCTGTCGAAGGGTTGGCGTCACCGGGTGCGTGGGAGCGCTCTTCTCCAGGAGTTTCCTCCTCCGGGCCGGAGCCTGCGAAGAGTCCAACCATCTGGCACAGCCGCCTCGGGGGACCGGCTCGAGCCCTAGGTTGGCTGAGAAACAAAGCACGGCTTGTCGAAGAATGCAGAAACGGCAAGAAAAACATGGCTGCTTCTGCGAGAGATGAGGAGTGTTGCGCACAAACGCTGTCCAGCGCCCCAGTTGTTTAGCCGCCACACTTCACGTACGCATAGCTTTTTCTCAAGGTGGCGAGGGCATCGATCAGACTCGTCTGTATGCCGACATATACAAGTGCGATGGCGATTTCGCCCTCCACCTCCTTCACCTTCCAGTGCGGGACGTACTTGCTCGGGCAGAACTCGAAGAAGAAAGGGACCACCTCACCAAGCTTCCGAATGTAGATGACGAGAACGGCAGAGACCATGACCTGCAGAAGGAGCACGCCCACCACTTGGAGGGTTTGTCCCCATGTGTAGCCTTTCTCTTCGTCTGGGCAGCCCTTCAGTGTCTTGCTGGGCTTTGGGTACATAGGGCGGAAGACCCAGTCGATTCCAAAGCCGGCAAAAAGAGCCAAAATTCCAAATAAAACGGCGTACTCGGCCGTCTCAAGGATGCGTGACAGCCGGACGCAGTCAAAGGCGAATAGAGATTCGACTCTCTCAGCCAGACTTTTCGCAGCCGGCACCTCAGTGTCGCCCATGATGGCGGCTGCCGTGCTTTCTTATCTGCCAGGAAAGTGCAGACCACCGAGGGACTCCTGCGCGAAGGACAGAGAGCGCTGCACAGCGGCGGAGCGCATCTTCCGACCTGTCAGGTCGTAACGCTTTCTTCGCCGCAGAAGGGCAGCATCGTGACCACTAGAAATGCAGAGAAATCAGTTAGCCGTGGCCCTGCTAGCCCTTGTTGCCCTGGTCGCCGCCGTGCTGCTTGTCGTTAGATGGCTCGGACGCGACGATCGCCGAGCTCCGGCTTCTGTTCCTTCCCGCGTTCCTGCTCCCAACCAAGCACCCTCTCAGGCACCATCACGGGCACCAACCCCAGTCCCCTCTCGCGCCCCAACACGAGCGCCAACGCATGCTCCGACCCGAGCGCCGACCCAAGCGCCGGCCCGAGCGCCCCCTACTCCCGCTGTGTCGGACGAGTGCCTATGCATCTACGATAACGACAGGACCCTGACCGCGGCGCAGCGGACAGACGAGGGCGAGTGCCCAGGGACGAAGACTGTCCCTGGGGTCGACGACCCTGCATATGGAGGAGGCACGTACCGGCAGTCCGCAGCCCTGTTGCAGTTGCCCGAAACTCCCTGCGCCGCGTGCCTCTCCGCAGTCATCAGCGCTGGCGTTCCGTACGAACCCGAGAAGGAGCTCATCCGTCAGGCCCTTCCTCGATCGCCGCCTGCGGACGCCCTTCTCTGGGGCGTCCCAGACGGGACGAAGCAAGACCGTGTGCCCACCTTGCTCGACCTCTACGAGAGCGAGCTGAAGGTCAGGATCGCGCCCGAACGAGTTTTCTTCTTTGACGACAGGAGTGACAACGTCGCACCGTTCCGGGGGACGGGCTACAATGCGCACCAGGTCTCCTGTGCGTCTCGAGACCAAAGCCAAGGAGGCGCAGTAGGCCTTTGCGGCGCAGTGGGAGGTGAGGTGGCGCTTCGCGCAGGAGTGTCCCTGTGCTAGCTTCGTGGACGGGGTGACGTGCCGTCCGCGTAGTCCCCAAACCCATCTCGGGATGCTGCTCCTGCCCCGATTCGAGCTGTGTGCTACGCGCCGCCTTGTTCGCCACCCTTCACAGGTATGCTGGTATGCTGGCTGTCGAGTCCGCGCCGGCCGGTCGCCCCTCCCGCTCCCCGCCACGAGCCCTATGCAGCCTGCCTCGCGTGCAGCTTGACCAGATGTTCCTCCACGGTGTCGCGCGCGATGTAGCGCCAGAGGTGAACTTCCGGCCGCTTCTGCCCAATGCGTCGGATGCGTGCCACGGCCTGGCGCTCGTACGCGGCGGCCTGCGAGGCGCTGTCTGCGTTCATGGGGTGAACGAGGACGACGTGGTTGGCGCTCGTCAGGTTGGTGCCTGACGCGGCATCCTGCAGCGACAGCACCAGCACGCGCTCGGAGCTGTCGTCCTCCTGGAAGCGTTTCAGAACCTCAGGCGAGCAGGAGCGCGCGAAGCTGATCCCATAGGTGGAAAGCGCCCCGCAGACCTTGTCCTGCAGGTCTGTCCATTGCGCGAAGAGGATGACCTTCGCGCTCGCGTCTTCGGCGCAGATTCTTCTCAGTCGCGAGGCGATAGCGTGCAACTTGGAGCCGTGCGCCGGTGCCCGAGTTTCTTCCGACGCGGCCAGCGACGGCGCCGAGACCGCCTCGATCTCCGCAACAAGGGGGGTGACTTGCGACGCTGTCGCGGGGGCCCGGCACTCTGGGCAGGTGGCACTCTGCCGCAGGCAGCTGCGCACACATGATTCGTGAAAGGCGTGCGAGCAGGGAAGGATCGCCGACGTCTGGAAATTGTCGAGCGTCTCCAGACAGATGCTACACTCTTCCTTCGTCTCCGCCGTTCCTGCGTCTCTCGCCAGCAGCTGCAGCTGCCGCAGGTAGAAGTCGTAGCTGCGCCGTGCTTCGCAGAGTAGGGTCGCCAGTTTCCTGATGCCCGATGCGAGCTGTTGCTGTTGCGGCGGCCCAGCCCCAGTCGGCCGCTTTGCGGTGGACGTTGCGGCGGTCGCGTCTAAGATTGAGAAGGCCGCAGCACACTCATCCGCTTGCGCCAGCCCGCCACTCCAGGCGGCGTGCACGAGCCCCCGCGTGATTGACAGCTGGTCTTCGAGGTGCGGATGGTACTCGGCCAAGCTCACAGGCTGGCGCAACACGACGACGGGGCGCACACGTTCGTGCCCGTCCTCTCGCATCTCCTTGATGTCGAAGAGCGTCGCTGCCTGTTGCTCTCTCCTCTCGGGCACCACTCCGCTCTGCCGTATTGCCTGCGAGAGCACAGCTTGTGCCCGAGGATGCCTGCACTGGTCGCGCCCAAAAGCAGGGCCCAACCCGGGGCGCGGACCACGGTCTGGCGTGAGCAGGTACCAACGAGTAGCTTCGATGGAGAGCTGCTGCTCCAGTAGCTCGATCCGTTCGCGTTTGACCCGTCCGAGGCCCAGCACAGCAGTCCTCGCTGAGAGCGCCTCCCCCATGTCGAAGTGCGCACAGCGCTTCAACAGCTCCTCGCGGCCCGGCAGAGACACAGCTTCGTAGCCTTGGCTAAGGTCATAGATGCTGAGGTCTCGGCAAGCCTGTCGGTATATGAAGCGTTCTTCGTTCGTCAGAGACACGAGCTCGTCGTGCTCGACGACTCTGATTTCTTCCACCAGAGCCGAGACGTTCTGTCGAGCGAAGCGTTGGACGAATGCCTGCGCTGCTTCTGCCAGGTCCCGCCTGTTCGTTTCTGCAGACAGGAGCCTCTCGCGGCGCAGCCGGTGCCGGAAGTCGCTCGCGGCCTTCCCTAGGATCCCCGCCGCGTCGAACGCGTCCCTCCCGCCGCCCTGCGGCAGAGCTGCATAGCCCAGGAGCGCGGCTGTTTGCGCCACTGCTTCCAGGGACTCGAAGGGCGGCGTCCCGGTGATGCCCCACTTGTGGTCCGCACTGAGGCAGCGCATCCTCGTGAGCTTGCCATAGTCCCAGCGCGCGCTCTCGTGAAATTCATCGAGAACTACACGCCTCCATTTCATCATCTCAAAGAGAGGCGGGGAGTATTGCAGGAGCTTACGCCAGCTGTCGTCGGAGCGGCTGCTTTCCACTATCTTCTGCCCCAAACGGAGAAGCTTGGTCTCGGTATTTAAGCAGCTGTCATCAGTCCTGACGCAGGAGGCATTCTTGTACATGTCGGATTGCTGTATCTTGGCGGAGACGATGACTACATGGTACCTGGAGAAGTCCTGGACCTTGAGGCGCCACAAGCTCTGCGCGCGGTGGAGAGCTAGAATCTTGCAGGGCCCAGATCCGCGGGGCGCAGGTAGCGCGAGCTCGGGTGCCGCAGCTGGCCTCCGGAATGTAAGCTCGACTTCGCTCTCGGGCGTGAAGATGAACAGCGGATCGCCCTCTGAAGACTCCAGCACCGCTAGCATGCACGCGAGGTCCGAGATCACGCACCGCCCCCTTGAGCCGCGTGGCCTCTGAAGAGGAAGCCACGCATTCTCTAGCCAATCCCCTCTATCTGTGCGCATCCGGCCTCTGAAGCGAAGGCCAGTGAGGACGTCGCCGGCGCGGGGGACGCCACTGTCAGGAACCCCGCACGGATGCGCCGCCGGGTACAGGTCCTTGAGAAGCCCCTGCCACCCCGCCGTCGCCATCAGATGCCTGCCGGTGACGGAGAGAATGGGAGTTCCCGTGTACGCTCCGAAGGCGTCGAAGGTAGGCGCGCCTGTCCGCAGGCCGTATTGCGCTTTCCGGCTCTGCAGGAATCGCGCCAATGCGCTGAAGCGCTGCTCGGAGCGGCCGGTCATCTCGGCCTTCTCGGCAGCCGACATGGCGAAGAACGTCGCGTCGAGCGGCAACCTCAGCGTCTGCTCACATAATCCGCGCCGCCCCTCTTCCGGGGCGCTGGTGATGGACACTGCCTCTGGCCCGAGGAACTTCTCAAACTCGTCTACCCACTGCTGCACCAAGTGTTCAGGGCAGACGACGAGCGTAGAATCGCAGGGGATCTTGCCTTCGCCAGTGCACCGTGGCAGCCCGTCGGCACCTGGCGCCCTGAGTTCACTGGGGTCTTGAGAAATGAGAGCGATCGTGGTACTCGTCTTGCCGAAGCCCATTCGGTCTGCGAGGAGCCCTCCTCGCACGGGGGAGGCGCCGAGTTCGCAGCGACTGTCTGCCCCCTCCTGCCCCATCATCCAGTGAAGAGAGCGGAGCTGCTCCGGGCGCAACGGGTGCCGCTGGAAGAGACGTGGCTGGGGCGCCTCCGCCTCCGTCGCGCACCCAGGGATTCGAATCAGAGGGGGCGCGGTCGGGTTGCTGAGGCGGGGACGCTTCGCTGGACGCGCGTCTGCGAAGACGTGTGTCGTCTCGTCGATTCCCGGATAGGGAGCGGAGCTTTGGCTCCGCCGCGCGGCCAAGGCAGCCCGCGCCTCGTCCACGGGTCTCTCGCCTTCCTCGAGGGCCGCTGCCTGCGCGCGCCCCGGGCCTTCCTCGCTGCTCTCCGCTGACGCCGCAAGCGCAAGTGGCGCCACGCCCGCTGCGGCGGAGGCGCTGGCGGAGGCGCTGGCGGAGGCGCTGGCGGAGGCGCTCGCCTCCTCAGCCGCCAATTGGCATGCGGCGTCCACCGCCAGCTCGAAGTGCCCGGCACAGTGCGCGAGCGCGCGGCGAGCTATCGCGACGTCGACCCCTAGAAGGCTCACGATCGTCGCCACCTCGTGCTCGTTGCTTCCTCGCACTGGCGTCTCGTCTTCCACGTCCAAGACGCTGGGGGAGCGGTGCATCGCGAGGCTCGAGCGGGCACGCGCTAGCGCCCGACCGGCGGCCGCGTACTGCAGATACTCGAGCCAAAAGCCTGGCGCCTTTCGCGCTCTCGAAGGCGACTGTTTGGCCAAGAGAGCAGAGTGGGTTGAGATCATTCCAGACTCTCTTCTCTGCCGCTCGACAGCCTGAAGTGCACGCGCAAAGCACTGCGAGCTCGCGTGCGGCCGGGCGACGTGGCCGCAGGGCTCGCCAGAAACAGTCCTAGAAGTGCGCGCATCGTCGCAAGAGCCTCCAAGGCCACTGACAGTTTTGAGACACGGAACGCTCGACGGGTCTCACGCACCTATGGTAGGGTCAGCCTACGTTCTCCGCGAGGAGAAGAGGGCTCATAGGGCCGCTTCTTGCCACTCAGCAAGTTCTTTGGAGAGGATGGTGCGTATGGCTTGACAGGGTTCGGCAGCGCTGCAATGAAGCTGTGCTGCAGCGCTGCCGGGAGCCCAATCCCGGCGGCCGCGTCGCTGTAAGGAGCTTCGATACGCGCCACGTCCTGCTGATAGCTCAGCATTTCTATATCTGCGTCCACGGCTGTAAAGACCACCTCGTCCTCGCTCGAACTCGCCACGCTCTCCTCGGGAATTGAGGACATAGCATAGCAGATGCCCGTGCCGACATTGGGCGCGCGCTGCCCGACCATGATAGCCGGGGAAAAGGCTGCGGTGTGGTCCGAGTCGCCGTAGGTGGCCGCCTCCAGCAGCTGGTCCGTGACTTCTTCGAACGAGGCTCGAGAGAGCGCGCCCGCGTCGGCGGACCGGTTTATCCCGTGTCTCGAGATCGGGAGCAAGCTTCCTGCGTGCGTACAAAAGCTGCAGAGGAGCATGAGGTGCCGCTCATTCGTGTAGCTGCCGTCGAACTGGAGAGTCTGTTTGATCTGCTCGAAGAGCACCGTCGCAGCCGCTTCCACGCCAAGTACATGGTACACGTTATGGACGTCATTGCTGGTGCAGAGCTCCGCGCGGAAAGCATCCATCGCGAGGACACTTGCGAGCGAGCCGCCCTGCGTCTCCAGGACGGCGACCTGCTCGGACTGAAAGTCTCCTTGGCCATCTAGGGCATGGAGGTGCTCCATTCCGGCCGTGACGCTCGAGATGCCGCGGATCCCGTGCAGCACCGTCTCCCGGCACGCCCGCAGGACCAGCGCCTCAGTGGAGGCCCGCAACGCGACGCCCTCCTCCAGGCTGCCGGCCGGGTGCTGCGTGCTCCCGGGGGTCATCAAGATGGGTCGCAGGCGCAGAAGGTAGACCTCGTCGCTTTCGTCCGAGGCTGCCACGTGCAGGGGGAAGGCCGCCGCGACTCGACACGCCACGTCTCCCGGCGTGAGCCCTGTGCGCAGGAGGAGGGGGGCGTCCAGCACGATGCGCCCCACCCACGGGCACACCTCCGCGGGCTCCTCCATGACCGCCTGCACCCGCCGGGCAACTTCGGAGTCCGCCTGGCTCACGGCGCTCTCGAAGAAGGAGGGCTCGTGCACGAAGTCGACGCTGCTCACGACGTCGCCGAGCGTTCGGTGGACCAGGGCCTCTTTGAGCTGGTTGGCGCGGCCTTTCCAGCTGTCCTTCAGGATGAGGCGCATGCTCGGCGTCTTCATGTTCTTCGTGATGTCGATGAGCTCCTGAGGCGCGGTGACAGTGCGCGCTGCATTCGGAACCTTGCCTCGTTCGCGACATTTTCGCCTTGGTTCTGCGCGCCTTGCGTCGGAGGCGGCTGTAGGAGCAGAAGGGCAGAAGGGGAGCGCTCCTTGATCCGCGGCACGCCCAGGGTCACGTTCTTCTCTTTAATGCCAGCAGCGTGGAAGGTGTCGGCCAGTGCTACGCCGTGGATGGCTGTCATGTTGCGCGTCGATCCCACGGTGAGGTCGTAAACGAAGTCATGCGATGAACCTATGTTCTCGAGAGAGGCGATGTTCTCCAGCCGCACCGCGCCCAGTACTGGCTCTTCGCGCCGCTGCCTCTTGCTCTGCGGATCGTAACGAGCACTCGAGTCCTGCAGAAGGTCGTCCTTGCGTTGGAGGGAAAGATGGAGGCGCTGGGCCGTCTTGTGGGTGCCTCGGCAGCCAATATACGAATGGTAGATCGGTGTCTTGTCTCCGTACTTCCTTTGGTCGCTCTTGCCCTCTTCGTCGATGCTCCACTCGATGTGGTTGAGCACTTGGCTCACCCCCAACTTGCTGCGAACTCCAATTCTCGACAGCAGCGTGGAAATGCCATCCCGAAGCTGAGCCGATCTCGAACTGAAGGCTATGCTCATGCCTTTTGCGTTGATGCAGCCGTCTCCGGAGAGGTAGCCGTCGAGAAGACCCTCCACGAAGACGTCCGGCGCCGCCAACGCGAAGCCTGGGAGCCGCTTACCAGCAGAGAGCTTGCCGCAGGTTCGTTCGAGGATCCAAACGAGCAGCGTGGAGTGGAACATCACTGAAATGCTCGTGCCGTTGTTCTTCGGCTGGTGCTTCTCGTCGGTCGTGTGGAAGTTGATGCCGTGCCGCTGCGGCCAGACGCTAGCGGCTTCTCGGTAAACGGGGTCGTTGTTGGCAATGTGCACCTGGTGGTCTGTGAGGCAGCCCTTGGCGAGGTACGCACCAATGAAGAAGCCGAACTCGCGATCGAGGGGGATCCGCGCTGGCAACGAGCCTCCGCTGTTCTTTTGCACGACCCTGCCCGGCTCCAGCATCACTGGGAACTTGTTCGCCGCGTGCCGCATGGTGTCGCTCCGCGAATAGATGGAGCGGCCTTCGAAAGGCGCGAACCACTTGCGCCGCTTGTTCCAGGCTTCCCTGGCCTCAATCATCACGTCGGTGAAGATGACCTCCCGCTCGTGGAAGACCGTGTGCAGGTCCAGGTGGTCGCAACCCTCCGCGGCAGGCAACTCATTGACGACGGGCACGCGGTCGCCGACCTGCACCTTGTCGCCGTCGGTTGCCACGAGCTTGCCGTCGCGCTCCACCAGCAGGGACTTTCCTTTGGTCACGGTGACCTGCCTGCCCGATTCCGTGGTTACTCTGACGAGCGTGTTGGAGCCGTCCTCATTGACGGGCGGGTGGCGCGTGACTGCCTCCAGCTCTGTCCAAACCATGTTCCCGTGCTCGTCGGGGCTGAGAGCGAGGGCGGTTCCTGGCTCAAGCGGGAGGTAGACCGTCACGCCGTCGGCCTGCACCTGGCAGTCTGCGGGACGCTCCGCGATGAGCGCGTCGATGAAGGCCCCCACTTCAGCGTCGTGGGGAGCGGGAGGCGGCGCCGACCCCGTCCAGTGGATGGCCATGCAGGTGGTCCAGTCCACGCTGTTCAACGTGAGCTGCGTGAGAGGCTCCGAGATGCTCTGCGCAGAGAGCGCGCCCACGGCCTCGCCTGGCGCAACGAGGGCACAGAGGGTGCGGCGGCGCACGTCCTCCACGGCGCCAGCGAAGGCGCTCCTGCTCATGCCCTGGACGGCCTGGAAGCGGAGGTGCCACCGCAGCAGCGTCTCGTAGGCACCCCGTCGGCTCCACTGCGTCGGGCAGCAGTCGGAACACAGCATGTCCACCGCCTCCACTACTGTGTCGGGATCGAGCGGCGCGGCGCTTGTCCCGGCCCGGGCAGGCGCGCGAAACATGAAGAGCACGTCCTGCACACTTCCTGGACAGTACACGAGGTTGTCGGGCTCTCCTTGAGGCCGCTGACGTTGGCGACGCAGCGCCACGAGGGCCTCCCTGAAAGCTTGCCACTCTCGCCCTGGGCAGAACTTCCCCTCCAGCTCCGCGAGCGGAGTCAGGAGGCAGTTGAGCGGCTGCCGCACAAGGAAGGTGGCGTCGAAGTTGTCCGCGCCGTAGAGGAACTGGATGATGCTCTGCTTGGCGTTGCGGATGGTGCGGTCGTAGGAGACCGTGACCGTCTCCATCGCTTTCATGAGGCGGCGCTGGAGGTAGCCAGTGTTGGCGGTCTTCACGGCCGTGTCGATGAGGCCCTCTCGGCCTGCCATCGTATGGAAGAAGAACTCCGTGCTCGTCAGGCCGGTGAAATAGGAGCTCGAGACGAAGCCGCACTTGGCGAGCGTGGCTGCTTCCCCGAATTGCCCCTGTGGGTCAGGGACAAGGATACGCCCTCCCTCCACCGAGGTCTGCCCGATGCACCCCAGGAGCTGGGCGATGTTTATGAGGTTTCCTTTCGAAGCGCAGAGGACGGCCTGGTAGAGCGCGTTCCTCTCTTCGTCCAGGGAGGCGTGCACCACCTTGCCTACGTTGGTGAGGACCCTGTTAGCAATCTCGGAGAGGGCCGCTTCGATCTTCTCTGGCGGCAGACAGGTGACCGCGTCGGCGTGGAGGATTCTGCGCACCTTCTGGTCGGCCAGGCGGATGGTGAGGGCAACCTTCTCATCCGTTGTCTTAGAGGGTTCACAATCCGCCAGCTTGATGGAGAAGCCCCTGTGAGACAACCAGCGGTTCACGAGCCGCTGCGTGTCTGAGAGGAACTCGGCCGTGCGCGCAGGGCCATGCGAGTGGTAGAGAGAATGAACGATGCCGCCAGAAGTTGCACCCAAGGTGATTTTGCAGAGGGTGCCGGCGGCAAGCTCACCCTTCACGATCCTCACCCCTGTCTTGGCGTTCTGGTACTCTAGGTCTGGTGGAAAGAGCAAGCTGAAAATCTCCCTACCCGCATACTCCAGCCTCGCCGGGGAAGGAAGGGGGCGGCGGGAGTGCTGAATGGTCGCCCACAGAGCCACCGCCAGGGGGTGGCGCACTTTTGTTTCAGGCCTGGTCAGCAGCCAGGAGCCAATGACAGCATCCTGGACGAAGCCGATGCAGGGCTTGTTGGCCTGCGGGGACACGATCTGCACCGGCACTGCCATGAGGAGTTTCGCCTCAGTCTGGCTGTCCTCGTCCTGTGGCACATGGACGTTCAGCTCGTCTCCGTCGCAGTCCGCGTTCAGGGGCAAGGTCACGGCCATGTTGAGTCGAAAGGTTTTGTGGGGCATCAAGCGCACGCGGTAGGCCATCATGCTGCCCTTGTGCAGGGAGGGCTGGCGATTGAAGAGGACGGTGTCGCCGTTGCGGAGGTACCTCTCCACCACGTCCCCAGTCTTCAGGGTCTTGGCCTCGCGCTCGCGGTCCGCAAACTCGAGGAGCACCGTCGTTCCCGCGCGAATGACCGAGTGGGCCCCCTGGAGCACACCCGCCCCCGCGCGGACACAGGCGCGAAGGCGGTCCAGGTTCCAGTCGGTGACGGCTTCCGGCACAGTCAGCTTCGTCGCCACTCGGTGCGGCACTCCGACCTGGTCGATGTCCATCTGCGAGTCTGGGCTCACGACGGAGCGCGCCGAGAAATTGACGCGCTTGCCCATCAGAGAGCCGCGGATCCTCCCCTCCTTGCCCTTCAGCCGCGAGGTGATACTCTTCGATGGCAGGCCGCTGCGCTGCACGGACTGCCGCTGACCCCTGAGGTCGTTGTTCATGAAGGTGCTCACCTGAAAGGCGAGGTCCGCCACCACTTGCTGCGCGGCGATGGAGAGGCCCAGCCGAGGGATCGAAGCGGCCTCCTTCTCCAGCACCTGCTTCACCACGGTGTTTGCTTTCACGATGTCACACAGCTTCGAGGTGAGATCGTCTTGCCCCCGTGCGCGGCTGCCCTCAGAGATGGTGATGGAGGGGCGGATGATCGGCGGGGGCACGACGAGCATCGTCAGGACAAAGCTCTCAGGCCGCGAGGCACGCGGATTGAGACTGAGAAGGGTGAAGGTCTCGTCGGAGATATGGCGCAGGATGAGCCGGATCTCCGCAGCCGTGAACGGTCGTTGACAGTACTGTGCCTCCTCTGGATCGGAAAAGGTCACCTTGCTCCAGTCGCACTTGATGCTGAGGGACTGGCGCGAGTACAGAGGCTGAGCACCAGCGCATGCTGGGCAGATTTTCTTCCCCTTGGCTGCTGCAGCGGCTGCCGACAGGCGTTGCTTGCGGTCCCGAACGCGCTGGATGTTCTGCTTGTCCTTGTCGGTGAGCAGAAGCTCCGAGCAGAAGAAGCAGACGCACCGAATGATCTTCAGCACCGTGTCGATGAAACCAGGGTGCAGAACGGGGAAGTTCAGGTTGATGGACCCAAAGTGTCCAGGACAGGTCGTCACGGATCTCTTGCACGTGCCACACTTGAGGCGTCGGTCGACCTGAGGGCGCGAAGATATGGAGCGAGGCGCTTCGCTGCTTTGACACTGCGCCATGTGCGTCTCGCTTGTGCGCGGTGTGGAGGGGGAAGTGGCGGACCGAGCCCATGCGGAAGTCGCAGCTGGAGCCGGTCGCAGGCAGTGAGGCGCTGTACATGCTGGACTCCGTGACGGAGCACACCGAGAACCTCTTGATCTCTTCGGGGGAGAATACGCCGAAGTCCACGGCGCGTATATACTCCCGCGGCGGCGCACGTGAGGACGGCATGGCTGCGGCTACACAGGAGAGCAAGTGCGTCGGGCGAAGAAGGCTCTCGAGAGGACACGGCCACGTCTGCAGTCTGCGGGGAGTGGTGGTGCCTGCCCTACGCGGCTTGCGCCATCTGCCGGTGCGTGCGTGAGCAGAATTCGCCGGGCTGGCCGTTCCACGTCGGCTTGCTGCACCCCTGGAGCATGCAGGTCGCCAGCGCAAGGGGTGGGGTCGCGAGGCCTGCATTCCGATGGCTGATGCTACAAAAGTCGCTTCCTGGGAAGGCAGCGGCACCGCAGCCCGGCAGAGCGCACGTGCGGGTGGAGTCGGTCTGGAGCGCTAGCGCGAGGTCCCTGTGTCTGAGCGAGCAGTAACCCGGCTGTCCGTTGAAGGTGGCCTCATTGCACCCCGGCAGGTCGCACCGCGCGCCTTCTGCCGCTGGCGCGGAGGAAAGCCGGCTCACTGTCCGCCGCAGCTGAAAGGGCTCCGCGTCCCCTCCATGCGGAGTCGCAGCATTCGCAGCATCTCGGTGACTCCGCGAGCAGTAGCCCGGGAGTCCATTAAAGATCGGCTTGTCGCATCTCTCAAGGGCGCAGATGTGCTGCTGTCCGCTGCTGCTCCGCCTATCCACGTGCCGGCAAGATTTTCCCAGAGAATGCACGGAATGACCACACAAAAGAACGCACAGCTCGCATCAGCGCGGGAAATTGAAGTTTGGCCCTGAGCAGGCAAGCGTGCCGAACCTGTCGCATCCTTCGTTGAGGCGGTGGTGGCAGGTCCCGGTGGATGTGCTCGAGCAGGACACGTGGGTGCCCACGAAGCACGCGCTCGAGACTCTGCGCCGGGCAGTCTCCGGCGTGGAAGCGCATCTTCTGACAGGCGCACTGGCGCAGGATGTTGTTGCGCAGTGGCCACGAGTGCGTGCGCAGCACCCCTGCACTCTCGCTGAGTGAGCAGTCCACTAGCTCCAGGGACCTTTTGGGGGACACCTTCCCCAAACTCGCCGCTCTGGGAGCGCCCTGGCTTCCCGCGGCCGTCATTCGTGGGGCCGCTCCTCGCCTTCCTAGAAAGAGCAACGCGGGTGCCCGCCGGCTCGGAGTGCCGGCAGTCCCCCGAGCCAAAATGGCGACAGGACGAATCTATGTGGAGGGGAACATCGCCAGTGGAAAGAGCACGCTCCTACGCGCTCTGGAGACGGAAGGCCTCCTCACTGTGCCAGAGCCGGTGCAGGAGTTTGGGGAGGAGCTTCGCAGCCTCTACGAGAAGAGGACGCGGCACGCATGCGTCACGCTCGAGGAGAAGGTCGCCTGCCTCTGCTACGCCAGCCAGCGACAGAGCCATACCCGTGCGCCTGCGACCGTCTACGAACGCAGTTGCTTCACCGCCAGCGACATCTTTGGTTGCGCTTACCTCGAGGCAGGCCCTCCGCGAGTGGAGGGACGAACCTGGGAGCCGTGTGTACCTCCAGCTTGGCCCTGAGATTTGCTGCGAGCGCGCGCAGGCGCGGGCAAGGCCGGAGGAAGAAAGCATGCCGACCCGAGAGACGATATACTCCCTACATGCCGTGCACGAACGCGCGCTCAACCCGGGCGGTGACGTGGCCCGACCTGGCGCGCCGCGGTGGCTGCAGGACGGCACGCTGTTGCTCTGCGGCGCACAGCCTCCTTCCGCAATAGCCTCCGACTTTCTTGCGGCTCTTGCCGCAGTCCTCGGCGAAATGGCGCAGCCCTCTACATGAGAGGGTTGTCTCTGCGGTTCGCGCACGGACGGACGAGGGCAGAAAGCACAGAGGCCTTAAAGCTGCTCCGCGAGGCTCTCCCCATGTACGAAGCCGTGCCCGCGGAGAACGGTGCGCTAGTCGATGCGCACTCGTCTCTCCTCTTCACCAACGGCCTTTACGCGCTTGCGGCGGTACTCTCTCTCACTGCTCTGGGGTACTACGCTCTTCCGGTGATACCCACGGGCGTCACTACGGTCGTCTCCTACCTTCACCATGCAAACATCAGGCCTCGGCGGAGGCGGGCGATAGCGGACGAGGTCTGTGCCACCGCGAGTGGAGTTCTGGTGGGCGGGGGAGCGCTGACGGCCCTCTGCACGGCCTCCATGGGCGCGGCTGGGAACCCTCGGGCCGCAGTCGTGGCGGCGAATGCCGGCGCCTCTCCCGGACTGGCGCTCGCGAGTTACCGCAAAGCCAACAGGCAAGCAGAGCTAGCCGCCCGAGGCGGCGGCCACAGCTGCACACCCGACCCTGTCGTCGGCCTCGATCCTTTCGCTTTTCGTGACGGTGCCGCTCCGCTGCGGGAGGGCGCGCTGAGGGATTTGCTGTACGCACTCCACCATGCGCAGTGGCATCTCTTCTCGGGTTCGGCCATGCTGCTCGGCCTGCTCGCCATCCAGCTCGTGCGATAGACAGATGCGGAGTCTTGCTCGTGGCCGCCACTCTGTCATGCGGCGACGGAGGGCGAGAGGTGTCGTCTCACGCGCGCATCCAACTGACCGTCCTCCCTCCCGAGGAGGAGGAGCGTCTGCTCCTCAAACACGAGCTTCAGCAGCTCCACCGAGCCGAAGAGCACCTCGGACTTGGTGAACTTGCCTGTCCGGCCGCAACGGCCAAGGCACTGGACAATGCTCTCGGGGCTTGTGCGATCCGCGCGCAGGAGGAGCACGACGCGGTCGCAGGGCAGATTGATGCCGAAGATCGCCGAGCGCCCGCCGCTCAGGAAGCTGAAGCTCTGCCCCTCCGCCATCGTCTGACTCGCCAGCGTCAGCGTCTGATCTCCACTAGTGCTGTTCAGGCTGCAGAGCCCGCAGAGGAGACCCTCTACGAGCTCTTCACATGACGTCTCGAGGACGTCTTCCGGAACGTGCGGGACGGCCCTCGTGAGCGCCGCATCGAACGGCTTCCCTTTCGCGAATGTCCCAAGGTGCTCCAGACTGTTCACGCAGAGTCTGGAGGGCCAGAGGGGCGGGGGGGCGTAGTCCGAGCGCAGCGCGTCCTCCGCGCGCATCCGGTCCAGCTGCGACTCCTTCTCTTTGCTCGCTCTTCTCCCGGGGCCCTCGTGCAGGCGCAGGCGCGAGAGGCGCTCGAGCTCGGCCGCATGAGCTTGGATGCGTTTGGCGAGCCTTTCGCTGCCCGCGAGCAGCGGCATCAGAGCTTCCTGGCGCGCAGCGTCCTCGTCCTCCGAGAGGAGGATGGAAGTTCCTGGCAGCAAGTGGGAACCCGTCGTGCATAATGTCCGCAGGGTCGGCGTCGCGTAGGTTGAGAGGTTCGTGGCGAGACACAGGTCTGGATCGCAAGCCCGGAGCACGCGCATCGCTGCGCGCCGGATGGCTGCGAAGGAGCACGCATCAGCCACGCTAAGCGCCTCCACCTCCGCAGCGGAGGCCGGCGACGCGGCGCTCGCGTCCGCGACGAGCTGCGCCACCGCCCTGGGGGAAAAGAGGCGCAGGAGGTGCAGGTACTGCTCTGCGAGGTCGCAGAGGCGCCCGCAGCCCCCTGCGAAGAGGCGATGGGGTCCAAAGACGTCCCCCTGAGCATCCACCACCGTGCAGGGGGAGACGATGCGGTTAGAGCGCACGTCCACGCAGCGTAAGGAGCTGCCGTGCTGCACTCCCAGGTGTGCGACGGTGTCGGGGAAGGCTTCGAACGGCGGCAACGTGGCGCTCATAAGGACGGTGAGCGCCGGCGCTGCCGCCATTATGCCAGCATGTGCCTCTGAGATAGCCTCCGACACCCCCGCAGTCGGTTCGTCAAAGAGAAGAACGTCTCCCAGCGAACGTTGCTGCAGGGAGGAGCGCAGGCGGAGGAACTTGATGGCGGAGTCCGGGTCAGCGACGAGAACGGCTGGGCGGATGTCGCAGCTATCCATGAGCTTCAGGCTGTAGAGGAGACGCTCCTCGCAGTCGACTGGAGGGGCCCCCGACTTCTTGGGCGCCCGGCCGTGGTAGCAGGCGAAGGAGGGACAGGCGAGGCAGCTGGTGAGGATGGCGAAGGGCACTCCTGCCGCCACGCAGGTCTTTGCGACGTCGAACCGCACACTCTCCGAATAGCATTCGTACAGGATGTAAGTAGGATCGAGGCGGCCGCCGGACCGCGGGGCCTTTGCGACCTCGGTCCGACGGAACTGCTCAAACACCGCTCCGATATACGCGGCCGCCGACGACTTGCCCGTTGATGGCGGTGTGCAGAAGCGGAGGAGAAGAGCTGGAAGGGTAGGAGGGGACATCCTGTCGCCCCCGATGAGCAAAGCCTGTCGGGAGCGCAGGCAATCCAGGACGGCCGCGGCGACTTCGCGCTGCTCGGGATAGAGTTGCAGGCCGCCACGCCCGGGGCAGAAACTGGGGGCCACCAGCAACTGTTCTCGCGCCGCTACAAGCTCCAGAAGCGACGAAAAGGTGAAGCCCCTGGACAGGATCGCCGCATCTTCTCGAAGGTCCGTCTCCGCGACGGGGTAAGCAGAAACAAGCTCTCGCAGGTTGCAGCAAGAAATGAGCCTGTCAGCCGCGGGAGCGGCGGCCGCGTCGACGGCCGCTCGTGCCCACACGCGAAAGCCCGCCAGGTAGGCCTCCCACTTCCCTGCAGCCGTCTCCCAGCGAGGAAGGCCTCCGTTCAGGGCGGCGACGCGAGCTCTCTCCTGGTCGTAGAGACGCTTTTCGGCCTGCTCTCGTCGCGTGTTCTTGCCCTTCGCTTGCGATTTCCTCTTGTGTCCGTCGCGGGCCTGCGGGTGGTCATTTTCATCAGCGGAGGGTGCGCAGGTAGGGAGCGCGAGCTCGCCGCAGAGTCTTGCGTAGATGCTCACGTCGAAGCGGTCCCACACCGCACTTCCCCGATCGGTGGGGACGACGAGCTCCTGCCCCTCCCTGAGCATCATCTGGCCCACTTGGCGCGTCGCGGCGCCTACAGTCTCTATTCTCTTCCAGTCCTGCGCCGTGAAAGCCCGGAACCCTGAGACTTTGGGCGCGTCCTCTTGTACCCGCTCGCCATGTGTTTCCGCCGTTTCCATCGCCGCTGACGCCTACACCTTACGCCTTCACCCGGATGGAACAGTGCTTGGGCCTTGGACTCGAAACAGCCAGGCAGCTGGCGGGCAAGCCGGCTTGCCTCGCATGCTTGCGCGGTTTGCACGACCGTTTGACGGGCTCCGCTGCGGCGGCAGGGACGCACATGGTTTTCGCGGCATAACGTGGAGACCAGGACTATCCTCCGACAACACTGGAGAAGCGTTGCCAACCGTCCGGCGTGGGGCTGGGCAAGACGAGTGGCCGTCGCAAATCCGCCCCGAAGTGGTACACAGCGCGCGCGCGCCTGTCTTCTTCGAACTCAATGAAGGCTGCCTCGCGGGCCTGCCTCGTGGCCTCGAGGAGCTCCTCTCCCACTATGGCCATCAGCCACTCCTGCTGGTTCTGACATTCTCTCTCATGTTTCTCCTTGCACCTCTCGCACGGGAATGCTGGCGACGACGCATCCAAGGGCCCAGACGCTGGAGGAGCTATTGAGCAGCGCCCGCGCATCCTCTTCATCGCGCTCTCCACGATCCCGTCCACCGCGCTTCGGGGAGACGCTTCGCTGGCGCGCTTCATGGCTGCCAGCCCCGAAGACTGAGTGGCTCGGATTCGCGCAGGGTATCTTGGGCCACGCTATGCAACATCATTTCCGGAGACACGAAGCCCCACTTCTGGGAGTGCGGGTGCAGACAGACTTTTTCGAAGCGCGCCTCTGCTAGGCAGCTTGGGAGCACCTTGCATGCGTGCACCCTCCCTCCGCCACGGCCCTGCCGCAGCTGTAGCACCAGGATGTCTGACAGCGGGCATGGTACACGATGTCGCACCCGGTGCTTTTGTCCACGAGCTGTCCGCAGCCTGGACAGGCCCGGACAGGCGGAGAGAGTTCTGCACTGCGCTCCTCAAAGGTCTTACATCTGTGAGCGACTCCGCGCACTTGCTCCTCGCGACAGAAAGGATTCGCGCACACGCGGCGTCGGCAGACATCGCATGCATCCCAGCTCCCCTGGCGGTGAAGGAGGCCGTAGCACCCGTTGGCCGTGCACGGCTGCCTGCCCTCTTCTCGCGAACGCTGGGCCCCGACCTCTCTCGTGTACTCAGCCGCCGAAGGGCAGACCCCGCAGACGACGAGCTGCGGCACTGGTTGTCCGTCGAAGGGGCAGACCCAGCCCGCCTCGAGGCACCTCTTTAGACAGCTCGAGCAGAACGACCGCATCGTTGCGCAGCAGTCAAGCTCCCAGGACACCTTGCTTCCCGCCCATTCCTCGCAGCATATGCAGCAGGTCCACCGGGAAGAGAGGATGCGCTTGACTTCCTCGTTTCCTCCGCCGAGAGCCGCCAGCGCCCCGGGAGCGCGACTTCTGCTGCGGCTCCTCGTCATGCGTTTCACCCGAGTCGGGGGCGCGCGCCATCATGAACAAACGCAGAGGGCTGGTGCTGCCATGTACCTTGAAGGGACGCTGCGCGTGAAGGACGATGGGACCCTAGAGCTGCACGTCCCGACGAGGACGCTGCTGCGGCGGCACTGCGCGGCCTTTGCAGAGGAAGCCGCGAGAGAGCAGACACAGTGGCGGATGAGTGAATCTTCCGTGTCGGTGCGGTGCCCGGGGCTGTCAGGGGAGGACGTGCTCGCGATCGATGGACAAGTGGCGCTGGTGGCCGCATGGCGACTGAGACGCCGCCCTCAACAGCTCTGGCTGGGTGCCGATGTCTACCCAATTGTCCGTGCGGTCCGCTAGGACAGCATGCGCGCCTCGCTTTTTACGCAGCTCCGTGCGCCCATGTCTTTGCAGCTATGCACCTATGCGCCTACCCGAGCTGATCTGCCTTCTTTTTTTGCTCGACACTGCGTGCAAGCTTCCGCGTTCGTCAGGGACCGCGGCGTGCTACGCACGTCTACCTCAGCAGGCCGGCGCGGCACTCAGCGCTTCGACGGAGTTGTCATAGGCAAATGGGTTTGGGCGCGCCTCCGCCTTCTCGCGAACTGCCAAGTCCGTGATGGAGTAGGTGAGACCAAACCGCTTGTTGACGATCCAGATGCGGCGCGCTTCCAGGACCATCCGTGCCTTGTGCTGACGCCACTTCTGCTCGCCCAAGCGAGGTTCCACGAAGTCCCAGCCGGCTCCCTCCTCAGGCACCCCGTTCGCGCGTACGACCGTGACCTGGGTCAAGAACTTGTCGATGCCAGCCAGGTTCATCTTGGCGCGGAGGTTTGGAGCGTACTTTCCGCTTTCGTCGACTTTGATGGGGCTGGAGTACATGACGTCGATCTCTGTCGGCGAACACGTACGTCCAAACCAGTCCTTGGAGTTCTCCAGCGCCTGTTTCTTGCACCAATCGTCAATGGCCTTCACCGCCTTGACCTGCTCGCCCTCTAGTGTCGTGATGAGGTCGAGGCTTTCCACTTTCCGGGTGGGCTCCCCGCCCGTCATGAAGGCAGGGCGTTGCGCGTCCTTGTGCGGCTCCAAGGGGAACACGAGCGTCCCGCACTCTTCTCCCTCATAGAGGGCAAAGATTGGCGCGGTGCGCGTCGCATTGTCGTAGATGCAAATGGTAGGAGCGCCCAGCGCGTTCCTGCCCACCTGCTTGGCCACCCACTTTGCTGGGTCCAGCACAGAGTAGGACGGGATGACTGGTGCCGCCGGCGGGGCAGGCGCCGCGATCTCCGCGCTGCGGGCGCCCCGCGGAGGAGACCTGCTTCGGTCCCGGGCGTTCTCGTCCGATGCCATCACCCCGACTTCCTCTGGGGTGGCCGCGAGTTGGGAGGCTGCGTCGGAGGCCATCGTCGCTCGCAGAGCGGGAAGGGTGAAGACGAAGTAGGCGACTTGGCTCGGGATGCTTTCTTGGAGAGAGGGGCTTCATGCAGCTCCAAGGAACGCGAGGGCGCCTGCCGTTCGCTGAGGTACTTGCCGTTCGCCGAGGGCGCCTGCCGTTCGCTTTGGAGCCGGTTCAAAAGTTCTCTACGAGAGCGAATGCGTCTTGTGCATGCACGGACGGGGCACAGCAAGCAGCCGCCTTGCGGTACTCCGAAGGGCGCTTCTCGAAGAAGTTCGCCTTCCCTTCTATCTCCTGCATGCGCATGAAGTCGAAGGGCGTCGCTGCGTCAAAGATGGGCCCATAGCCGCACAAACGGGAGACCACGTCAGTCATAGCCTCACAGTGCTGTATGGCGCTATCCAGCGGGAAGCCTCCTGCCAGCCCTCCCGAGGGCAGCATCTCGGAGACGAAGCGCTTCTCCACCTCTGCAGCCTCGCGAAGCATCTGCACTGCCAGAGCCTGCGATGGCTTCTGCCGCAGCGTCGCCAACAACCCTGCGGCGAAGCGCACGTGCAGCCCCTCGTCTCTTGCGATGAAGTCATTGGCCATTGAGAGACCTGGGAGCAGGCCCCGCATCCGGAAGAAGAAGATCAGCGCAAAGGAGCTGCTGAAAAAAATGCCCTCCACGCAGCAGGACGCGAGAAGGAGAACGCCCACTGGCGCCTCCGCGCCGATCCACTTCTTCGCCCAGGCGTTTTTGGCCTGCACAGACGGCATTTCCGTGACGACTTGCAGCGCCTTCGCGCGATCGACCTCCTGCGAGACGTAAAGGTCCAGCATGAGCGCGTAGGCTTCTGAGTGGATGGCTTCCATGGCCATCTGCATGGCGTAGAAGTAGTGCGCCTCCGGGAGTGCCACCTTGTGCATGTAGTTGGCACTGACGTTCTCCATGACGATGCCGTCGGCCTGTGCGAAGAAGCTTAGGGCGACAAGGAGCGCTTGCCGATCCTCGACGCTCAGTTTCCGAAAGTCTCCCGTGTCCGTGGAAAAGTCCAACTCGTCCACCGTCCAGAAGCAGGCGACGGCTTGCTTCGCCAGCGCGAAGAGCTCAGGGCGCTTGATCGGGTACAAGGCCCATTGGCGGTTCGTGAGCACGGGGTCGGCAGCCTCCGAGGCAAGGAGTGCGCCGAGTTCGCTCTTTGAGTCCATCGCGGCCGCCCTCATATCCGTCACGTAGCGCGCTCACCAGCTTTTATTCGGGGGGGCATCTTCCGCCCCGGCCCGGTGCCGCGGTCTGCTTTTTCGCACACTCGAGTAAAGATCCCGCCTGAGCGATGAACCCGCTCGCCGTGCTCCAGCTCTGGGCCTTCGCCTTTGCGTTCTTCGCCGCCGTGACCTCTTTCACGCAGACGCCCTACCCAAACAACATCGAAAAGTGGACAAAGTCCCAGGTCGTTTGGCAAGGCATCAGCATCGTCACCGTCATCGCCACCTCTATCTCACTCTTCGAGATCTACAAGTCCGACTTCGGCGGCGGAGGAGGAGGCGGCCTGGGATACTGAGCCCGGCGGCGAGGCCGCCTCGGGCGTGGAGGACCGGCTCCTCGGCGAGGGCACGGGGGAATCCGTGCCTGCCCCCTGGGCCTGCAGGCCGCGCACAGTGCGGGCCCCGCGCTGCCCCGTCGCGTGCAGACCGGCTGCCGCCACGTACGCCTCCGCCTCGCGCCCTTCCACCCTCAGTCGACGGGCGACCTCCTCAAGCGCGCACACGCAGTCTTCCCCGTCGCGGACAAGCAAGCCCTCTGCGAGGAGACGCGCACGGGCAGGCTGGCGCAGGGTGCTAAGAGTCCAGCTCGCCCCCTCGAGGGAGAGGCTGAGACGGATCGCCTGCCGCAGCAGGCTCTCGGCGGTTTCCCCCGCCAGTGAGAGCGTGTCCATGGCCTCCGCCCTCTAGAAACCGCAACAAGAGCCGAGAGTCTTCCTTATCCAGGCAGAGGCTGCAGTGGGGATGGCAACAGAGCGTGCACCAGCCCATGTCCTTGGGGTGACAGGACTCTCCGCAGTGCGCGCAGCGCATGCGCAGAAACTCGCCAACACGGTGCACGAGGGCCGGCGGGAGTGCGTCGAGGGCCTTCTGCGACTGCCGCCAGGCCATTTTCGTTTCCTTTGGTGCGCGCCCTCCGAGCAAACTAAAGTGCGGACCGTTCTCAGAGAAGCGAGAGGTCGATGCCATTCTCAGCGCGCGTGAAGCTTCGTGGAGGCGCTCGTGGCGCTGCGCCGCTCCATCTGCAGACTGTGCGCAAGCCAGAGGCACTGGAGAGCTGCAGCTCACAAGCCTGCACGCAGTACAGCTGCGCAATGGACTGGCACTGTGCAGCTTCAGCCACCCAGCAGGCGGGCACGCACCAGACCGACTCTGCCGCGACGCACGGAGGGTCGCTCGTCGCGCTGCGAAGCCGACGCCGTTTCTTGGGCCTCTCCCGATCCTCCGAGGGCATGGATGGCGCGAGCGATCCTATGCCACTAGCCGTGCTGGGTCAGGTTCTGGGCCGACCTGGCTGCGAGCGGAGATTTCGGTCCCTCAAAGTTCCCGGCGATGCGTCCGGCGGCCGATGCCGAAGCGTCGGCAGAACCTGCCTCGCAACGCCTCATGACACTTCCCGCATTTTGGAGCACGTAGCAAAGGTGCGCGCTTCAAGCTTCCAATTCTCTCGACCCTTTCTTCCGCACCTCTCACAACTGCGGCGCGCCCCTCCCTACCCTAGTTCTCTCCTCTTCACGCGCCCGTCGGGCGTCGCCTCGTACAGCGCGCACTTGAGCTCGGGCCGCTGAGCACCGAGGCTCTCGAAGAAGGCCCCGGCAGTTCTGAGGTTCGCCTCATCGTCGTCCGAAAAGCCAATACTTGTGGCGTCCGGGTGATGCGTGAGAAAGTCCTTCAGCGCCAGGCACTTTCTTTCTTCGATGCTTTTGCCCTCAGCCCCAAAGGCCTCGAGGAACTCCTTGCTGTTGCAGCAGTAGAAGCGGACGCCGTCGCCTTCGGGGAGTTTCACTTTCCCTAGTTCCGCGAGCGCACGACCGAGGAGACGGCGCATCTCGGTGGCGGAGTTATCGCGCGCCGTCACGACAGCGATGGGCGAGCCGTCTTCAACCGCTCGCTCGAGGACAGAGAGGCAGGGCGCCGCAGCAAGCGTACAGCAGTCGACCTTGCGTAGCTCGGCGAAGGCATCCTCTGCGAGGCGCACGGTTCCGCGCACAGCTGCATATTCCCGCGTGGGGATGCGCCCCTTGTCTGTGCGGATGCAGCTGTCGGTGGTGACGAGATTATCATCCAAGTCGAAGGAGTACAGCTTGTGCATCTCGTACGGAGGAGAGAGAGAGCGTAAAGTGAAGTCCCGACTGGCTTTGAAGCTCCGGAAACGCTGCGGCGTGGCAGTTGCTCGCTTTCACCCTGCGCGTCTCCACAGCACGCGTGCTATCAACACTGCGCAGCCAGGCTGTGGCGGTTGCAGACCTACCCTGCGCGTCTCCACACCGCAAACGCGCCATCCCCTACCAGGAGCGCCACTAGAATCACTATCAGCACTACATAGACCACGGGAAGGGACCACGGGCTCGAGCGGATGCCGCATACGGAGTACCCCGGTCGGGCGGGGTGTTCACGCTGGGTTGAATCCAGCCGCCAAAGCCCGGGTTGTTCGGCAATGTCGCGCGGAGACTTCCAGCTCCCAGCATCATCTGTGCAGCACGTGCGCCGACAAGAGAAACCACACGGGCCGCGCAGTCAGGAGTCTCATATGCCACTGTTCTCGTCTTGTCTGCTGTTCCCGCAGACGTTGAGCACTAGCCGAGCTGGTCGCCCTGGCGCTGCTGGCTCCAACCTGTGTGCCCCCCCGCGCCATTTCGTGGCTCTTGCGGCCGCTTCCATGGCGCGTTCTGCCTCTGCGAGGACGCTGGGCGGCGCGCTGAAGGCGCCTTGTCGGCCAGCGACATCCGTGCGCCGTCGGTCCTGCCGCCGCTTCCGGCGCCTCGGGCCAGAGATCTCGCTCATTTGCTGCGCATGCCAGCGGTGGCTTTGGATCTGACCCATTGCACACTGAAGCTGGCCTCTCTGGTATGCGGGGTCCAGAGCGACGGGAGCGACGCAGACGCCATGACTGGTATACCAAAGAAGGACACGAGGGCCGCCGGTCCAATACGGCCACTGCTCGACCCAGGCCATGACGGCACGGATGCGGCGCTTGAGCCCCAGATGCATGCAGTGTCGCTCCGCCTACCTCGCCTGGCCGTCAAAGGCCTCCGCTCGCGCCTGCTGAAGCCGGGTCCTGCAGGACGCGAGAAGAGCCTGACCAGTCTGCACAGCGAGTTGCCCCCCTTCCCCTCCGCAGGCCTCCGCGCTGCCGCCGAGGGCTCCGCAGTAGCACTGCGTTCTCCACGGGCCATAGGGGAAGGCCGCGTTGCACTGGACCAGGTTTCCGGCCTCGTGCAAGCAGAAGTCGGACACGCCACCGCTCCACGCGGAGGGTAGGGAGCACGGGGAGGACGCATAAAAGGGCACATCGATGTCGAGGCCGACCGCGCCTTGCAGGGGCGCAGGGACGACTGGCCGTAGAAACGAAGCCTGCAGGGGGGCATCGAGGGCTGCGCGTGGAACCCGCGCGGACCACATTTCTTTACGGCGGGAGCCTTCCGCGTTATAGGCTCCGCCCCGAGCCCCCGCCCGTGCGCGGACTGTCCCCTCCCTCCGGCACCTCATAGAGGAAATCCGTCCCGCTGACTAACTTGCGGTTGTAGCTCGTCGACTGCACGAAGACGCGCCGCCCTTCGGCGCTCATCCCCGGCCGGAGGGGCACTGTGCGGCCCTCCTCCTCTGAGGGCACGCCAAGGGCTGCCCGTGCTGCATCACCCTCCACCGCGGACCCCTCAGTCCCGAGAATGAGGACCTGTTTGTTGGGAGCGAGCTTCTCTGGCTTTGTGAGCTCGTAGTAGCCTCGCCCCGGGCGGAAGACGATGCCCATGCCTTCGACGAAGTCGCGGATGGAGCAAGCCTCGTGTACGCGGAAGGTCTGGAATCGCCCTCTGGCCGGGGAGCTCGCGGAGTCTGCAGAGACTGGGGGTGCCTCAGGCCACTCCTCCCCTTGGGCCGCGCGAGCGATGACTTCAAGGATCACTTTCTGAGCATCTCGGAGCTGGTCGAGCTGCAGGAGGTGCCCGCCGCTCGCTGCGGCGAACTCCCTCCAGAATGCAGAAGACCCCATCCTGTCGCCGATGTGGCGGAGACACTGCACCGCATAGCAGCTCACACCTTTCATGGCCAGAAGTCGCACGGCCTCGCGCCAGTCCAGGCCCTCCCAGTTGAGAATATACTCTGGTGGGTGAGGCATCGCGTCCCCTATGAACATGAGGACCTTGGTAGCCTCCGAGCTCCACTCGTAGGCAGCGATCCTATGCAAGGCCAGTTCGTAGGCCTCAGCATAATCGAAGCCGTCAGTGCGACCCAGAGTCGTGAGGAAACGACAGCTCGTGGCGACGTCAGTCCAGGACTCTTGGCCAGCAAAGACATATCTCCCAGCCTCAGCGTCCTGGTAGTCGCCGTTCGCGCTGATACGCACGCGTAGTCTGCTGCCGACGCGCCGCTCGAGTTCTTCCAGGAACCCTCTCACATTGCGTTTCAACTCTGCCAGCGCGGGGTACATGGACCCCGTGCTGTCGACATGAAGGGCCACCTGCATTGCGTCTCCTTCGTTTCACGATGGCGCATGTGGATGACTGTGCTCAGTGTTGGACACATTTCTCAGACGACACGTCCTTCGGTCAAGGTCGCCTGCCGACCAGGCACCGGGGCCAGGTCGTTCACTTCCTGTAGCGTGACTTTGTCGGCCACGCGAGACGAGTGATGCGAGCGAAGATCAGAGGCGAGGAGGCAGGCGGCCGCGGCTGGTCCCGTGACGGGCACGTCGAACCTGCTGCAGGCTCCCCTGAAGGTCGACGCCCACGAGAGGATTCGCTTCGTTTCCACTGCACCGCAAACAAAGCCTCCGATCGCGGGCGCCCGACGCAAGGCGTCCTTGACGTCGGCCTCTTGGAAATCGTCCGGGAGCGCACTGACTGCTTCGGCCACTGTCTGGAGCCAGCCATCCCGCTCCACGCCTTTGGAGGGAGCGGCGCCCGTGGTCCTGCGCCTCTTCCTGCCCGCCCCTTCGGAGGGGACGTCGGGCTGCAGGCCGTCCAGGGCTCTCGCCGCAGAGGCGCGGCGCCGCGGGCACTCGATGAGTGCACTCTGTAGAGACGGCATGAGGGCCCGACAGGCGTCGCCCGGCGGCCTTCCCAGGAGCTTGGCGCCGCGCGAGTCGCCGCGCCCGAGGGCCAGGAGCACGGCACGAAGCGCCCCATCCGTCCGCTGGGCCGCGCGATCGGGAAAGAGAAGCACTGCGAAAGAGGCCGCTGCGCTCCAGACGTCTGCTTTCTCGCAGTACGAGGCGCGCGCGAGCATCTCCGGCGCCGCGAAGCGGCGCTCGCACGCAGTGCCCGTCATGTCCGCTGCCCATTCAGCGGTGCTGAACCGGCGGGCCTCCGCAAAGCCACAGAGGCGAACGGTGCGCCACCACTCCCCGACACAGCTCTCCACCAAGACCCGCTTGGGCGCGATTCTCCGGTGTGCCACGCCCTGGCTGTGCATGTAGACGACGCCGCTCAGGACTGCGCGATAGGCTTCCTGGACGGCGAAGCTGGGCGCCCCCTCCCTGCCGTAGTGCCGCTGACTGCAAGCGAGCAGATCCGCTTCGCAGAGGGGCGTCAGACGAGACACGCCTCCGAGGGATGCAAGCCCTCCTGGGTAGTCGAGGAGGCGGTCCAGGTGCGGGTGGGTCAGAGATTGGAGGACATCGAGCTCCTGGCGTGCCCGAGCCTCGGCCCGCAGAGTCGCGTAATCGCTCTTGCTTCTGTCTGCTCGAGCGAGACGCGAGCTTGGCAAAAGAGCAGGCGTGAAACGGAGGAAGGCCTCGCGCCCAGGGAGCACGTAGGCCAGCCACGCGGCGCCACGACTGTGAGCCTTAAATGTCAGGCCCTGCGCCGAGAGAGCATTCTCCAAGGTCTGCTGCGAGGGCCCGAGGGGCGGCATGGGGGGCGCGAATTGAGTGCTCGCATCACGCACCCTTGAGTGATCGCTTTACTTCTGAGAGCGAGCAAAGAGTGGCGGCGCTGCACGCGTCCTTCGGCGCGGATGCACGGTCTGGGCGCGGCATCGCTGGTCATTCGCCTTTGAGCAAGTTCCGGGCGGTGCGAAAGGAAATCGTCCCAGCATGGCGTTGCCCATCGACAAACTCGTTTTAGACGGATCACACCAGGGCTCTAGAGGAGCCGACGATGTCCTTACCACGGTGCTCCGCCCCTCGATGAAAGCCAAGCCGCCAGTGGCGCCCAAGATCCTGGAACCAGTAGTGAAGCCCGTCACGCACATGAAGAGAGACCCCGTGGACATCTCCATATCGGACCAGCTATGCGTGCAGGTCGAGACGTCAGCGTGTACTGCAATCGAGGACATGTGCGCGCTCATCCATGCCGCACCCCACGCGACCAGCATTGACCCGTCCTTCTGTGCGGGCGCACAGGACTTCTGTGCTAATCAAGCCCTCGTCGACCCGACCGCGAGCGCCACGGTCGACGCGAAGTTCTGCCTCAAGCTCAAAGCGTCGACCGAGCTATGTGCGGCTGCCAAGAAGGCCTGCGCGCCGGGCAGCAAGGCCGCGGGGAGCGCATTCTGCACACGCGTCCAGACGCTCTGCACCGCTTAGACCCGCGGAGAGCCGCTCAGTCGTCGCGGTCGAGCCAACTGTAGCGCGAATCGTTGCTTCGCGACCAGGAGACCATCATGACAATGATGGTCAGCGGCCCAAAAATGAACATCAGGACGCGGCCCATCTTTTGGTCATCAGCATAGCTCCCGCGGTCGCCAGGGCGTCCGCCGCGCATAAGTCGGGGATTCAGAGTGAAGCCTAGACCAACGAGAAAGACAACGAGGAAGCACAGGCCGACCCCAAAGCTGATGGGTGAGTCGAGCGGCCAGGTCTTGGGCATCTGTTTAACTCTGTACTTTTCCTTCCCCACGACGCCCGAAGAGGCTGCCGCTCTCAGGCGGCGGAGACTACGCGCCCACGCGCCTACCGCTCGCCCTGAAGACGGCCATCTGATGTTGCGAGAGGTGTCGGTCCGATTCCCGCGCGCCGGGTGGCGGGGGCACGCGACGCACGGCTGGGCTCGGCGTCGCCAGCGGGGTCTCCTGCGGCGCCCGCGCCACTGGGGGCCACGCGCAGAGCAACCGCGCGCCTTCGGCGCTGGCGAGCATGGACGCTAGATGCACTAGTAGTGACACGCGCTTCACGACGTGAAGCGCGGGGTCCCTAGCGTTTGGGCTCATCGGGCGCGTTAGCTCCTTCTGGAACTCGATCACCTCCACCTCGAACTCGCGGAGCTCCCCCAACCACCCTAAGTTTGAAGGCAGTATGGGACGGCGGCGTTCGGAGCGCCGGGCCGGGGCGACCTCTTGGATGCCGCGGGCGGAAACCGCCCGGACGACTACAGCACCGAGCCCCAGGTCCGACATCACGGGAACGAAGAGGCTGTGCAGGATGCTCCGTATCTCGCTCACGGCCCGCGCAGTGATGGGCTCGTACCCGTCCATGCATTCCGGACACAAGGCGAGAGAGATGAGGGGCTTCGACATCCCGCTCTTCTCTTGCTCGTAGGCCACCAGCACTTCGCTCATCGTTGTCAGAAAATGAGACAGCCGAGTTTCAGAAGCCGCGCTCGCGCTGGTCCTCCGACGATACTCTCTGTCGATGCAGAGGGGGTTACCCTCGAGGAGTTGACCATCTAGCCCTGCGGAGGGTACAAGGAAGTCCGTGCCATAGGCGATAGAGAAAGCCAGCGTCTCGCCCTTCTGAAGGGCGGCTGAAGGAAGGGCCTCCCAGTCCTTTCCATCTTCAGCGGGAACCTGGACGGCGTACGTGACGGCCGCAGAGTCATTGACGCGGACGAGCCTAAAGAGGGCGCGCTCCGGGTCCGCCTCCGGGACGAGCACGTGACGTCCGAGCGACGCGGCTGTCATCGTCAGCGCTTCTGGCCAGAACTGCAAGGAGCTCTGTGGCATGGGGATGCGGACGACCGCGTTCCCAGCTTGGGTGCACAAGTGCAGCTCGACGTCAGCAGGGTTTGTGGCAAGGCCCTCATGGCACTCGCGCGTTCCACCAAGCCAGAACAGCGCGGGGGCGAGCAACGCTTGGAGCGTGTTCTCTGTGGCCATGGGCGCTCTTCCTTTGTCTATGGGGAGTGTCCGCGCGGTCTTCACGCGAGGCGCGGGGCCTGGGCCATCGGATTCTTCAGGCGCTCGAGAGCCCGCCGTATGTCTATTGGCACCCATGCTCCATCGGAGCGCCGCTGGCACAGGTGCATCGAGTCCTCGGTGACGAGCACGTAGGGTCCGTCCGAAGCGCGCCACTCGGTGGGGAGGGGCAGGTCGTCGGGCGCGGTGGCCAGCGATTCGTCCCACGTCTCCATCGCGAGTGCCATCGCGTCCAGCATCTCCTGCGCCTGCGGCGCGCGGCGGAGGAGAGTGTGGAGGAGGATGCCGATCCCCACTGCGCCTGCCGCTGCGCAGTACAGGTTCGCAAAGGAGGGGCGCGAAGGAGCAGCCATGCCGGGCGCCTCCGCTCTTTACTAACAGCTCGTCTGAAAAGTCAGACAGGCCGCAACAAGGGCCTTTCAGACCCTTGTGGCTAGCTTTGATAGCTCGTTCGAGCGTACGGCTACCCCCACTCGGCCTCGAAAGAGGATTGAGTGGTAGGGCAGAAGCGCCAGATTGCAGGATGCCATGTCGGGCCTGACTTGCATTGCCTAGGTCGGGATGGACAGCATCTCCTCCGGCGCTTGTGGGTAGTAGGACCTTTGCTCCTTCTTTGTCCGTCGTTTTGCTTAGACCGTCTCTGAACGCGTTCCAGCAGCACGCGACTTTTCAGGCGTTAAGGTGGGGAGTCGTCCCATGCCCCCGCGGCTTCCAGGTCACCCGACGGCGTTGTCCAGCTCATCCGCCCCCGGCGGCGGTGTCCAGCTCGTCCTCCCCTGGCGGTGCGAAGTTCACCCAGAGGGGGGGACGGGCCGCGGGCGCATCAGGAAGAGCGCCCAAAGCCGTGGGCGCATCAGGAAGAGCGCCCAAAGCCGTGGGCGCATCAGGAAGAGCGCCCAAAGCCGTGGGCGCATCAGGAAGAGCG
>Ga0180433_10000877_pt1 | contig 51115 bp, 33 predicted proteins | sample SS_ome_8_FD_132980 | JGI IMG/M metagenome (GOLD analysis project Ga0180433, IMG submission 132980) | Hypersaline lake sediment archaeal communities from the Salton Sea, California, USA - SS_1_D_1 metaG | ecosystem: Environmental > Aquatic > Non-marine Saline and Alkaline > Hypersaline >...
AAAAAATATGAACAGAAAAAATGTTCAAGTCACAGTTCCAAAAAAAATATTGTATATCGCTAAAAATAAATTAATAATTAATGCATCAATTAATGCATCGCCATTTTTTTATGAATAGGTCAGATTAAATGATTATACATGAATTCTTGTCAAATGAAATCAATTAAGTATAATAAGAACCACCAATATTTTAGACATGGAGTTTTCACATGAAGCAATTTTTTCCCATGAGCAAAAGCGAGGCATCAATGCTCGCTTTTCTGATTGTGATGTCTGTGATCTTGTTTCTTCCGATGTGGCGCACAATAGAGATCGGAGGAATGGTGGTGTTCGGTTGGCTGCTGGCAGCACTTATGGTCATTTCGCCTGTGTTGGCACTCCTTGTGCTTCGTCGCTCCGACAGGGCTGAGAGAGGAAAAAATCGTCAAGACACAACCGAGTTTGAAGGGACGGAGAACGAATCTCATCCGCTGGGCTCAGAAGGGGATCCGAAAGACTGATGCTACTTGAACGTATTCTAGTCATCGTATATCTACTCGGTTGCATTGGAATCGGCATTGCGGCGTCTAAAAAAGTTCTTGGCTCACAGGCCGAATACTGGGTAGCCGGGCGCCGTATCGGCACCTTTGTAAACGCCATGGCCATCATGGCAGCGCTTGCGAGCGGAGGCTCGATTATTGGTGTCATGGGACTGGCGTATTCACAGGGTATACCTGCGACATTGGCGTTATTTACTGGATCAATCATTGGATTTCCTATCGCTTCTTTACTGGTGGCACGACCTTTACGCAACTTTGGCAAATACACCATCACCGACTTCCTGGGCTACCGCTACCCTAGTACTGTGGCGCGCTACCTCGTGCCATCGCTGATTGTAATTGCATTTGTTATTTACATTGTGGCACAGCTCAAAGCAGCAGGAATTACAGCTACAGCACTGCTTGGCATTCCCTACGAGACTGCTTTGGTGTTATCAGCTTTGGTGTTCATTATCTATGTATCGTTTGGGGGCATGATCGCCATCACCTGGACCGATGTCATACAGGGAATGCTTATGCTTGCGATCGTTGTCGGGACCGCGATGGTCTTTGTGTGGAAATTTGGTTCGCCCCTAAAAATTATTAGGCAGGCGACAGAAGTAGCTCCGGAGTTGGGCCAAGTAATCAACCAGCCGGTGTCAAGCTATCTTGGATATTTCGTGATCTGGGCGACAGCGATTTCTGTGATCCCTCATATCGTTATGCGCGTTTTCACAGCTAAAAACGTGAAAAGTGCCCGACTATCAATGAACATTGCAATGCTCGCCTACAGCGCTATCATCTTGGCAGCTGTACTGGCTATCGTCCCTTTTGGTCGCACAAGCTTTCCGGGGCTGGCAGACGCAGATTTGTTGTTTTTACGGGTTATGGAAGCACAGTTTCCTCCCATTATTCGCGGTATAGCCGTGGCCGCAGTGCTTGCCGCAGTCATGTCTACCACAGACGCGTTGTTGTTGGCTTGCAGTTCGGCAATTGCCCATGACATCATCGGGGGATTACTGCGCGGACGCGCAAATGAACGAATACTGGCTACCATTCGTGTCGTATCAACCTGGCTGATAGGTATTCTTGCCCTTATCTGGGCTCTCTCTCCGCCGGAGCTGATAACCCGATTTTATACCGCAGGTGTCGGGTTGTTGAGCTCCAGTCTTTTCGTCCCCACCATTGCTGGATTATGGTGGAAGCGGGCAAACCGCACGGGTGGAGTTGCGGCTATGGTGGCGGGCGCGGTCATATACGGACTGGGAGTTTTCGGAGGCATCAACATTGGTGTCCCTCCTGTAATCCTGGCGCTGCTGGCAAGTGCCACAGGTATGATCCTAGGCGGTCTGTACGGGACTCCTGAAACGTCCGAAATGATTGCTGAGATCAAACAGCTACACCGATAAGACTTCAAATTAACAAACAGAAACTTATCAAGAGTTTCCTAAAAATTATGAGTGGAATAAGCTGTGTGATGTGATTTATATTGTCGTGTTCTCGAATTGATTGGGAAAAATATTCCTTTAAAGGGACTGTCCGAAAACTGTGTAAATTTCCTTGATGATATAATTTTTAAGGAGGTCTGTAGCAATGATTCCCGGTGCAGCAACTCTGCAAGGGATTGCCCTAAATTTGACAAAAGCATGGCTGACAAATAAAATTATATACTGTACAGGAGGCAATCATGAGAAAACTAGTAATTTTTATATCGATCTTTGTTTTCCTCTCATCTTTTTTTGGATGCAAATCTCAAGAAACAGAAAAACAGGTGAATAGTTGGGACAGGGATACACTGTATCAAACATCAATCTATAAAGCCCTTTCAGAGGGAGTTTTTACAGGAGACAAAACCATCCTTGAAATCCAACGATATGGAGATTTTGGATTAGGCACATTTAATGATTTGGATGGAGAAATGATAGCTTTTGATGGACAGTTCTATCAAATTGATGAGAAAGCACAAGCTTTCCAGGCGAGCGAGGATGTAAAATGTCCTTATGCCATCGTCACTTTTTTTGATCCGGACAGCAATGTCCAAATCAATGAGCCTTTAGATTTTAATCAGTTCCAAGAATTTTTGTTATCTTCTCTTCCAACCGAAAACCTGTTCTTTGCTATTAAAGTGAAAGGTCTATTTCCCTATATAAAAATTCGGAGCATTCCCGCACAAACAAAACCTTATCTCAAACTGAATGAAGTTTTAGAAAACCAGCCCACCTTTGAATTTCAAGATGTCAAGGGAACTCTTGTTGGTTTTTTTGTTCCCACCTATATTACAGATATAAACACTCCAGGATTCCATTTCCATTTCCTAACAGAAGACAAGTCTTCGGGCGGACATCTTTTGACGTGTCAAGTGGAAAGCGCAGATGTTGAAATAGATCAGATTTCCAAATATCATATTGAACTTATTCAGTCAGAAGATTTTTATAAAATAGATCTACAATAATAGGTTATGAGATGTGGATAATCTTTTACTAATGGCACTGGGGGCCTTTGCTGTCATTCTTAACATTATAAGTTGATCAGTGAATTATAAGAACTGTCAACCGAGGTCAAGAATTTTATAGATTAAGGATTCCAGTAAAGAGGAGAATAATGAAAAATTTTGTTTTCATTGTTCTATCTGCATTAAAAATAATACCGGATTCCCACACCACCTGTGAGCTCAAACTCAGTACTGGGCATCAAATCTAACACGGGAGCAAGCTCAAAGAAAATATCCAAGGGGGCATCTCTAAAGATGTAATTTATCCCGACTGGAATACGAACCCCAAATCTACTTTCCTCCTCAGCTTTAACCCTGCCTCCAATTCCATAATAAAGCGCAAGATTGCTGTTTTTCGCTTTTAAGATATTGAAGTTATGAATAAGATAATCCAAATGTAAATGCAGTGAATCATTTTTAGAAAATGACCAAGCAATGCCTCCATCTATGGCTGTTCTGCTTCCCACCCAGTTTTTAAAATTAATCCCTGTCGGTTCGCCTAAAATGATACCTAAGCCGAAACCTCTATGCTGAGCCACTAAGTTTCCAGAATAAAATGTGATTAGTAATATAAAAATTACAATAAATGCTCTTTTCATTATTAATCCTCCTTACATTTGACTTATTTTGGCTCTACTTCTCCGCTTGCTTTATAAAAGGAGGGAAGCTAGTTTATGATCTCGATTCCGCAGCCTAATGAGTGCGTAAAACTTTACGCCGATTTACTGCGTAAAATTATATACCTATTGACAAAAAAAAACAAAAAAACGCATATTTTTATATGTTGAAAAATTGTTTGTATCACCAATACAATTCTGGTCAATAATAAATTCTCAAGGGGGAACAATCATATAAAATGAGACCAAATAATACTTAGATAGCAAGGAGATCCTCTTTACTCTCAACCACCTTTGAATGGTTCTTCTTTGAGACATGAAGGAGCCGGGATTTTACGGTTGAAAGGCAAATTTGGGATTTTTCAGGGGAAATCACCCTCATTAGAGTGGCTGGGAAGCAGGGATTCGAACCCCGATTCCATGATCCAGAGTCAAGTGACCACTTTATTATTGCTTAAAATTTGTTATAATTTGTATGGCTCTCTTGAGCCGGCTGAAGAGAGCTCCTACCTTTTTGGTTCCCATCATCAACCCCCCTTTTGCTGACACAGGCGGTGTTTTTTGCCAAAGCGTAAACTTTTTCTACGTAGAATTCGTATAATTAATGAAACTAAGAATCTTAATAATTCCAAGGAGGTTATGTTAGTGATTGAGAAGAAACTATTTGTTAGCATTTTTGCTTTTCTGTTCTGTGTCTTTTCCTTTGCTTCCGACCCACTAGCGCAAGTTCACTCAACGGAGGAGATCTTGCTCTCTTATGTTGAAGATTCCCGGAACAATTTGGCCTCCGAGAAACAGAAGCTCACTACATCGGACTCGGACATTCGCATCGTGACTGATGAGGCGGACGCCGTCCTATTTATTCTTCAGAAACTGAAGGCCGGCACACCTGTCAATAAAGACGACTGGAAACGGCTTTTTTCTACCGAAGGCTATTCTCGATTGAAGGCACGAGAATCCGGGAGAAAACGATCTTTTGAAGACGTGGGATTCCGAGAATTTGTCCAGTCCTCAGAGCTCTTGGCCAAGGCGGATGCTCTTGCGGAGACGCTGACCAGCTGGAAGCAAGCCGATATGAAGGCTGCCCTAACTCGAGCTCTTGCTTATCTTCCCACCGGAACAGCGATTCGGTGCAAAGTCTATCCTGTCATCAAACCTTGGACGAACAGCTTTGTCTACGAACTCAAAACCAACCCAGCTATCTTTCTCTACCTGAATCCTGAGATGAACGCGGCTCAGCTAGAGAACACAGTGGCCCATGAACTCCATCACATCGGCTATGCGGCCGCCTGCTTACCGACCTATGAAACCGAGGAATTCAAGAACAAACCGACAAAGGTGCGGACCGTGCTAGAATGGGTCGCATCGTTTGGCGAGGGATTTGCCATGCTGGCAGCCGCGGGAGGACCCGATATCCATCCGCATGCCGTAAGTCCAGCATCGGACCGTGAGCGTTGGGACAAAGATATGGCAAATTTCAACACCGACTTGAGGAAAGTGGAGGATTTTTTCCTGGATATCCTTGACGGTCGGTTGAAAGAGGAGGAGGAAATCAGGAAAGTGGCCTCTTCATTTTTTGGAATTCAAGGGCCTTGGTATACGGTGGGCTGGAAGATGGCGGTGACAGTCGAGAAGACCTTCGGACTCGCCAAGCTGATTGGCTGCCTTTGCGATCCTCTAGGTTTTCTCGTCGCCTATAACGATGCGGCGGTCAGAAAAAACGATCTGACCGGCGAATCCCTCGCTCTATGGTCATCGCAGCTTTTTAGGCGTCTAGAATTACCATAAAACACAGGGCAATCGGTCAACTCGGCCGGCAATAACGGCTGGTATAGGTATCACTCAGGCGCTAAATCAGCCAGCAGGATTTAAATCAAGGGTATAGAAAGTAAAACGATTTTTTATCTTTTTTTCAACCTTTCTGTAATCTAGCGAGTAAAAAATTTTTTGCATTTTTTATGTTTTTTAGCTTAAAAAGTCCAAATTCAGGCGATCTTTCCAAATATTTTCTTCAGAAATCAGCTGAAAAACAAATTTTTCGCCTGTATTTCAGGAATAGCAAAAAAACAGGCCTCTCTAAAGGCTATGCACAGCGGATCTAATGTTGAGCTATACCTTTGCCTTCAAAATCGATGAAAAGAATTATTTAGAGGTGATTTTTTAGGACATCTTTCTAGATTTCGCTGGTTTCGAAGACCAGAAGGCCAGTTTTCCAGAAGAATCCACATAAAATCTGTGTGAACAATATGTGTACAAAATTAGTGAAAATGACTCTGTTAATTGACTCAGGCTAAAACAAAATAAGGCGTTTAAGGGGGAAAACTGGTGCCGGAGGAGGGATTCGAACCCTCACGGGATTATCCATCCCGCTTGATTAGGAGTCCAGTGCCTCTTTTTAAATCAAAATAGACTTTTCCTATTTCACAAAATATTACACAAAAATTTTTGAATTGCGCTGAAACTATGGCACTAGGATGGGTCTTATCATGTATTTGCTCACCCTCTCGGTGTCTTCTTTGCTCTCAGTCCTGACTTTGGAATGAACATTGAATCCTGTATGACGCCACTGCAATATCTTTTGGACAAGGTCTTTATTGATCAACTGTTTGCGGAGGAGAAGCGAGAAGACTTCAAGTGTGAAAAGCTTACAGAGCAGGGGATCATTGAAATGAGGGACCCTGTGGAACTTATAGCCGGAACCGAGATTGAACCGGGCTTTTCCCTGGCTGCCAAACTGCACTTTGCGGCTTCCATGAAAAACCATCCCTTAGCCAGTGAATTTACCGAATTATCTCTTCTAAAGGAGTCTATACTAAAGCCAAAAATTGAGATTTGTGATGGTTGTGTGAAAGTGCCGCAGGGACCGGGATTTGGATTTGAACTTGATGCCGATGTTTTTGAGAAATACAAAATTGATTTATAAATTAAGTAAGATGCCCATGAAAAAAGAAGTTGTCTTTTAACTTTAAACAAAATTATGTAGAATGTCAGGATTGATTTATGTGTTTATGGATACTACAATATAATGTATAAAAAGTAACAGAAGAGAAAGGGGGGCCCATGAGAAAAGGTCAAAAGAATATAAAAGGATCAATTTTTTTCTTCATGTTAGCCTTTTTAGTCATGACTTCCAGTCAAAGCTTTGCCCAGAAAGGCCATTACATGAGTGAAGAAAAGCTTATCCAAAACTACAAGATGTCGGTTAAATACTTTGAAGAAGGAAAGAAGCTCTATAGAGAAGAAAAATTCAACAAGGCAGAAAAGAAATTTAAAAAGTGCCTGGAGGTTTGTCCTCAACATGCTCAGGCTAATTTTTATTTGGCTCACCTCATGTATAACAAGTCAAATTTAGAGGATGCCCTTCATTATATTGAGGAAGCCAAGAAAAATCATGAGATAATGAATCAAATGCTTGCTTTGGCTTATGTAGATTACATGGACAATCTTCGTGAAAAAAAAGATGAGCTTCGGGAGACAATAGATAAACTCAAATTTCAGAAACAGCAGACCACCCATCAGCAAGAAAGTAATTGTGGGAAGCTTGACATCCAAATCACTAACCTCCAGGGTGAATTAGGGGTTATTCAAAACAAACTCTCTAAGCCTCTGCATAAAGAAGAACAAGTTCCTGACAATTACTTTTACTTGACAGGAAATATATATTTCAAACTCAAAAAATTCAAGGAAGCTCATGATCAGTATATTCAAGTCATTAATCAAAATCCCGAGCATCAGGGAGCTTACAACAATCTCATCAATATTTATTTAATGGCAAAACAGTATGAAAGAGCTATGTCTATGATAGAACAAGCTGAGTCCAGGAATGTTGTCATAAATCCGAATCTCAAGAATACTGTACAAACAGAACTTGATAAAAAAGTTCCAAGGATAGGAAATTCGTTTTTCTGTTGCTGTTGATTTTTCCTCCATTTCATCAAATTCCCATCCTCTAAGCAATTTCGTCATTAATAATACACACAAAAAATACGTCCGGGTAACAAAAAATCTAAAGAAAAAGGAGAACATCAGAAAATCAGCGGAATAGTGCCACGCAAAGAACAGAGATCTCCCTTGTCCCTGAACAAGGGGAGTAGAATATCACAAATACTCTGATAGTTCCTCAGCTGCCATAAAGAGCTGAGCTTGAGGAGGCGGGGGCCGGGCAGCCTTAAAGGTCAGATTAAGATGTTTGATGATCTTGTCTATGACTTTGTGATCTTCAATAAAGGAAACAATTCGCATGGTTCCCCCACTCCTATTTTTCTCATCTTTCTCATGTGGGCATTGGCATAGAGGCCGTAATAGCGGACCATAACCTGTCCTTTATCCGGGATATGAGAGGTCACCCGGGCTATAAACTCCAGATAATCCATAGACTCTGTCTCAGAGTTGTGTTTTCCGTATTGATAGACCACCTGCCCCAGCGCTTTATCCAAGGATAATCTTTTTAGAGAGAGGATAGGCCTTATCATGTATTTGCCCACCCGTTCGGCATCCTCTTTGCTCTTAGTCCTGACTTTGGAATGAACATTTCCAATCAATAAACAGAGAATTTCACTTTTTTACCACCTTTTCAGGTCTTTCGTTTACCTTCTCAATTTCCTTTTCTACATCTTCGTTCCAGTCATTGAATACTTGAGGAATGGTCTCTTCAAGAATTATACTGTTATCATAGGGCAGAAGGCAGTCTCTGTCCGGATTAAAAAGAACCGGCATTTCGGAGCCTCTGGTTTCATCCTGAGTCCAGGTAATCCATTTCTCAGGATTGCCTGTTGGTTCATAAAGATGCCACTTGTTTTTTAGCTTGATCTCTGTGATCCCATGAGCGAAAGATCCTTGGATAATGGTTCCATCTTCTTTTTCCCACTCTTTCATGGTTATTATTTGCAGACGCAGCCTGGCAGGAATTCCTGCAGCACGACAGAGAGCTGCAAGGAGCACTGCCCTCTTGTAGCAAAGATTTCCACCACATTTCAGAATATCTGAGGCTTTATAGCCCTCACATTCATTATCATTATTGGAGTCCCTCACATATTCGAACAGAACTTTGGCTTTTTTGACATCGCGGGAGCAGTTTTTTGTCAGTTCCTCTGATTTTTTGATTATATCCGGATGGTCACTGTTGATATTTTCTGCCGATTGCAACTCCGGAGGCAGATATTTCCCTCCGTCTACTTTTCTTATCTCCCTTATGACCTCACTTGACCAGTCGGCAAAGTGAACCGGCAGAGTTTCACAGATAACTTTATGGTCATTTTCAAACAAACAATCTCTATCTGGATAAAATTGGATAGGCATCTCATCAGCTCTTGATTTGTCCTGAGTCCAGGCAATCCATTTTTCCTTATTGGCTACTGTCTCATAGAGATGCCATTCCCCATTCAGATAGATTCCTGCAATCCCGTGTGCAAACGTGTTGTTTTTGACAACACCATCAGAATTTTTCCAGTTTTTGAGCGTACACTTCTGCAGATGCAACCTTGCCGGAATACCTACAGCTCTACAAAGGGCAGCAAGGAGCAGAGACCTGCCAAAACAGCTGTTAATTCCTGTTTTTAGAATACCTAAAGCGGAGTCATCATCGAAGTACTTTATATCTGCCCTTTTTACTTTTTTCATATCCCGTACGTATTCATACAGAGCTTTTGCTTTCTCTCCATCAGTTTGGCATGATTTGGTTATCGTTTTAGCTTTGGCGATTATTTCCGGATGGTCGCTGTTGATATAGTTGCCCGGTTTCAGGAATAGATTCAAGTCATCATTTGCCCAAGAGCTAATGGAAGAAACGAACAATCCAATTGAAACCATTAGAAACAGAAGAAACATTGATTTTAGTTTTTTGTTATCAACCATTTTATATCCTTCCTTTTTTATTTTGTTTGCGAATAACAATATGCATATTAATTATTCTAAAAAATGAACATAAAGGATAAGAATTTGGTTTTTCGGTTGCTGTTGATTTTTCCTCCGTTTCATCAAATTTCCACTCTCTTAGCAACTCTTACATACATAATACACCTTCAAAACAATTTCAATCAATGAAGAATCCGTATTTAATAAACAATTAGATATATTTCAGATTCAATCTATTATGCTTTATTTCTGATTTCCATATTAGAGAGGAGGTCATCTAAATGTTCAAGGCAGATTGGGGAGAACGGGTCTCCATTGTGCTAACCGGTTAGTGGTCTTAAATATAATGAAGACCCAATTTTTTGCGATTGATCACCTTAAATAATCTAAAGTTTTAGACGATCTCCTTTCATCTCATGTCACAAATATGTCACAGATTTTGCTTAATCTCGCTTAATTTGGCTTAATGGTGTTTAAAGGAAAATTTTGGCTTTCTAGAAAATCCCCAGGGGTAATCACCCTCATTAGAGTGGCTGGGAAGCAGGGATTCGAACCCCGATTCCATGATCCAGAGTCATGTGTCCTACCATTGGACGACTTCCCAGCGTTGGAATTAATCATAATAAATTTTGCCTCAATTTTCAAGCATAACTCAGCCCCTCATCCCCTGTTCGACTTGATTGACACTCCCTATGTTTGATGATAGTATTTTTCATCTGTTATGAAAAAATCCTTTCTCCGCACAGGTGTGATGATCATCATCACCACGGTTTTTTTGTTTTTTTTCTTTAAAGGGGTAGAGTGGAGAGAAGCTTTAAGTTATCTCAGCGGAATCAATATCAAGTTTTTTATCCTGACCACTTTGTTGGCTGCTCTTCATTTGCTGACCCGGTCTTTACGATGGCATTTCCTTTTGAAGCAGGAGAAAAAAGGGGTTTCTCTTTACAACCGGTTCGCAGCCAATGCTGTGGGATTTACAGTGACCATGCTGATTCCAGGCCGGATAGGAGAGTTAGTGAAACCTCTTTTTCTCGCCCGAAAAGAGAATATGAGAAAAGGCTATGTTCTGGGAACCGTTGTGGTTGAGCGAATATTTGACCTTTTTACCATGTGTATCATACTGGGCGTATTTCTGGTGGCCAGGCCTCTCTATGAGTCATTTTTTCCTGTGGACGCAGACATTTATTCCAGGCTTTATGTGTGGGGATATATTTCCCTTGGAATCGCTTTGTTTCTGTTTGTTTTTATTCTTTTGTTATTTTTATTCCGCCAAAAAGCCCTCAGTTTTTTTAGAGTCCTGTTAAGGCCTTTTACAGAAAAAATGACTTCCAAAATCCTGGAGATCGGGGATGACTTTATACAGGGATTAAAATTTTTTCATTCCTTTCAGGATTTTTTCCTTTACATTCTGTTTTCTTTTGTGGTGTGGCTGGGGATCATTTTTTTCTACTGGATGTTCTTTTTTACCTTTAATATTTCAGTCCCGTATTTCCTTGTTATTCCCTATTCCTTTATGGTGATGATAGGAGCTTCCATTCCCACACCTGGAATGGTGGGCGGATTCCATTACTTCAGCCGCTTGGGACTCACCATCTTTTTCAATATCAACAGCAATCAGGCATTTGGCATGACTATTGTGATCCATTCTCTCCAGGTAGTCGTGACTTGTTTGATAGGATATGCTATATTATGGAAAGAAAGATTATCTCTGTTTCAGGTAAGACAAATAGGAGAAAGAACAGGTAAATGAAATGCCCTTATTGTGAATGTAAAGAGACAAAAGTCATAGACTCAAGAGAAAGCCAGAACGGCCTGACTACGCGGCGCAGGCGGGAATGTCTTTCCTGTCATAAGAGATTCACCACTTATGAAAAAATAGAAAAAATTCCCTATATGGTGGTTAAAAAGGATGGAAAGCGCCAGAGTTTTGACGCAGATAAACTTTTAAAGGGACTGCTTAAAGCTTGTGAGAAGCGGCCAGTTCCTGTTTCAGAGTTGGAAGAAATAGTGGAAGAGATTGAGAGCGCCTTGCAGGAAAGGCCTGGAAAAGAAATAAGTGCTTCAGAAGTGGGACGTATCGTTATGGATAGATTGAAAAGACTGGATAAGGTGGCTTATGTGAGATTTGCTTCTGTTTACAGAGAGTTCAAAGATGTGCTTGAGTTCAAACAGGAATTGGATCGTTTGCTTAAAGAAAAATAGGGGACCAAAAATAACCATCATCATGTTGTTATGTTTTAAAAATTCCAATGGCTAAGAAAATAAAGACTGTCTCAAAAATCATTAAGATTGAAACAGGGAGGAAAAAAAATTTAAGAAAAATTCGTGCTGATAGAAACAATCTTCTCAGTCTGGAAGAAATGTGGATTCCTGCGGTTGACATTGCGGTCAAGGAAGATAAATTAATTATTGAAGTGGAGCTGCCCGGGGTAGAGAGAGAGGATATCACTGTGCTCCTGAGCAGTAACAGCATAGAGATCAAAGGTGTGAAAAAGGACAAACTGCCAAAGACAGGGATCAATTATTTCAGACTGGAAAGAGAGTACGGCCAATTTTCCCGTTTCATTTTTCTGCCCTATTCCGTAGATCCGGAAAAGGCAGAAGCCATTTTTGAAAACGGGATTTTGACTGTGGAAATGGTAAAAAAAACATGAAAAATAACACCATACACCATGAAACTTATGATCAGAGATAAACAAATGGAGGAATAAGAAATGGCAAAAAAGAATGAAGAATCAAGCGCTCAACTCGAAGATTTGATCGAAGAACAGGAAGAAAAATTAGACGTTCCCAAAAAACTTCCTGTGCTAATGCTTCGGGATATTGTGGTGTTTCCATATATGGTAATACCTCTTTTTGTGGGAAGAGAAAAATCAAAAAAAGCAATAGATAAAGCTCTCTCTTCAAACCGTATGATCTTTTTAGTCACTCAAAAAGATATGGAGATAGAAGAGCCAAAACAAGATGATGTTTATAAGATAGGGACTGTAGCTTTAATCATGAGGATGTTAAAGCTCCCAGATGGTCGAATCAGAATACTGGCTCAAGGACTGATCAGGGGAAGAATAGATGAACTAGAGGAGAAACTGCCTTTTTATGAGGCAAAAGTAAAAGCCATCAAAGAACCTAAGGAAGAGGAAAGGCCTATAGAAGTGGAAGCCTTGTGCCGAAATGTGAGAGAAGGGCTGGAAAGAGCCTCTACTTTAGGAAAAAACATACCCACAGAGATCATGATCCTGGCTTCTAATGTGGAAGAACCAGGGAGGCTGGCAGACCTTACCGCCGCAAACTTAGATCTGAAGGTCAAAGAAGCCCAGAGTTTATTGGGTATTGTGGAACCTTTTCAACGGCTCAAGAAAGTATATGAGCTTTTGACCAAAGAAATTGAAATGCTGGATGTTCAATCAAAAATCAGTAGCGAGGCAAAGGGAGAAATGGACAAGCTCCAGAGGAATTATTTTCTCAAGCAGCAGCTTAAAGCCATTCAAAAAGAACTGGGTGAAGGAAGTGAGATTCAAGAAGAGATAAACTCCTACCGCAATAATTTAAAAAAGCTTCGGGTGGATAAAGAAGTCAAGGAAGAGCTGGAGAAACAAATCAACAGACTTTCACAAATGCATCCTGAATCTGCTGAGACAGCTGTGGTGAGGAATTATCTGGACTGGATGTTTGCTATTCCTTGGAACAAAAGCAGCAAGGATAATCAGGACCTGAATAAAGCAAAGAAAATACTGGATGAGGATCACTATGGATTGCAAAAAGTAAAGGAAAGGATCCTTGAATACTTGGGAGTCAAAAAATTATCCAAAAAAATAAAAGGCCCTATATTGTGTTTTGTAGGTCCTCCCGGAGTAGGAAAGACATCCTTAGGCCGGAGCATAGCCAGAGCTTTAGGCAGAAAATTTATCCGGCTTTCACTGGGCGGAGTAAGAGACGAAGCTGAAATACGAGGGCACCGAAGAACTTATGTGGGAGCTATGCCGGGAAGAATTATCCAGGGGATCAGACGCTGCGGAACCAACAATCCCGTGTTTATGATCGATGAGGTGGATAAAATCGGAGCTGATTTCAGAGGAGATCCCTCCTCCGCTCTGTTAGAAGTCCTTGATCCGGAACAAAATAATACATTCAGAGACCACTACCTGGGGGTTCCATATGATTTATCCAAGGTCATGTTTATCACCACTGCAAATCTTTTGGATACTATCCAGCCAGCGTTTCGGGATCGAATGGAAATCCTGCATCTTCCGGGTTATACAGAAGAAGAAAAACTTCAAATTGCCTTAAAATATCTTGTTCCCAAACAGGTTGAGGAAAATGCACTGAAAGAAAAGAACATAAAAATAACCAGGGGTTCTATAAAAAGGATCATTTCCCAATATACCCGAGAAGCAGGAGTCAGAAATTTAGAGAGAGAGATTGCTTCCATATGCCGAAAAGTGGCTCGGAAGGTAGCAGAGGGGAAGAAAACCATGACTCAGGTAGGAGCTGGAGATGTAGAAAAATATCTCGGTCCGCATAAGATATTCAAAGATCAGGTGCTCAAAGATGACCAGATAGGAGTAGCCACAGGTGTGGCTTGGACAGCATCCGGGGGAGAGATTTTATTTGTGGAAGCCACCAAAGTAGTAGGAAAAGGCAAGTTATCTTTGACGGGATCTTTAGGTGATGTGATGAAAGAGTCAGCTCAGGCGGCTCTTTCTTATGCCAAAGCCCATACCAAAGATTTCAGTATTGACAGCCGGGTCTTTGCTGAGAATGATTTCCATGTACATGTTCCTGAAGGAGCCACACCCAAGGATGGTCCTTCAGCAGGAGTAACCATAGCCGCTGCATTGATCTCAGTGTGCACCAATAGAAAAATAAAAAGAGATGTGGCCATGACAGGTGAGATAACTCTGAGAGGAAACGTTCTCCCTGTTGGCGGTATTAAGGAAAAAGTTTTAGCAGCCCGACGCGCTGGAGTGAAAAAAGTATTGATGCCGGCAGCCAATAAAAAGGATTTGAAGGACATCCCTAAGAAAGTAAAAAAAGAGCTGGACATTGTTTTTGTGGAAGACATAAAAGAAATCTTTGAGAATGTTTTAGTCTGAAGATATTAAGAGATGCAGTGATTTTGGTGCGGTTTTCATGAAATTAAATGATATCGCTGAAAAAACTCTGATTACAGAAATAAGAAAAGAGTTTTCGTCTTCAAAACCAGGATTATCTCTGGGGATTGGAGATGATGCGGCTGTCATTAAAATGGGAAAAAGTCAGTTTATTCTCACCAAGGACCTTCTTTTTGAGGGAACTCATTTTTATAAAAAGTGGCAGCCTCCTTTCTTATTAGGGCGTAAAAGTCTTAATGTCAGTTTGAGTGATATAGCAGCTATGGGCGGAACTCCTTTATACGCGCTTTTAGGCCTGGGCATACCTGAAATAACAAAACCCGAATGGGTAGAAAAGTTTTTTTCTGGTTTCAAATCTGCCTGTGATGAGTTTGACGTCATTCTTTCAGGAGGAGATGTTTCTCTCTCTCGAATCATATCCATATCCGTGACCGTGATAGGAGAAGGGAAAAATATCATTAAGAGAAGCGAAGCCAAACCCGGGGATTTGATCTATGTTTCAGGGAAACTGGGTGATTCGGCACAGGGACTTTTGTTGGTAAAAAAGGGAGCTAGGTTGGGAGAGGATAAAAGAAAAGACACTTTACTGGATGCTTTTTTCAATCCCTCTCCTCAAGTTCTTTTGGGGAAAATAATGGCTAAAAAAGGAATAGCTTCCTCTATGATTGATATTAGTGATGGTCTTTCTGTTGATTTGAACCATATTTGCGAAGAAAGCGGGGTTGGTGCTGAGATTTATATTGACCGGATTCCGGTTTCAGAAGAAGTGAGCTTTTATCAAGATAAAAGAATTGAGATATGCTTACATGGAGGAGAAGATTATAGCTTATTATTTACTGTGCCTAAGGAAAAAAAGAGACAGATGGATTCTTTGAAAAAAGAATATGAAATAACAGAAATTGGTCAAATAATAAGCGGGAAAAATATATTTCTGGTCAGAAGAAACGGAAAGAAAGAAAAACTTGATATCAAAGGATACCAGCATTTCTCCCTATAACCTGATTTGTATTCAAATAGAGAAATAATCTCCTTTAAATACGATCTGAGCCGATCCTGTTTGAAGGACTTTTCCTTCATTCCATTCCACAGATGTAGTCCCCATACTGGTTTTCACACTGACTGAATTATCAGTCAGCTCTTTTGATATAGAAGCCACGGCTGCGGCGCATGACCCGCTTCCAGAGGATAAAGTTTCCCCCACTCCTCGTTCCCAGAATAAGACCTCGATTTCTTTTCTGCTCAATATGCGGGTGAATTCGATGTTGGTCTTTTTTGGAAAAAAGGGATGAAATTCTATTTCATAGGCAAGCTGCTGCATTTCTATCCTGGCCGGGAATCTCTCAAAGAACATAACACAGTGGGGATTTCCAAGAGAGACAAGAGTGATAGGAAATATTTTTTTATTTATGGACAGAGGATAGTCAATCACTTTTTCATGAAAGCTTCCATCATCAAACGGGATCTCTTGGGAAGTAAACTGAGGTGTGCCCATCTCGATCTTGATCTGAAACCAGTTGTTTTTTTGATCTATGACCACACATTCTCTGCTGCCAATGGTGGTGTTCAGGAGGACGCGGTTTGAATTGATTTTCTTTTGTGTATAAAGGAATGCGGAAGCACAGCGAAGACCGCTTCCTGACATGGCCGGTTCTGTTCCGTCAGCATTGAATATTCTGAGGTCAAAAATATCCTTGTTTTTATCTCGGGTGGATATCAAAAGTAGTCCATCTCCTCCTATTCCTGTATGGCGCTTGCATACTTGCCTGACAAACGCCTCTTTTTCAGAAATGGCAGGATTGTTATCCTCGTCTATGACGACAAAATCGTTTCCTAAGGAATGGACTTTGGTAAATTTCATTCAGGGATCCTTAGAGTAGCCATAAATTCTTGGCTCCCTCCTCGTCTGTCTTCTCTTCTTACAAGAAGGAGAAGGGGATCACCTGGGTTGAGCCTATCGAGGATTCTTTCCAAGTCATTGATACGGTTTACTTCCTGGCGATTGACTTCCAGAATAATGTCTCCTGTCTCCAATCCTTTACGGTCTGCTTCGCTGTAGCGCTCTACTTCTGTGATGATCAATCCTTCTTCGGTTTCATAACCATATCGCCGGGCTAAACTTGATGTCATTTCCTGTACTTTAAGTCCGATATCCTTTCCTGCAGAGCTCGCTGGCTCTTTTTCTACGCTGCTTTCTTTTTCTCCTATTTTTACTGGGATTGTTTTTTCCTTTCCATCACGAATAATAGTGAGATTGACTTTTGTTCCCGGTGCTATTTCTGCGATTTTAAACTGAAGATCTGAGCCATCTTTAACTGTTTTTCCATCTATTTCTGTGATGACATCATATCGTTTGAGCCCAGCTTTATCAGCAGGCGACCCCGGCTCTACATTATTTATCACCGCTCCATTGCTAGATTTGAGGTTAAGGAGCTTGACGTATTCTTGAGTAATGGGATAAACCCCTACTCCAAGATAACCTCTTATCACCCGTCCTTTTTCCTTGAGTTTTTCAACAATGGATTTTGCCAGGTTGGATGAGATGGCAAAACCGATCCCGATATTTCCTCCTGATGGAGAGAATATAATGCTGTTGATACCCACTACCTTGCCGCTCATGTTGACCAAAGGACCTCCGCTGTTTCCTCTGTTAATGGCGGCATCTGTCTGGATAAAGTCCTGGTAGGGCTGTTTTTGATTAAGGCCTGGAAAATTTCTTCCTTTGGCGCTCACAATGCCCGCGGTTACAGTATGAGTCAGACCTAAAGGATTTCCTATGGCTAGAACCCATTCACCGACTTGAAGCTCATCAGAATTTCCCAATTCTACATAAGGGAGATTGTTTTCGTTAACCTTTAAAAGAGCCAGGTCTGTCTCAGGATCATTTCCAATTATTTTAGCCTGAAATGTTTTCTCTTGAAGGGAGGTCACTTCAACTTTTACCGCATTTTCCACAAGATGATTGTTGGTAATGATATAACCGTCAGGACTGATAAAAAATCCGGTTCCTCTTGCCATTGACCGATATTCCTGTTCTCTATCCTTGGGGATGTCAAAGAATCTGTCCCAAAAGTCATCAAAAGGGGAATCAAAGCCTATGACACGCCTTTTTTCAATCCTTTCCGAAGTAATGCTCAAAACAGCAGGACTCACCTTCTCAGCCAAGTCTGAAAAATCAGGTGTATTGGTTTTTTGTAGGGCGGAAGAGGCGAAAAGGTTTGATGACGAGGAAGTATCCTCAGTAGGATTGATCTTAAGGTCCGGGGATTGATTTCCAGGATTGTAAACAAATATAAAAGCTGTTATCAGTATCCCAACAATAAAACTTGATAACGCAATTATGGTAACTTTTTTCATTTCTATTTCCTCCAATACTTATATAAGCTAAATGTCGTTAAATGGATGATAGATGATGATATTAGAATATCACAATCAGTGACATTCTTCAATTATCTATCGTTTTATATAAACAAAACCCAGGCAAAAAAGTTGCAAATAAAATGCAGGTTAAATAACACCTTAAAACCTTTGTTTTTCTGCGGATATCTGTGTCTAATGCTTTTATTATACCTTTTTTTTTATTATATTATATCCATCGGATTTTTTATTTAATAGTTTCAGGGCTGTTATAAGAACAGGGCTGTTATAAGAATAGAAAAGTGAAGGAAAAACAGAAAGAATTGAAAAAGGGGTGTCTTATTGTGCTGGAAGGGATTGATGGATGCGGAAAAACCACACAGGCGAAAAGGCTGGTCTGTTGGCTCATCCAAAAAGGTTTTGATGCTGTTTTTTTAAAGGAGCCGTCCGAAGGACCATGGGGGAGGTTGATCAAGAAAAAAGCTGGCCGGCGAAATGGATTGACTCCTCTTCAGGAGTTTGAACTTTTTCAGAAAGATAGAAAGGAGAACGTGGAGTTAAATATAAAGCCAGCCTTAAAAAATCACAAGATAGTGGTCCTGGACCGGTATTACTTTTCAACCATAGCTTACCAGGGAGCTAAAGGCATTGATAGGAATGAAATTAAGGAAAGAAATGATAATATTGCCGTGCCCCCGGATCTGGTCATCATATTGGATATAGATGCTAAATCAGGATTGAATCGGATCAAAGGAAGAAAGAGAAAAGACGGGCTTTTTGAAAGAGAAGATTATTTGCAAAAGGTCGGTGAAATATTTCAAAGCTTTTCTGGGGAGAGGATCATTCACTTGGATGGAAAGAAATCCAGGGATCAGTTGTTTTTAAAGATTAAAGCCAAGGTTATGGATCAGATTAAGAAACTTGTCATCCGATCTCATAATGCCAAAAAATATTGACGCGGATTAACGCCGCTGAATAATGTTATCTTTTTCACCTGCTAAGCAGTCGAAATAAAACAGACAACAGGAGAAATTTGGTAGTTTTTGGACGTAAGCACAAAATCGAGAGAGATTTTTCTGTGTAGATCTGAGTCTCATGATTTTTATATGAAGAAACCCGGGTAGACCGGAAAGGGAATTTCTGTTATATTTTAAACTCATGGTAGAAGATAAAAAGAAAGACAAAAAGATCGTTCTCAAAATCCCTAAAGGAAAACTTCCTAAGATAAACCTCAAGAAAATATTTCAGAAAAAAGATAAACCAGAGAAAAAAAAGAATAAAAAACTCTTCAAAAGTCTTCTTGCTGCAGCCGCTGTTTTGTTTGTTTGCGGACTGGGTGTTTCTATAGGAGTTTACCGGGCTATTATGCAGAATCTCCCTGACATTTCAACTCTGGAAGAGATGAAGCCCAGCATCATCACCTACCTTTATACAGATGACGGGGAGATTATGGGAGAATATGCTTTCCAGAAACGAATTGAAGTTCAGTACCAAGACATCCCAGAGCATTTAGAAAATGCCATCATTGCCACTGAGGACCCTCGCTTTTACCGTCATAATGGGATCGACTTTTTGGGGATTCTCAGGGCGTTCAAAGAAGATTTAAAGATTATCTTTTCTCCAAGACGTCTTCAGGGAGGCAGTACTTTGAGCCAGCAGTTGGTAAGGGGTCTGCTTTTACACAGAAAACAGCTTATAAGGCGCAAATTAAAAGAATGGATTCTGGCGCTTCAGTTAGAAAGAAATTATTCTAAAAAAGAGATATTGACCATGTACTGCAATCAATTCAATCTCGGCCATGGAGCCTATGGGGTGGAAGCAGCTGCCCAATTGTACTTTGATAAAACAGTCTCAGAGCTTGAGTTGGCAGAGTCTGCTTTGATAACAGGGATTTTCAGGAGCCCTGCCAATTATTCTCCATACCGGAATTATGACCTTACTCTGCGGAGAAGAAACCATGTCATTAACCGATTGGTTGAAGAAAAATATATCACCAAACAGCAGGCAGAAGAAGTCAAAGAAAAGGGATTGAATGTTCTGCCTCTGCATCGTGAGGATTCAGACTTTGCCGCCTATTTCAAAGAAGAGGTCAGAAGATATCTGTACAACAATTATGGTGGGGAAGCTCTTTATCATGGAGGGCTCCGCATTTACACCACCATGGATATGAAACTACAGGAATATGCAGAAAAAGCCTTGAGAAAACAGCTCCGGGAACTGGACAAAAGACAGGGCTGGAGAGACGATAAAGCCAATTGTTTGGATATGGATTTGAATGTGGAAACCCTGTTGGAGATCGAGGGCCCTTTCAAACATGAAGAAAGTGGTAAGACTTATTTGATGGACTGGAGAAGACCTGAGATAAAAGCTGAAAATGTGATTGACGCTGTCGTGTTAGAAGTGTCCCGTGGGGAAGCTCAAGTCAAAGTTAAAGATTACATTGGAAAAATCACCAATAAGGATATTAATTGGACCGGGACAAGGAATCTAGAAAGACTTCTTCAAAAGGGCGATATCATCCATGTGATGATCAATAATATTGATGAGGAAAGCATGTCTTTTCAGGCTTCTTTGGAGCAGGAGCCTGAATTAGAAGGAGCTTTTCTGGTTATTGAGCCCCAAACCGGTAAAGTCAAAGCAATGGTGGGAGGTTATTCTTATCAGAGAAGCGAATGGAATAACGCCACTCAGGCCATGAGGCAGTCAGGTTCGGTGATCAAACCTATTCTGTATACCGCTGGTCTAGAAAATGGGTTGACTCCAGCCAGTACCTTTATTGATGAACCCATGAAGTTTAAAGACAAATGGTCGGGTAAGATTTGGGATCCCCCAAATTATGATGAAAAGTATAAGGGCAGAGTCACTTTAAGAAGAGGCATTGAAGAGTCGAGAAATATTGTCACTGCCAAACTTCTTGATCATATCTCGCCTCAGGAAGGAGTAAAGTACTGTAAAAAATTTGGATTGAGTTCCAATATTCTTCCTTACCTGTCCCTCGCCTTGGGCTCCTTTGAGGTAAAAATGATAGAAATTGTCTCTGCCTTTACGGTTTTTCCCAATCAGGGAGTTCGAATAGAACCTTATTTCATCAAAAGAATCGAGGACAGACAGGGAAATATACTGGAACAAGCAAGGGTAGAAGCTCATGATGTGATATCTCCCCAAATTGCCTATATCATGACTTCCTTGCTTCAGGGAGTGGTGAAAAGAGGAACAGCTTGGAGAGCGGGTTCGCTGGAAATGCCCTTAGCAGGAAAAACAGGAACCACAGATGATTGGTCTGATGCATGGTTTATGGGATTTTCTCCCAACCTGTGCGCAGGCGTCTGGGTAGGGCATAGGGAAGGAAGAATATCCATCGGAAAAAGGCAGTCAGGAGCTGTGGCCGCACTTCCTGCCTGGATCGATTATTTTTCCCAGGTTATTGAAGAGAGGAAAAAATTGGCTGAAGAACAGGACATCGAGTATGAACCAGGAGAGTTTACTGTTCCACCTAATCTTTCCTTTGTCAATATCGATTACAAAACAGGACTGCTTCCCACTCCTGTTTGTCCTCCGCAGTTTATCATTCAAGAGGTATTCATCCCTGGGACTGAACCCAATCGATTCTGTTCTTATGAAGACCATATGATGACCTATGATTATTATGAAGTGGCTGAAGATAATTGACCTGACCTATTCACTTCTTTTTTTTGACTTTTTTTGAGCCTGAACTTTTCTTGACCCGTGATTTTGGACTTATCTTAGTCCGAGAGATTGATTTTATAGTTCTGGTTATAGATGATGAAGTCCGTTTATGGGGAAAAGAGGTTATTTTTCTGGAACTTGTTTCGCCTTTATAGGGATCTGTGCGTGTTTTGATGTACTGACTTTTGCCGCTTGAAAAATAATTTAATGCTCTTCCCACGATTGATTTGGTATCTTTATCTGTTTTATGGTTAATATACTTATCAATTTTTTGTCTTAAAGAGGATGGATATCCGAATTCCCGGCTGATAACTCTTTCCTTATTCGGCTTTCTAAGTTTTCTTTGGTTCTCAGGGAAGGATCTTATGTCACTCATATTTTCTGGTTCCTTTAACCTGGTTTTAAGGTTTCTTGAGTTGTTGATGCTTATTTCATCCCCAGAGTGGTGCAATAATACTTTTCTTGTATCTAATTTTTTGATGGAAATGGATTTTGGGAATTCTTTTACAGACGGTGTACTCCTGTAGAGTTCGGCATTTTGGAGATCTGTCAAAGAGTGTTGATTGAGAGCTGCCTTGTGTAGATTCCTTGCCCTCAATTGGTCTTTATGAACCACTGTTAAAGCCCTGGAATTATGAGGATAAGTGTTACGGTTGTATCGGGGATAAAAGACGTTGTTTATGATAACCACTGGGTAATTATAATAACTTATAGGTGTCCAGGCCCAGTAATCATTCCATCGGTACCATCTCACCCATGCTGGTCCCCATCTTGTGGTAGGAATCCAGTACCATCCCAGGTCAATGCTCCAGTGCCAGCGTCCGTAATGAAATGTAACCCATCCCCATGGTTCGTAAGGAAGCCAAGTCCATCCACAGATGGGATACCACAGCCAGCGTCCGTTGTAATAAGGGCGCCAGTTTGGACTGATCCCTGTAGGAACCCAAACATACCCGTATGGATTTTGATAATTCCAATGCCCGTATGTGTTCAACTCATACTCGAAATCATCCAGTTTTTCAGGAAGATGTCTCTCTGCAAAATGTTTTTGCAGAATGGAATCTCTTTCCACGCTCCATTCGTAAAAACTGTCATTGGCGGATGCAGAGAATTCCCGGGTGTGTTCTGTGTAAAATCCTCTTTGGGCTTCCAATTTCTGTCCGTTTTTTAACAGCACAGATTCGGATTCACCGGCTGCTTCTGCCACTCCTTCATAAACAAAGAATTCTGTATTCTCGTTTTCCCTGACGTTCAGCCTGTAGAGCCCTTGGTCCAAAATATATACAGAAATATCTCCGGTATGCAGTTCAATGCTTTTTTCTTTATATGAAGGTCCAATACTAATCATGACATCGCCGGTCCAGAGTTTGAGCTGAATAAGATCGCTTTCTATAGAGGGGAGTTTTGTGAAATCTATTTTTGTGTTGAAGTCGATCCTTACATAATGGCTGTTTCCCAAATATATTTCTGCTCTTCCCTCTGTGGTATTGATACGATCACCTTCTGCCACCGGCATGTTGACCACGCCTTCTTCATAAGCAAGGTCTCCAGCCTTTTGAATAAATGTGTTTCCGGTGGTATGGCTCAGTCGAGCCAAGGAATGTTCGGTGTATTGGTTTTCTTGGCCAGAGGTTATAGAGAAAAATAGAAATAAGGAAGATGCTATGCATATTATTTTTCTCATTTTTTTCTCCTCGTTTATATTATATGCAATGTTTATGCCATGATTTTCCTCTTATTGTGTATTGAGATAAGTGTGATTTCTGTCACTTTAAGATGACGAATGAACATAATATATACAGTGAAAGGTGAAAGGTGAAAGGGTAAAGGTGAAAGGTGAAAGGGGAAATGTGAAAGGTGAAAGGGGAAATGTGAAAGGTAATTTTGCTTCAAACTTTCTTATTTTAAATTTTTTACTCTTTACTTGTTTTTGGTTAGAATAGGCTGGAGGAAAAAAATGAGGTTTCAACTGTTTATCCCGCCCCAGGGTTATGTAGCCCAGCGTTGGGAAGAAGGGACTTCCATGCCTCCCTTGGGAATCCTTTCTTTAGCAGCTGTTTTAGAGAAAAACGGGTTTGAGGTGGAGGTGGTGCCAGCTGATATTCTGGGATATAAATGGAAGGATATAGAGAAAAAAATAAGGGATTTCAAACCCGGGATCATAGGAATCACCACCACCACTGAAAATCGCTTTGACAGCTTTAAACTGGCTTCACTTGCAAAAAAAATCAATCCTGAAATCATCACGGTCTTAGGGGGGCCTCATGTATCCATGGCTAAAGAAGACACCTTAAAGCATATTACAGATGCAGATATTGTGGTGATAGGAGAAGGGGAGAGGACTGTTGTGGAACTGGCTGAAGCTGTTGAGTCCGGAAAAGACCTGGACTGGGTAAAGGGCATTCTGTTTCGGAAAAACGGGAGTATTGTATTTTCTGGAGCAAGGGAGAGAATCAAAGATTTGGACACCCTTCCGTTTCCGGCAAGACATCTGGTGCCCATTGAAAAATATAATTTTTTTGTTCAGACAAAAGACGGAAAGAGGAGAAAGGCACAAAATATCATGACCTCCAGAGGTTGTCCTTTTAACTGTTATTTTTGTGCCACCCCCTCTAATTGGGGAAGGACCATGAGGGGACATTCTCCTGAAAGAGTGGTCGAAGAGATTGAGTTTCTTGTCGATCAATACGGGGCTGAGTTTATATGGTTCTATGATGATACATTTAATTATAATCCCAAGCGTGTCCATCGCATCATGGACCTTATTCTGGAGAGAAATCTCAACATCAAGTTCTGTAATGAGTTCCGGATAGATGCAGTGGATAGGCCTTTACTTGAAAAGATGACCGACGCAGGTCTGACATGGGGTCATTTTGGAATAGAGGCGGGAAGCTCCAGGGTAAGAAAAGAGATCGTCAGAAAAGAATTTGATATAGAGAAAGCCTATCAGTTTGTCAGATGGGCCAAGGAACTGGGATTTGTTCCCAATGCCTTTTTTGTTTTTTCTCATCATACAGAAACTTGGGAGGAAGCCCAGGAAACCATCAGAGTTATGCAAAGACTGAAAGCCATCAATCCCGAGACTGAATTTTCAGCCTCTATCCTGCATGTTTATCCCGGCACTCCCCTTGAATCCATTGCCAGAAAACAGGGAATCATTCCTGAGAACTTTTCTTGGTCAGAAAAAAAAGACATGAGAAAAGTATACATGCTTCCTTCCGGACAGGGTTATGTGCCCTTGTTTAGAGACCGGCTTACTTGGTTTCAGATTGCAGAACTTGTGATGAAGTGGTCCCAATCAAAGAAAAAGATAGTTTCAGGGTCCAAAATAAAGAAGGCTGTAAGGACTATTTCTTCTTTTAAAGATGTTACTGTTTATTTTGCTTTTTTTGTTGAGTACATCAAATACAAGTTTAAAAAATATTTTTCCTAGTTCATATCCTTGACGATTTGCTTCCCCTTGAGTCTCACCGAATACATATCTGTTATGTTTGGTTCTGTCATAGCCGTGCCGTATATGTAATCTGCCACTTCCATGGTTTTGAAATTATGGGTAATAATGATAAATTGAGTCTGATTCTTTATTTCTCTCATCAAATTTAAAAATCGATCTAGGTTTGTCTCATCAAGGGAAGCATCCACTTCGTCGAGGATGCAAAAAGGAGCAGGTTTGTACCGGAACAGAGCAAAAAAGAAAGCAAGGCTGGTAAGTGTTTTTTCTCCACCTGATAAAAGAGAGAGGTTCTTGACTTTTTTCCCAGGAGGTTGAGCGATTATTTCCAGTCCACTTTCTAAAGGAGTGTCTTCATCAGAAAGTTTTATCTGTGCATTTCCTCCCATAAAAAGTGTTGAGAAAACATCCTGAAAATTTTTATTGACTTCAATGAGGGCACTCAGGAATTGGCTTTTGCTTTCATGATCTATTTTTTTGATGGCTTTTTGGGTAGACTGGATGGATTCGTGTAAATCTGTTCTCTGACCTGATAGAAAATCATATCTCTTTTTCTGAGTATTATATTCCTCTTCAGCCATGAGATTCACAGAGCCAATTTTTTCGATTTTTTCTTTATTTTCAGAAAGAGATTTTTCAATGTCTTTTTTGGTTCTTTTTGGAAAAGAGGTCTCTTTTTTCACTTCTTCTGGTGTTTTTTTAAGCTCCTGCCAGCACGATTCTTCGCAGTTTATCAGATCTCTTTCTTTTTCTGCTTTTTTTATTTCCCACTTTATTCTTTTTTCTTTGGCTTGTTCGAAATTATTTCTTATAGCTTGTATTTTTTCTTCTTTTGTTGAAAGCTGTTTTTGGGTTTCATGCAGCTTTTCTTCTTCTTTGGTTAAGAGGTCTTCCTTTTCAATTTTGGTTTGCTCCAGTTTTTTTAATTCCTTTTTTATGTCAATGATTTTTTTATCAAGGAGTTCTTTTTCTTTGTCTGATTCGTGAATATCCTGTTCCAGGTTCATGAGTTTTTTGTTCACAGTATTGATTCTTTGTTCTGTTTCTTTGTTTTTATTTTTGATGTTGTGGGTTTTCTCGGATAGCACATCGATTTGCGTTTTGATTTCAAAATAATCTTTGTTTTCCTGTTCTTTTTTGCTTTGGAGACTTTCGTGGCTTTCCTGTTCTTGTTTTATGGTCCTTTTCAAGGACTTGATTTCATCATCAATGTTTTTTACTTTGGAACTCATCTGATTCTTCTCTTTGATCATTTCTGTTTTTTCATCAATGAGGTTCTTTTTCTCATCTTTTATCAATTCAATCCTTGATTTGATGGTTTCCTTTTGTTCTTGGGCATAACTCAGATCTTTTTTTAAAGCTTCATGATTCTGTTTTTCTTCAGAAATGCGTGCTTCAGCCTGTTTGATGGTTTCACTTAGTTCTTCTTTGATTTGTTCATGTTCTCTAAGACGAGAGAGCAAAGGTTTTATTTGAAGGTCAGTTTTTTTTATTTTTTGGGATACGGCTTTGATTTCTCGGGTGAGAGCAAATAAGCCTTCTTTTTTTTCACCGGATTTGATCAGACCCGAGGATAAAAGCACGTTTCCTTGAAGACTGATATAATTATAGTCTGGAAATCTGACCCATAGATTGACTGCGTCTTTAAGGTTTTTGACTATCACGGCTTCAGGAAGAAGAGAGAGGGAGTTTTTTATGACGGGTTTTATGTGTTTTTTGAGAAAACCCAACACCTGGGATTGGTTTTGGATTTCCTTATCATTCTGGATCTTTTGTTCAGGATGAAGCAGAAGGAAATTTCCTTTTAACCGACCTTTGGATAACTGTTCTATGAAATCTTCTGGTTTTAACAGAAGTGACTTGGCTTCCTGTTTGTAAAAGATATCAATGAGTCTGGCCTTGTCTTCATCCGCATCTATCACATCTGCCAGGAGTGGGAAGGAATTCTTGATTTCTTCGCTATGTTGAGAGTTTTGTTCTTTTTGTTTCAGTTTTTGAAGAGCTTTCAAGTGGTGTGAGTTTTCTGATTTCCTTTTTTCTAGCTCAGCGATCTGGTTTTCAAGTTGATGAATGGACTGAAATTCTTTTTCATAGGAGTTTTGCTGGTCCTTAAGGACCTTTGTGTTTTTTTTAATAGCTTTTTCAGTATGGATTATTTGTTCTTTATGTTTCTCAGCTTCTTTTTTTATTCTCGAAAAATGATTGTTTTCTGATTGGAATTCAGACTCGATTTTATTCTCCTGCTTTGCAATCAGCTCTATTTCTTTATCTAGCTTAGCCTCACTATTTTTGATTTCAGTGTGGGAAGAGATTTTTTGATAATACTGATCCCGGAGCTCCTCAATTTTTTCATCTTTTTCATTGAGTTGTTCCAGGTAAATTTGATTTGTTTTTTGGGCTTCTCCCAATCGGTCTTGTTTTTGCTTGAGTTGTTTCTGATAGTTTTGAAGGTTTTTTTCTCCGTCCCCTTTATTTTTGATAAGGATTTGAAGCTCCTCCTGGAGTTCTTTATATTCTTGTTTTGATTTATTTTTTCTCTCTTCGAAATAATCTATTCTTTTGGATTCCCTATCCTGTTCTGACTTGAGATTGGAAACCTGTGATTTTAAGGAGTAAAGATTTTCCTTGTCTTCATTGAGGTTTTTCTCAGACGTCCAGACTTTTTTTCTTATTTCAGCCAGCTCTTTTTCTTCAGCTTTCAATCTATTGACAAATGTTTTTTCTTCACTCAAATAGTGTTGATAGTTTTGGATGAGTTCCTTGTGTTCTTTTTGGAGTTCATGCAGTTTTATTCTGTATAGTAATAGAGTCAGTTCTCGTGTTTCTTCTCTCAGCTCGCGGTATCTTTTTGCCGCTCTTGCCTGGCGCTGAAGAGAGTTTTTTCCTTTGCTGACCTCATTGATGATGTCTTCCAGTCGCAACAGGTTTTGTTCTGTATTCTCCAGCTTGTTTTCTGCCTGACGTTTTTTTTCTTTGTAATAGGCTGTGCCTGCAGCTTCCTCTAAAAGGGATCTTTTTTCCATTGGTTTTGAAGAGAGAAAAGCGCCAATGCTTCCCTGTTCAATGACAAAATAATTTGTTTCCCCTATGGATTTTTTCCATAAGGCATCCTGGATATCTTTAAGACGGACTCTTTTCCCATCCATCCTGTATTCACTTTCACCTGAGCGGAACACACGGTGATTGATCTTCATTTCTTTTTCATCACTGGCTAAAAAAAGATTCACGTCAGCCATCCCCAGCGGAGCTTTCTTGTTATTGCCGTTGAAAATCACATCACCGCTCCGATCACCTCTCAGAGCTTTCAATCTTCCCCCTCTCAGGACCCAGAGAAGAGCATCCACAATATTGCTTTTTCCTGTTCCGTTCGGACCTATAATTGCTGTAATTCCGGGATGGAATATCAGTTTTCTCTTATCAGGAAAGGACTTGAATCCTTGTAGTTCCAGCTTTTTAATAATCATGTTTTTAGCTCATTCATTCTTGACCGCAGGTAAAAGATTAAATACACTTAAAGTGAAATTCTATAGAAATATGAGGCTTTGTCAACAGGCCAGTTTTTTAGTGATGCCACCATGTTTTATGAACAACCAAAGGTCATGGCCTCGTTATTCACGAGTCAAGTTTACTGCAGATGCGAGGCACGAGACATGAAGACGTGGTCTTTCACTGCGAATCGGTGAGTTGTGAATAGTGAATTGAAAATCACTGGTGAATTAATGGATAATAAATATAATAAGAAACATACGGAGCCCAAGCCCCTTGAAATTTGGGTATTGCTGAAGCGACATTAAAGATTTAGCCTTCGGAGGGCTGTGTTTGAGGGAACTCGGCAAAGCCGAGCTTCGAGCATGTTTGATCCACGAAAGTGGGGAGTTGCGCAGAAGCCGAAAACACAGTGTGAGGAATGGCGTTAAAAATCTTTAGCGAGCACAAGCAATATCCAAATTTCACTATACTTTATGAATAAGTGAGCCAGTGTAGCTCAGTGGTAGAGCAACTGATTCGTAATCAGTAGGTCGGAGGTTCGAATCCTCTCGCTGGCTCTGATTAATCCCTTATTTATTAACCTGGTCTATTCATAAAAAAATGGCGATGTATTAATTATTAATTTATTTTCAGCTGTTTTCAGCCCAAAATGGCAAAAGAATGGCAAATCTCTAGGCCAGATACATAGGGTTTGAATAGCAAATATAGGCTTCATATTTTGATGTTGAGGAACACCGGCAATTTGTAATGAATGATTTATTATTCATTCTAAGGCAGGATTCGATGCAGATAATCCTTATCAAGTCTTTCTTCAGGAGAGAAATCATTCGATTTCACATAGTTCAGAATACTGTAATAAAGTTGTCTTGCTTCAGGTTTGTCCTGAATATTCAACAGGTCAATAGCACAAATCAAGACACTCCCTTTCCCGTATTTTGTTTCAAATAACATTCCCAGTTTATGATTCCGTGCAAAATTATCGATGGTCTGTATCATGGGTTTATAATCAGCCGGAGTTTCATCGAGAATTATTGGTTTGCAGTTTTTTACAAGGTGCCACCATTGCCAGTTGCTGTGGAACTCGGTAGGAAAATGCTCCAGCAAAGGAGAATCCGGATCACATATAAATCCAAGTGATCCCGGTGCTGGCTCAACGCCATTTTTTATTGCTGAGCGTGCAAACATTGGATAACACCAGAAATCAGTTTGAAATGCTCCTTTTATACAATGTGTGAGTTTTTCATGTTCCGGTATTATGATGGCCTTACCACCGTTTTCAAGATGCGAAACGGTTTTTGGATCCATTCTTTGAGAAACCATTATTCCTTCAGGAATAGAGGTATCAACAGATTCCGGATAAACCCAGATATCATATTCATTTTTGTATTTCGTTCCTTCTAAAGTAATTGCTATTTTCAATTTTTCTGCTTTGGTTATTTTATCGAATGGAAAAAATATTTCTCCAATATCAGTAATCCCTCCTCTTGCAATATTAACCTTTGTGAATTCCCCTTCAGTAAGTAACTCTTCATTGCTATTTTCCAGTTTCCAATTGACATTAATGTCTTTAAAATCGTTTTTCCCGTAATGGGCTATCTCTATCTTGCCTTGATATTTTTCATCATTTGTCCAGGTATATTTCTTCATTTTAAGCAGCGGAACTACCTCGCAGCAAAACTGTCTCCATTTTTCGGGAGTAATAAGCCCTTTGGATTCCATAAAGTCATTCAGGATACCTACGAGCGCAGTTCCCTGTCCGGGAAAGTCTTGGATGTCCAGTAATTGAAACCCTGCAAAATCAGGTGTTCTTAGTGCAGTTTCAATATCCTCCCTGTAACATATCACGGCCAGTTTCCCGGAAGCTTTTACAAAATCATCCGCCTGGTCTAGAATATTTGCCTTTCTCATTCTTTCCCTGAATATTTCATAGTTTCTAGCTCTTGTGACACCGGTGAATTTCGGGATGTCACTAAAATCCGGAGAAACCTGGAACTGCCCTATTTCATGTCCAATGACAGGGACATTTATATCTTCAATTGCTTTGGTATAGGTATGCAAGGTTGAGGGAGGGATATGTTCAATATGAGGTTTCTTTATACCCTTTGTCACGGATACAGCCGCATATGAACCTCTTACGGCTTTAAATTCTCCGGGAACATAGGCTGTTACCCAGAAATCATCGCCTTCGGCAAAACTGGGGTCCCAACTCATATTATTGCTTCCCTGTGCATACAGCCTCCTTGGATCCATATTTTTAAAATGTGCCACCAGTTCATACATGGCTTCATTTCGTTCAAGCTCATTCCCAAGCGTAAACATCACAAATGAGGGATGGTTACCAAAATACTTAAAGATCAGCTCTCCTTCGCGTTGCAAATATTCTTTAAGTGTCATATTGATCCTGCTGGTGTCCACATCCAGATAGTCGACGTTGTGCATTTTTCGCCAAGCCTCCTCCTCCATACTTTTGTTATCCATTCCACTTTTTTTGTTTGGGAGTTCTGGTTGCAAATAAACTCCAACCATATCTGCTGCCATCAAGGCTTCTTTGGGCGGACACCATGAATGAAACCGCCAGTGGTTGATGCCATAAGTTTTTAATTGCCGGAATAATTTCAACCATTCCTCTTTTTCCATTGGAGGATAACCTGAAAGCGGATAATTGGCACAATCTACTCTACCCCTTAAAAAAACTCTTTTACCATTTATGAAAATGTATTTGCCTTCACTTTTGAACTCACGCATGCCAAAATTTATTATCTTTGAGCTGTTATATTTCTTATCTCCCACAGAGGCAGATAAGTTCATGTTAAGCTTAATCAATGAAGGATCAAATTCATCCCATAAAGGTGCTTTTTTATCAAAATTGTAAATGACTTCAATAACCTTTTCATCACCAATTCCTGAAATCTTTTCTTTTTGGGAGTTAAATCGTACTGGATTATCTGTATTCCAACTGGCTGTCTTCACATACAATTCACCTTCAGCCATATTCCGGGTGATATTTCTAATATTCACCCTGATCCGGGCACTGTTATTTCTTATATCCGGATAAACCTGTACCTGGTCAATCCACACCGGGTCGGTCATTTGCAAGTTTATTTTACCGACAATTCCGTTCCAGTTGGTCTGTGTCCGTTCATCAACAGCATGTGATGGGCCTACCGGTGGTAATTTTGCATTATCAACCAGCACAGTGATTACGTGTTTCCCGGGAGTTACGGCTTTTGTGAGATTGAAATACTGGGGGGCACTGAGGGTGTTTTCATAACCACAATTGATGTTATCAAACCAGACATAAGTATCTTTGGTCCGCTCCAATAGCAGTTTTACATTTTTGCCTGCCCAGTTTTCAGGAATAGTAACCTCTTTTTGATACCATGCCGCCCCTTTCCAGAACCATACACGTGAGAGGCGGTCCACAGCCTTTTCATCCTTAAATATACCCTTCTTGTTTTCATCCGTTGTGCCGGGTAATAGAACAGAATCGTTCAATTCTTTATTGAACCATTTCTCTTTAATTCCAACATTGTCAGGATCAAGCTGAAACTTCCACGTGCCCGATAAGTCCATAGTCTGATTTACATCCTGGAAAGACTCCTGGCAGCTTGATACTATTATCAACAGAAAGACTAAACTTATTAATGTTGCTCTCATAATAATTATATGTTTTATATTCTAAATATAATTATACAATTCTATTTTATTGATTTACAGAGATTTTTTTGAATAGAAAACTATTCTTTCCATGGTAAAATTTTTTGTAAAATATCTCTGCTAAGTTCTTTTTGAGGAGAAAAATCACCGCAGTAAGAATAAAAGAAACTGATGGGGATTATATGTAAAGTAATGTGGAGCCCTTTCTTGAGAATCAGGATAACCTTAAAATTCTCACCAAACAGACTCTTTTAAAATGCTTTGTTAAAGTCCAGGATATTTCTTATATCCAATTTTTCCAGTTCCATCAAAACCGTCTTTATTTCTGATAAATACTGATTCAGCAGGGACTGGAGCTCCTCATGACGTTTATAGGCATCTTTTCCAGGTTTTTGATCAGCGCGGTTGAGCATGGAATACAGATATTCTAGCTGGTCAATAAGCTTAGGCTGGGGATAGCGGATATCTTTGCGCGTGACGAGTTTTTTCTTGATGTGAAGAAGTTTTTCTTTTAGAGCCTGTAAAGCCTGAGCTTGGTTAGTTTGGGTGCCTGCTTTTTGGCTGATGTTAGTGAGCTGATTGAGGGTTGTTTCCACTCTATTGGCAGTGAGACGAGCTAAGCTTAAGGTGTCTCTTATTTCAAGACTCAGATTTTCTTGTTCCCGGATAGATTCCGGAGTCACTCCGTCTTTAACTACTCTTGGATCGAGTTTTACTTCCAATGAATGAGTCTGATTCCACTCTCCAATAGAGAGTCTGACCTGATAGATTCCTGGGGCGACCATAGGCCCTCCTCCAAAACCTCTTCTTCCTCTTCCCTGATCTGAGGGCTGCCAAGCGTCCACATGTCTTAAGTCCCAGAGAAACCGGTGCGCTCCTTGACTTTGAGCTAGTCGGGGTTCGCCCTTTTGCTCTAAGTGAAGCTGAGATATGTCCCAGGTCAAAGGATCTAAAGGTTTTTGTTCTGGTTCGTTTTTCTGACCTATGAAGGTGCGGAGTACATTTCCTTGTGGGTCCAGGATTTCCAACTTGATGTCCCCGGATACTTCTTCACTGACAAAATAATTGATGAAAGCTCCCACAGGTTTGTATTCAGGGTCTGCAGAAGAGCGTCTCCAGGACCAGTAGTGCATACGGAAAGCATTTCGGGGTTTGAAAAGAGTAAAGGAGGCCTGTTTTGCGTGTTCCTCCCATTGGTAAAGAGAAGTGAGGTCATCCAAAATCCAAAAAGATCTTCCCATAGTAGAAAGAACCAGGTCTTTGTGATGTATTTTGATGTCTGTTACTGGGGTGGCCGGAAGGTTGAGCTGGAAAGAAGACCAGTTTCTTCCATCATCAAAGGAAATGAACATGCCGAATTCTGTTCCTACATACAGGAGGCTTTCCTTGTTAGGATCCTCGCAGACAACGCGTGTGGGATAGTCAATGGGAATTCCGTTTTCCCCAGTCGTCAGGCGGGTCCATGACTGCCCGTAATCTTCGGTTTTATAAACATAGGGCTCCCAGTCATCCAAAAGATATCGATAAACAGCCACATAAGCTTTTCCAGGTCTATGAGGAGAGGCTTCAATGGTCTGAACCCGTCCTCCAGGAGGCAGGCTGGGGGGAGTCACTTCCTTCCATGTATTCCCATTGTCTCTGGTTACATGAATGGGTCCGTCATTCGCCCCTACCCATATGACGCCTTTTTCCAGAGGCGATTCCTGGACAGCATAGATAGTGCTGTAGAATTCTTCTCCTGTGATGTCCCGAGTAATGGGGGACCCGGAGATGACCTGTTTGGAAGGTTCAAACGCAGTAAGGTCTGGAGAGATGGCTTCCCAGGTTACTCCTTCATCCCGGGTCCGGTGCAGGAATTGGGAGGCAAAATAAATAGTATTCGAGTCATGAGGGGAGATATGAATCGGGGAAACTCTCTGGAACCGGTACTTGAGGTCCTTGGGATTGTGACCATATATGTACTGAGCGCCCACATAATACTGCTTCTCCTGACCGGTTTTTTTATTGTATCTTCCAAACCGCCCCTTGCAGTTAGCATAAACAATATCCGGGTTTCCTGGTTTGGGAACAGCAGGCCCGGTCTCGCAGCCTCCTACAGAGAGCCAGTAGCCTGAGGCTCCAGAGGGTGAAGTATAAGGAGGAAGGCTGGGAACCGCAATGGTGGAGTTGTCCTGCTGTCCGGCATAAAGCCAATAGGGAAACTGGTCGTCTACATTCACTTGATAGAGTTCAGCAGTAGGCTGATTGTGCTGAGTGGACCAGGTTTTCCCTCCGTCCCGGGTGACATTAACACCTCCGTCATTGGACTGGATGAAAAGATCGGGATGATGGGGATTGATCCACATATCGTGATTATCCCCATGAGGTGTAGACCGCCGGATCCATGTTTGACCGCCATCTATGGATTTATAAAATCGGGTGGAGTTGACATAAAGGATATCAGGGTTAGTAGGATCTGCATCAATATTGGTGTAATAAAAAGGACGGTCTAAAAGCTCTTTTTTGGTGGAAACAAGCTGGAAGGACTCTCCCCGGTTGTCTGAACGATAAACTCCTCCTGTTCCAGGAGGTGCTTCGATAAGCACATAAACCAGATCAGGATTTGAGGGAGTGACCGCCAGGTCGCTTTTTCCTACCAGACCCTGAGGAAGTCCGTTGGACAGCTTTTTCCAAGAGTCACCTCTATCTGAAGATTTGAAAATTCCTCCTTCTCTTCCTCCGCTGATAATGGTCCATGGTTTTCGCTCACCACGCCAAAAACAGGCATAAATCTCGTCCGGATTATCAGGGGATAATTCCAAATCAATAGCGCCTGTCTTTTCAGAAACAAAAAGAACTTTTTCCCAGTTTTCTCCACCGTCTTTACTCCGGAATACACCTCGAACCGGATTGGGCCCAAAAGCATGACCCAAAGCAGCCACAAATACTATACCCGGATCTGTGGGGTGAATCTCCACAGCTCCGATCTGCCCAGCCTGCCGGAGTCCCATAAATTCCCAGGTTTTTCCTTCGTCCGTAGATTTGTATACCCCGCGTCCGGTAATCACATTGCTTCGAATTCCGTCTGATCCGGTCCCTACATAGATAATTTTAGGGTTTGATTTTGCCACTCGAATGGCTCCGATAGAACCTGTTTCCAGATATCCATCTGAAATGTTGACCCAATTTTTTCCGTAATCCGTGGTTTTCCATATCCCGCCTCCAGTGCTTCCCATGTAAAAAACCGAAGGCTTTGAGGCCACTCCAGTGACTGCAGTGACCCGACCTCCTCGGGAAGGCCCCACGCATCGGTATTTCAGGCTGTCAAAGAAGTGGGGAGGGGGAGAGGCCAAAATAGAACTAACCAAAAAAATGGATGAAAAAATAACTGCAAACCTTAACCATGATGTGTTTTTTTTCATAAAATTTACCTCTTTTTTAGTTAAAATCTTGATAAAAAATATCAATGTTTTTTTTGACTTTTATCATTTCACTTTTCTATAATGAATGTAATATAATAGATTTGCTGGCTGGAGAGGAATCCTCCTTAGCCCCGCTTCCTTTTCTAAACCTTGGCGCCTCGACAGCCAGCCTTTCTTTTTACGGGAAAATTAATTCTCTTTTTTCTCAGGTTCTTTTTTCTTGAGTATTTCTGCGGTCCGTTCTTTGATGTGTTCTTCGAGCTCCAGGTGAGGGATTCCTTGTTCCAGCCAGGGGGGAGCTGGTTTTCCGAGAAGATGGTGGTCAAAGAATTCACGCATCCGGATATAGTAGTCTTTTTGGTTGGCTGGTTTTCTCAGGCCATGGTTTTCTCCTTTATACTGAAGTATGACCACTGGTTTTTTGAGCTGGCGCAGAGTGTTGAAATATTCAATGCCCTGGTTCCAGTCCACAGCTCCGTCTTTGTCATTATGGAGGATAATCAGAGGGGTATTTACATTATTGGCATGATAGACAGGAGAATTTCTGGCGTATGCCTCAAGGTTATCCAAATAATTTCCTTTGAACCGGCCCTGGCTTGACTCAAAAATAGGTTGATTGGCAGAGCCTGAGTTCCAATAAATAGAGCTGTACATACTGATCATGTTTGTGAGCGGCGCTCCGGCTACAGCGGCTTTGAAAAGGTCAGTCTGTGTGATCAGAAAAGCGGTTTGATATCCTCCCCAGGAATGACCATGAATACCTATTCTTTCTCTATCTACTACCCCGGTATCTATGGCGGCTTTGACTGCAGGAATCACGCAATTGACCGCAGATATTCCGGGATCATTGATTTCATAGACAATGTCTGGCATCAAAACAGCATATCCCCGGCTGGTGTAAACTGTTTTATTAAAACCTCGGGCTGAAGGAGTGAAGTAACGATTTAGATTTTGGGAAAGTTTTTCATAAATGTAAACGATGGTGGGATAGGATTGTCCGGGTTCATAATTCGCAGGAAGGAAAAGAGCTGCCTGCAGTCTGTCCCCGTTTCGACTCTCATAATCGATCAGCTTCGATCCTGAGGACCACAAATATTCATCCTGCTGTGGATTGGCATGGGTTAATTTTCGACCGTTTTGAAGAGTGTGATCAGTAACATAGTAATCAGGGTAATCCTTGTCAGTCTGTGTGGTGTAAAAATACACATCAGAATCTTTGGCTTTTCTGAGCGAAAATACAGCGTCACCCCATAAAAGCAGTTCAGCTCCGGGACTCTTCTTCTTGACCAGAGCAACACCCCCTTTTTTGGACCATTCTCCGTAAGCAGAGAAATAAAGGGGTTTATCAAGGTCAATGCCTTTTTCTTCGGGATCAAGGCGGAAGCGTCGGCGAAACCGGATTTGTTTTGTTTTTCCTATTTGAGTGAGATTAACGCCTTTTCCTCCGTGAACCGGGATATCCCATACATCCCAATTATTGAAAAGCAGCACAGATTTTCCATGTTTTTCCCATCCTATGGGATAAATAGGGGGATCCTTCACATTGTGGTCGTCTTCGGTGTTAATGAACGAAGTGGGAACCTCTTTAGTGATATTGTATTTTTTGCCAGTGGGCATTTCATAGGAATAAAAATCTCCATTTTGATAGAAAAGAAAATGGGTTCCGTCCGGGGAAGGGGAGAAATACCATCTGCATTTTTCAAGAGCCATTTCTCTTTTTCCGGTTTTTATATTGATGACATAAATGTCTTGGTATCTTCTTCCGTAAAGGTTGGCATCCAGCTGGTATTTTTTTCTGTCAAAGCCGATAGCCCATTTTTGTTTGGGAGCTGGAGTGACTTCTCTGACTTTTTCATCAGCAAGCTGGATGAATGTTTTATCTTTGACATTATAAACAGCCAGATAACTGAAATTCTCATCTCTTTTCTCTTGAACCTGCTGCATGGACTGGAGTCTCTTGTCCAACCAGTGCCAGATCACGAGGTCAGGGAGGTCTTGTTCATCGATTTCTTTTTCGGACTTTTTGTCAGAATCTTTATTATCTTGTTGTTCTTGGGCTTCTTTTGTTTCCTCTGCCTCTTCTTCTGCTTTTTCTTTTTGTTCCTTTGGTTCGACTTCATGGATGCCAAAAACAAGACTGGATAGTTCTTCCGTCCATAAAGGATTTCTGTTAGGACTTATGGTCATCCCTTCAGGGAAATGAGGGTCTTCATGAGGATTATAGCTGATCTTTTCAGGCGAGTCAGAATCAAATCCATGAAAACCCAGTATACTGAAGATTTTATCTTCATATTGTTCATCTTGCTTTCCTTTGAGTACAGCCAGACCATCTCCTTTTTCTGTCCATGTGAGTTGAGTGTATTCAGTCTCATCGCTGTCCAGAGGAAGAATAACACCGGTTTTCATGTTGCGGATTTGGACTCCATTTCCTGTTTTTCCTTGGGCATCTATAAGATAAGCGAGCCATCTTCCTTTTTTATCAAAGGCAAATTCAGCCACATTTCCAAGATTTAATTGATGGGAGGTTTTCAGATCCAGAAGGATAAGATCGGTTCCTTTCCACTTTTCTTTGTTTTTGGACTGTTCCTCTATGGGATATTTATGAAAGGCGATCCAATGAGGATTTTCCCCGGAAAAAGAAAAGCTTCTGATTTTTTCAAGTTCCTTTTTTTCTCCAGATTCAAGATTCAATAAAGCGGCTTTATGATAAACTTTTTTTTTCTGCTTTTTGAGCTTTCTTGCTTCTTTTCTTGTGGGATATACTGTATAGGCCAACCATTGGGAATCTTCTGAAAAACATAGGGCTGAGGATGAAAAATAGGTTGGGGGTTCTCCTATAGGGAAACTATATTCTTTGTCCTGTGCTGTATTTTTTACTTTGAGATTTCCATCTCCTTCTTGCGGAACGAGATAAAAGGCAAGCCAATTGCCGTTGGCAGAGATAGTGGTGCCTCTAATGCTCTTCCATGCCATGATATCAGAGACATTTTCTATGGGTTTGAGGTCTTTTTCCTGTGAATAAACCGGGCTCATAAGTACCAAAGATAAAACCAGGCATATGAGAATTGTTGGGGTAGGGATTAATCTTTTCATTTCAAACCTCCATATTTTTTTTCTTGTCTATTCGTAAAAAAAGGCGATGTTCTCATTGTTACTTTCTTTTCTGTGAAATTCGGGGTTCTGTCAGAAATAACAACCTAAACATTTTTTTGTTCTTGTATTCAATTTTAATCGCCATTTATTTTGCCATTGAGGCGAACTGCTCTTAAATTCAGATATAAAAGAAGCAAAATTTTGTGTGGTTGGATTTTTGTTCTTTTCGAGTTGGGAGTAATCGAATTCAGATCCCAGAAGGCTGTGAGGGATCAAGAAAACAATCAGCATCACACAAGAAGCGGCCAGGATCCATTTTCGAGATGTTTTGGGGCTTTTTTTTCGAATGGCAGCAAGAGTTATAATCCAGAATAAAAGAGCGACTAGAGTTTTGGTATCGGTGAGGTCTTTGCCTAAAGGGAATCCGGTCCAGAAAGCTCCAAAGGAATATTTTTGCATGATAGGACCAAATACCATTCCTCCTATAAAAAGAAAAACCACTGCCCAAACCGCTAATTTTTTTGGATTCGACTTAGGGATAAGCGCTTCCAGTCCAGAGCGGATGGAGAAAAGGAATGCTGAAAAGATGGTTAAAACATGAAGAATGATTATGGGCGCAGGAACAGGACCTTTAAAACGGATGACCACAGGGGTTTCACCAGACAGTGAGATGCTGTTTGGTGGGTCTTTGAGAAGGACTTTATACTCCAGTTTTCCTGCAGGGGGTTGTTTGGGAAGAGATCCCATGAGATAATTTCCCTCTCTGTTCATTTTGATTTTTGTCCAATCATGTTGAGATCGGAAGATTCTATAGAGAATATTTCCCTTTACATTTTTTTTCGGAACATTGATTTTGATCACATAGTCTGTAGTGTTCACATGACTTCTTTCGAGTGTATAGCTTATTTTAGTCTCTCCAATCCGGGTTTGACCTTGAATAGGGTAGGTAGGGCCTGTGATTCTTTGATAGACCAGCACAAATAAGGTTATGAGAAAGGCAAGGAGCCATAAAAGAATTTTTTTCATCCTGAACTATCCATAAAAAAATGGTGATGTTAACATTATTAACCTGAATTATTCATAAAAAAATGACGATGTCTTCATTATTACTTTATTTTCAGCCAATGCAAGATTTTTTTCGCAATCATTATTGAAACTTTATATCTGTGTTTTATTTTAAAATTAATCACCATTTTTTTATGAATAATTCAGGATAAACGTTGATATTTTTTAAGTATTATAGGGTTAGATTATACATAAAAAAATAAAATGAACAACAGAAAAATGCATTAACGAAAAACATCTTTGCTTTAGACTCAACAAATCTTGACCCATGAATAATCCAGGGAGATCGTCTCAGCCGATTAAAACCAATATGACTCCAATAAAAGCTATCCCTAGGGCAATAATTTTTTTTCGGGTTGCTGGCTCTTTGAGGATGATCACTCCAAGAATGAAAATAAAAACCGAATTCATCTGATTCAGCACAGAAGCTTCTGAAACCATGGCATATTTCATGCCAGCCATCCATGCGATAAGAGCAGCGTATCCTCCCAGGAAAGAACCGGAAAGCATGGGCTTCCAGTTTTCAGAAGAAAAAATACTTTGATAAATTTTATGGCGTTTGGAATGGAAATGGATCACAACAAAAAGAAAAGCAGCACCCCCTAGTGTCCTTACTAGAGTGGCCCATAAGATTGAGGATTCAGTAAGAACTGGCTTCATCAATACAATACTGATAGCCATGGCAAACATGGCCGAAAGTCCTAATATTATCCCAATGATAAGTTCTTTTTGGGGAATGGTATTGATTCCATTTTTATGGGAGATCATAATCACAGCAGATATGATGAAAGCAACTCCCAGCAGCTGCCATAAAGTCATTCTTTCATACAAGAAAATGGAAGCTAAGATGATGACAAAAGGGCTATAACTGCAGGAGACAATGGCAGAAAGACTTGCTCCCAGTCTGTTGAGACTTTCAAACAGCAGTGTATCTGAGATTCCAATGCCAATGATTCCGCTTAGCAGAAGCATCCCGTAACTTTTTAGGGGTAAGGGAGGGAAAAGAGACTGTTTCATCAACCAGATAGTGGGAAGTATAAAAACACAGGAAACAATAGATTTAACTAAATTCAGTCCTAGAGGATGTACGGTTCGTCCGCTAATTCTAAACAGAATAACAGCCGTTGCCCAGAATAAAGCTGATCCGAGGGCAAGCATTTTGCCTAGAGAAACAAGATTTTGAGGGTTTCCCATGATTATGGAGAATTTTTCATAAACAAGGATTAATGTTTGTTAACCTGACCTATTCATAAAGAAATGGCGATGTTTTCATTACTAATCTATTTTCAGCGATATGCAAGTTTTTATAAAGAACCATGTTTTGAATGTTTTTTCTGTTGATATTTTTTATTCTCATCGCCATTTTTCATCCATTGAGGCGAGCCGATCTCGCTGCATCTGCTTCGTTACAGGGCATTCGTAGTGAAGAACCACGACTTCATGCCCTGCGCCTTGCATCTGCAGCAACCTCGACTCGTGAATAATCCAGGCTAACAGATTTGTCCTATTTGAGGACAAGCTAGGAGTCTGATTCATCGGTTGATTCTTCTTTTTCTTCCTTTTCCTCCTCCTCCTCTTTTTTTACTTTAGGCGGTGTTTTTTCTTGTCCGGAATCTTCCTCAATTTCAACCTCAATACCCAACAGTCTTGCGGCTCCTTCATATAATTGTCTGAATGATTCTTTTGATTCCTTAAGCTTTTGCAGTCTTTCTCTTGCTTTTTGTATTTCCTTTTCCATCTCTTCATCTATGGTATCAAGCTGAGCTTTGGCTTCTTCCATTGTCTGTCGGTAAAGTTCCTCTTGTTTTTTGGTAAGCCCCATATTTATCTCCTATATTTTTACCTCACATAAGTTGTCTATAAAGAATGTGGATCAATTCTGCAACTTTATTATTATATTGTATTGATAATTTATTTTAAATGACAATCACCTTTAAAGGTGAATTTTTTTATAAATCCGTTTAGGATTTATTCCACGATTCTTACTTTTGCATCATGGGCAAGGGTGAAATGTCCTTCTATGATGACCTTTTCTCCTTCCTTGATCCCATCCAGAACTTCGGCATATTCTTCATTTTCAAGACCCAACTCCAGATATCTCCACTTTGCCAAATTCCCTTCCACCACAAAAGCCAGCTTCCGGCCCCCTCTAACCAGGATGGCTTCTTGAGGAATCAAGAGCCTGTCATGATAAATATCTGTGATGATCTCCACGTCAGCATGCATTCCTGGCTTGATGACTTCATCAGGATTTTTCATGGTGACAATTACCCGGCAGGTCCTATCCTCTGGATCAATAATCGGGCTTATGGATTTGACAATGCCCTTGAAGTCTTTTTGGGGATAAGCACTAAAATTCAAGGTGACCTGCCGGTCTGTTTTCATCTTTCCGATTTCACTCTCCAGGACTTTTGCATGCACCTGGATTTGATCAATATTGACCAGAGTGAACAGCTCTTGTGAACTGGAAACATGTTCTTGGGTTGTGACTTGGATGTTACAGATGATACCTGAGAAAGGAGCGTATATTTGGGTTTTTTCCAATTCCATTTGTGCTTTTTTCACACTGATATCCGCTTGGGTGACTCCTTTGGCTGCTTCTCTGATTTCATCTTTTAGTTCCCCGGATTCGATCAGAGCCATTTCATATTCTTTGCTGATTTTTTCAAATTCCTCAATGGAGATCATGCCTTTGGAATAAAGGTCATTTGCTTTATCAAATTCTTTCTTTAATTTTTCAAGTCTTTCTGTTGTCGAGGCTGGAGTCTGCTCAAGACTTTGTGAGAACTTTTGCTCCATAAGGAGTTCAGAGAGTTTTTGAAGATAAGTGGCTCTGGCCTCTTGGAGGTTCAGCTGATACTGTCGGTTATCCAGCTCTACCAACAGGTCTCCTTTTTTGATGTGCTGTCCTTCTTCAACATAAAGTCTATTGATCCATCCCGGAACTTCTGATTTCACAATGATTTTCTTTCTGGTAAAAGCTTCTCCTGGGGATTTAAGATTTATATTCATGTCCCCTTTTTTGGCGGTCACGGTTCTCACTGAAACCAAAGCTTCTGGAGCTTGTTCGCTTCCCTGCTCGAAAGTGTCTTCGGATTTCTTTGTTGAAGTGGATTCAGGACTTTTCTTGAGAAAAATCAAATAGACTCCGATCAAACAAATAAGGATGATCAGAAACAGAACCAGATATTTTTTGGGAATCAATATTTTATTCATCATAAACTCCTTATGGGGCTTTGATTCAAAACCTCCTCCAGGATTCTTTGATTTCTGTAGATTTGTTTTTAAGCCATGTTTTTATTTGATCTCCATGATAATAGAAAACAGGAATGGCAATGAGAATAAAAAGAGTGGAGCTGATCAATCCTCCCACTGCGGAAAGAGCCAGGGTGGACCAGATCTTTCTTCTGCCTACTTCAACCTGTATCAAAATCATGGGAAGCATCCCAAACACGGTGGTGCTGGTGGTGAGAAAAATAGGTCTTATTCTTTCTTTGGTTCCCTGCAGAACCGCGTCCAGAAGAGAGAGCCCTTTTTTTCTTTTAAGATTGATATGGTCAACCAGAAGTATGGAGTTGTTCACCACAATCCCTCCCAAAAGGATCACCCCCACATAAGCGGCTGAATCAAAAGCAAAGTCAGCAATGATAAATGCGATAAAAACGCCTATAAGAGCCAGGGGTACAGCAAGAAGGATAAAAAAGGGCTGAATCAGGGATTCATAAAGTGAAGACAAAATCATAAATATGATGATGAGAGAAAAGATGATGGCAAAAGTGATCTGTCCTTTTTCCTCCTGAGTCATCCATCGGGTGTCTTCCATAGTAGCGGAAAATCCTGGGGGAAGGGAAAGATGAGCAAAAACATTTTTCCTGTAGTTTTCAGCCGCTTTATAGGGTCCTCTGAATTCCCAACTCACTGTCTGTTGGAACTGTTGATCCTCTCTGTCAATAGAACCTGCGATAGGCTTTTCTTCAATCTCTGTGATTTCTCCCAGTCTGAGGAATTCCCCTTCTCGGGTTCGGAATAACATATCTTGAAGGTCTTTGAGTTCCACTGAATGAGATTGGGGAAACTTGATGGAAATATCCATTTCTTTTCCGCTTATTTTTGCTTTGGGAACCGTACCCACTCTTCCCTGGATCATTGAGCGGATATGATAATAAAGGTATTGGGGATCGATATTGTATTTTTTTATTTTTTCTTTGGAGATCTTAAGGATGTATTCAAATGATTCCAGGCGCCATCCATACCGGGATGAACTGATTTGAGTCTCCTTTATTCTGGGATTCCTTTTCAGCATTTTCTCCAAATTATGAGTGATGTTTTTTAGTTTCTTCAAATTGTACCCAAAGAATTTTATTCTTGATCCCAAGAAAGTATAACTTCCGATACTGGTGGAGTATGCCTGAGGATCAAATCCGTAAATACCAATACCAACTCCGGCATAGTTGGTAGCGTGCTGGATTAATTCTTCTTTAAGAACATAGGGACGAAAGGAAGTTTCAATTTCAAGGGGAAAGGTGACAATGATGTAGGCACGCTCTGCAAAGACCGTGGTGTCTGCCTTTTTTTCATATTTTTTTTCTGTTATTTTCTGTTCAAAGCTTTTCACCACTTCATTAGTTTGTTCGATCTCTGTGCCTGCAGGCATGGTTATCCTCACATAAAGGGACTGTTTGGAATACCAGGACATCCATTCTCCGACAGTGACTTCAGACCTGAACCATTTGTAGGTCCCATAAAATATGGCTGCCAGAACAAGAATGACTTCGAGGGGATGTTTGATCAGAAAACGAAATATTTTTTCCCAGGTTTTTTTGCTTTTCTGTCTTTTTTGTTTTTTTCCTGTTTTGAGCAATTTGGGACTGAGGGCTGGGATCAATGAAAAAGACACCAAAAGAGAGGTGGCTAAAGCTGAGGTCATCACAACAGCCAGGGGAAGATAGTAAATTTTCAGACGTCCCTGAAAATAAGCGAATGCGAAAAAAACACTCATGGTAGTCAGGGTGGCAGCCAGAACCGGAAGAAAAACCTCTTTGGAACCAGATAAGGCTGCTTCTCTAAAGGGAAGTCCTTGTTCTCTTTTTCTCAATATGTTTTCAAAAACCACAATAGAGTTGTCCACAAACAAACCGATTCCCAGAGCTAATCCTCCCAGAGTCAGCATGTTGAGCGAAATATTGAACAGATAGATCAGGTTGAAAGTAATCAATATGGAAAACACTACAGATGAGATGACCAGAAGGGAGGGCTTGAAGTTTCGGAGCACCAGAAAGACTAGAATAAAAATAACTGTGATAATGATGCCCACCACAATATAGAGGTCTCTCAGGTTTTCTTGGATCTCTTCACTCTCATCATTAACTGTTCGGAAAACCAGGTCAGATGGAAGCTCTTTTTTCAGGTCATTGAGTTTATTCTTGACCTTTTTCACCAGCTTTAAGGTGCTGGTTCCTTTTTCTTTATGGATGGTCAAAGTTATGGTGGGCTGTCCGTTGATCCGGTTGATGGTGTGAATTTCTCCATAAGTAGGATTGATTTCAGCAATATCTCTCAATCGGATGACATTTTCACCAGAGTGTGTGATGATGGTCTCCCCCAAGTCACGAATATTAGTGATGGAGTCAGATACTTTAAACAAAAACTCCTGCGGTCCTTTCTTAATCCTTCCGGTCGGATAAGTCTTGATTCTTTCCTCTATTCGATAGCTTACAAGGAAAGGAGGGATGTTAAGAGCATCCATCTTGTCTTTGAGAAGAATAATCCCGATCTCTGGTTCAGCTCCTCCGGTGACTTGGACACCGGATATCCCTTTTATCGAGCCGATTTTCATCTCAATTTTTTCCTTTACCATTTTCCGGAGTTGATGAAGGGAATAATTTCCTGATATGGTGTATTTGAGAAAGGGTTCCACCTGGAATTCCTCTGGAACATAGGGCTCGATACGGGGCCTGATTCTTTCAGGAAGTTCTTCTTCGGTTTCAGATATTTTTTCATTTAAGGACAGATGAGCAAATTCCATATTGACTCTTGGATCAAATTCCAGTGTGACCACAGAACGCCCGATTTCAGAAGAGGAAATGATTTTTCGAATCCCTTTGACTGAGGAGGCTTTTTCCTCAATGAGGGAAGAGATTTGTGTCTGCATGACTTCAGGGGGAACGCCCGGCCAGGAAGTGATAATGTTGAGTTCAGGGTATTCTTCTTTGGGAGCCAGTTCAATGGGGATATGAAGATAGGAATTCACTCCCAGAACCAGAAGAGCCAGAAAGAGCATGGCTGTGGCAATGGGCCGCTCGATAAATACCTTCATTTTTTTGATCCTGGTCTTACTTTTTCTGCGATTTCATAAGCAAGAGGGATCAGAACAAGAGTCAGGAAAGTCGCTAGGATTAATCCTCCTATTACTGAAATCGCCAGGGGCTGCTGGAGCTCACTTCCTCTTCCCAGTCCCAGAGACATGGGAAAAAGACCTACTGCTGTAGTGACTGTGGTCATCAAAATGGGCCGGAGTCTTACTCTGCTGGCTTCCATGATGGCTTCCCGGATTCCCATCCCTTTTTTTCTCAATTGATTAGTGTAGTCTATTTTAACGATGGCATCATTGACTACAATTCCGGCCAGCACCACCATACCAATGATGGATATCACATTCAGGGTCTGTCCGGTTAAAAAAAGCGCCCAAATGGCACCGGTTAAACCCATGGGCAGAGTGAACAATATGAGAAAGGGATGCAAAAGAGATTCAAACTGGGCAGCCATGATCATATAGACCAGAAACACCGCTAAAAGAAAGGCAAAGCCAAGGCTTTGAAATGACCTCTGCATTTCTTCCTGTTCTCCGCTGAACAGGATCCGGTAGTTTTTAGGAATCATCAGTTCATCAATTTTTTCTTTGATCAGAGGCACAGCCTGACTTATTTTTATATCCCGAGCATTGGCGGTCACCAGGATTTCCCTTTCCTGGTTTTCCCTTCTGATTTCTTTGGGACCTTTGGCTAGCTGATAGGAGACCAGCTCTCTAAGAGGGATATCTCCTCCTGAATAAGGGAATGGCTCATCCAGGAGAACTTCAATGTTTTCTCGAGTTTGATTTTGGAAACGGACTCGGATGTCGTATTTTTTTTCCATTTCTTTAAATTGCGTCTCCACCCGCCCGCGCACCGCATCCACCAGAAAAGATCCGATTTCCTGAGGTGAAATGCGATACTTTTCTAAGGCCTGTTTTTTGATTTGCACCAGAAATTCAGGCTTTCCTTCACCGATGTTGGTGGTCACGTCTGTGATTTCTTTGATTTCCCCTAGTTTTTGAACCACTTGTTCGGCTAAATTTTCAAGGACATTCAAATCTTCCCCTTTGATTTTCAATCCTACCTCTGCAGTGGTGAAAGCGAGGAATTGTCCGATGGTGGATTGTTCCTTGACTAACGAAAATTGGAGGTCAGGAAATTGGACCAAAAACATTCTCAAGCCCTTTATGATTTCCTCCATTTTATGCGGGGATTGAGTCTGGATACGGATTTGAACGGAATTTAAAGATACTTCTGGATTCAGGCTTTCCATTCCGCTGACAATCCCGATTTGAGAAAATGTGTCGTTCACCCCTTTATTTTGACTCAGCCATTGTTCCACAGAGTAAGTGAGTTCTGAAGTCTGTTCTAGAGAATAATCAATAGGAGTAGTCAGATGAAGGTCGAATGATGAGGTCTCGGGCTTGGGCATTAATTCACTGGGAATTTGAGTTGCCAGAAAAAGAGTGATCAAAAGAAAAGCCAGGGAACCTGAAATGACCCTGCCTTTATGGTCCAAAGAATAGATAAGAAATCGATGATAGAATAAAGAGAATTGATTGTAGATCTTGTTATAAATTCCAAATACAAACCGGGCTATGGGTTTAAAGGGAAGGGAGAGATAATGAAAAATCAGAACAAATAACTGGATCAAAAAACTGATGATATAATCTAAAAATGTGAATATTAACTTTACCAGAAGATAGAGACCTTTCTGTAAAACCTTAACAGGAAGAGATAGGATTTGAAGGAAAGATTTTTTTGTTTTTGTTGGGGAAGTTTCCGGCTTTTTGGCCTTGGTTTTTTGGGATTCTTTGACTTTTATATCAAATTTTCGAGATGCCAGCATGGGAAGAAGGGTTAGAGACACAATAAGGGAGGAGAGAAGAGCAAAAGTCACGGTTAAGGCTTGGTCTTTAAAAAGCTGCCCGGCTACCCCATGCACATAGATCACAGGAAGAAATACGGATATGGTCGTGAAGGTTGAGGCGGTTACTGCCATCCCCACTTCTTTGGTTCCGATAAAAGCTGCCTCACTCAAGCTTTTACCCAGGTTTTTGTGCCTGAAGATGCTTTCTGAGACCACAATCGAGTTGTCCACCAGCATCCCCACTCCCAAAGCCAGTCCCCCCAGCGACATGATATTCAGTGTAACATCCATAAAAAAGAGAAGGTTAAAGGTAGCGATAATGGCAATAGGAATGACCGATGCGATGATAAGAGGGGTCTTGGCGTCTTGAAGAAACACCACCAGCACCAGAAAAGCCAGCACAGCACCGTAGATGATGGCATTGAGAACAGAGGATATGGCATTTTCAATGTATTTCGCCTGCTCAGTGACCACCAAAATATCGATTTGTTGGTTCCGGCGTTTTATTTCCTCAATCACTTCCCTTGCTGATTGGGTGATTTCCACAGTATTGGCTCCAGCTTCTTTTCTAACCAGAATACCGATACTTTCACTTCCATTAAGTCGGGTGATTCCTTCCCGTTCTTTGATGGAGTCCTTGATTTGAGCGATATCCTTGACCCGAACCACTCCTTTTTCCTTGGTGGTCTTAAGACTGACCTCACCAATTTCATCAACTTCTTCAAATTCACCGATGATCCTTAAGGCGTATTTGAATCGTCCTTTTCTTATGGTCCCTCCCTGGAGATTGGTATTGAACTGATTGATCCGATTAGACACAGCTTGAATATCGAGTCCATAAAGAGCCATGAGATCAGGATTGATCTCTATCTGAATCTCTCTTTCCACACCTCCTGCGATTTCTGCGGAACCAATTCCTTCGATTTGCTCCAGGCGCGGTTTGATCAATTCTTCAGAGAACTCCTTGAGCTCTAAAAGGGACCTGTCTCCAGAGACAGACAGAACCATGATGGGTTTGCTTTGTGGGTCCAAAGGGATGATAGTAGGGTCTTCCACTTCTTCGGGTAGCTGCACGCTGTCCAGTTTTTCTCGGGTATGGAGCATGGCAAAGTCCATATCAGTTCCCCAAGAAAATTCGAGCGTCATATACACCCCCCCTTCTTCGGAAACGGTTTCCACTCTTCTCAGTCCAGGAATCCGCATCACAGCAGACTCAAGCCTCTGAGTGAGAAGAGTTTCCACTTCTTCAGGAGCCACACCTGGATAGCGGGCAGAAACTGAGAGTTTGGGATAGCTGATATCCGGGAGGAGGTCTACACTGAGTTCTCCTAAAGACACAAATCCCAGGAGGACCACAGCCAGAAAAAACATAAAGGTAGTTACCGGCCGGTTAATGGTAAATCTAGCGATTTTCATGTTCTATTATAATAACCCCTTCCCTTTAACTATTGTTACTATAATATCGAACCAAGAGAATTTTTCAACAAAGCATCTTCTATCTATATTACGTAAAAAGACGAATATTGTTGTGGTTTTCTCTCATATTACTGTAAAATGCATTTTGTTCTCTTCAATTTCTATTCAATCTTTAAGGAATCCAAAATATCGACAATAAATTCCTCCAAATCCCATCCCCCCTTGGTGGTCCAACCCAAACGGACCACCACCAAATGTTTGGAAGGGATCATGGTAACAGACTGGCCATTATGTCCCAGACAGAAGAACGCATCCCGGGGGATCCGGGGAAATTTTCGGTCTTTGGGATCTTCAGAGCTTCCTTTGTTGAGCCAGAATTGGGCACCGTACTGGGCTTTTGTTGAAGCCGGAGCGGGTGTGGTGGTGTATTTGATCCATCCCTCGGGAAAAATTTGTTCTCCTTCCCAGATTCCGTTATTGAGATAGAGCAGACCGAATCGGGCCCAGTCCCTGGCTGTGGCGTAACAGAAGGAAGCTCCCGCAAATGTTCCTGAGGCATCGGGTTCCAAGACCGCACTCCGCATGCCGATTTTATTGAATAATTCTTTACGGGGAAAAGCCAGATATTCTTCTTGATGGCCAAAAGAGTGCCGAACAATCCTTGAGATGATCATGGTGGTGCCGCTGGAATAAGACCAACTGGTTCCTGGCTTTAATTCTAGAGGAAAGCTGGCAGCAAAAGCTCCCATATCTTGTTTGGTAAACAGCATGGTGTTGACATCAGAGAGAGGGTTGGACTCATAGGTTTCATCAAATTCAAGTCCACTGCTCATCCTCAGGAGATGATTCAAGGTGATTTTACGGCGGGGATCATCGGGACCCTGCCATTCCGGAACCAAAGCAGGATCATGGATGTCTATTTTGCCCTGTCTCACCCGGATGCCCACTAAAGCGTTGGTAATGCTTTTGGTCATGGACCACCCGATTAAAGGTGTATCTCTGGTGATTCCTAAAGCATATTGTTCCCCGATAAGTTCTCCCTTATACACTACAACCACAGCTCTGGTTCTTCTTGGCTGTGGGGGATTGGGTTCTTCAAAAGCTTTATCTAGAGATTTATGTAAAAGGGTTAGATTGACTTCATGAAGATGTTTTGATTCAGGGATAAAGTCTCCGGTGGGCCAGGGCACTTCCCCGTGATTTGTAGATTGAGGTTCGGGAATGGAAATAGGCCAGGACAGGATGTTATCCTCATCTGCTCCGCAAAGAAGAATGCCTCCTAATGGATTCAAGTATATGGCTTGGGCTTTCACCAATCCTAATAAGGAGGCTTCTACTTCTTTTTTCTCAAAATCCACTTCAGTTTTTATAAGGTCAAACAGGGGATGGAAAGATAAATCTTGCTTTATAATGGATTCAGGTTTCCGTTCAGAAACAAAAATCCCTGAACAAAGGATTTTGGCCTTGTACCCGCATCCAATAGGTGCCTGCTGAAGATAAGGAGCATAGGTGGCCCCCAGGTAAGTAAGCAGTCCCACAAAGATGATAAGGATACCGACTCTGATTCTTTTTTTGGTGAAGATTCTCATTATTGCGTCCTTCCCTTGGAACAATTTTTTTTATATTACCTGGATTATTCACAAGCCGAGGTTGCTGCAGATGCGAGGCACAGGGTGCGAAGCTGTGGTCCTTCACCGCGAGTACCCTGTAACGAAGCAGATGCCGTGAGATCGGCTTGCCTATATGGTA
>Ga0180433_10000878_pt1 | contig 51112 bp, 41 predicted proteins | sample SS_ome_8_FD_132980 | JGI IMG/M metagenome (GOLD analysis project Ga0180433, IMG submission 132980) | Hypersaline lake sediment archaeal communities from the Salton Sea, California, USA - SS_1_D_1 metaG | ecosystem: Environmental > Aquatic > Non-marine Saline and Alkaline > Hypersaline >...
GTACAAAAATATAAATAATTAAATACAATTCCAAATATTTTAATATTTTTTTTCATTTTTTTACAATATTTATAAAAAACTAAAATAATATGAACAATAATATAAAAAAAATTATAAGAAAACAAGTTGAAAAATTATATGAAACCTTTGAAATTGATAGAGGACATGCACAATATAATCCACAAATAAGCGGAAAAGTTATCACTGCTATACCAAAAACAAAAGGGAAAGAAGCAGGATATGATTTATCTATTTTTGATTATGATTCCAAAAAAACAACTCATGATTGGATTGAAGGAAGTGAAAACGAAATCAAAGTTGATTTAAAACAAAAATATCCTCAATCAAGAATTATAATTAAAGAATCACGATTATTAACAGAAGTAGATGTTGATGTTCCTGTTACAAAAGGAATTGAAACAACTCTTAAAAAATATATACCAAGAAGACAAGGTCAAGAAAAATTCGCAAAAAAACTAAAGCCACAAAATATTGAAGCTGCAGAACGATTAATAAACAACATTTTAAAATTAGGTAGAGCAGCAAAATTCAATTATGATTTTATAAAAAGCGATTTACATGCTGATATTTTTGATTATGTAATGGAAAGCATAATTGAAAAATGGATAACTGCAGACCCTAAAACTAAAAAGAAAATAGAAGAAGCTATCACTGAAGCGTATAATCCATATTCTCCAAGATTAAATGGAATTATAATGAATAAAGTTGGAACAGGATTTTATAAACATCCAGAATTACCAGAAGCTTTAGCAGAAGCATGGAGTAAAATTTTTGGAGACTTAGTGAGTGAATATGAAGTAAAAGATTCAGATAAAACTCGCAAATATAGTTCTTTCAGTGGCTATGTAATATCCTCTATGGTTTACGATTTAATGGATTATTTCAAACTAAGAAAGGCTAAAAAAACAGTATCATATGATTATCCAGAGCCTGGGGAGTTCGATATAACTAGATATGCTGCTCCAGAAGAACCCGAATATGATAACGCAGCTGCAATATTTAGAAGATTTAAAAAAGCAAGCGAAAAAGTTGCAGATTGGTTTGATAAAAATCAACCAAGAAAAGAATCTATTTTATTTAGGTCAATCGTATGCGATGCATTAACAGCTGAAGAAATCTTAGAAGCATATGCAGATGAAGAACCAAATCCTCTTGTAGATAGAACTGGGAAACCCTTAAATATGAAAACCGTTCAAATAGCATTTAATAACATGATGCTCAAAAAACCTTTAGCAAAAGAAATTGGCGAGCAATATGCAGAAGCAGACCCATTCTTTAGAGGAGATGATGGAGAACCTTTAATTGTGCCAAATAGGTCTGGAAAAGACAGAGATGGGAAACCAAATGCATGGAATTATGGCAAATTTGTAAAACAAGTTCATGCCCCAACATCAGGAAGAGAGGCAGCTCAAGAAAGTTTGGCAATAAATATCGCAGAAAGTATTATTAAAGAAAAAAAGGAACGCTTCGAAAAACTATTACTTGAAAATATAATGAAAAGAATACAAAAATAATATATTTAATCATTTAAAAACTCTGTCTAATCAGGCAGAGTTTTTTTTATTCTTTGATTTGCAATTTTAACAGCTTCTGAATTATTATCACACCCAATATATTTTCTTCCAAGATTTTGTGCTGAAACTAAAAAACTACCACTTCCACAAAAAAAATCTGCAACAATATCTCCCTCATTAGAACTTGCTTTTATAATTCTATTCATTAGATATAAAGATTTTTGATTATCATACCCATTTCGCTCTAAAGCTTTTGCATTTAAAGTTCTTAAATTTCCATCTTCTAAAAAAGACCAAACATCTTCACAAATTATTCCATCAGCTAAATAACATTTTCTTCCTGCAGTATCAGTAAAATGTTTTCCTTTTTCATCGACTAAATAATATCTATCTTCATTTCTTGCTGGGATTCTTATTTCATTAAAAGTGTTATTATTTGTTTTAGAATAAAAAAGTATATTATCATGTTTTCTTTTAAATGCATTCTTTGGTTTATTCCCCAAATCATAATGCCATATGATTTCATTCCTGAAATTTTTATATCCAAAAATATCATCCATAATACATCTCAGCCAATGAACAATTCTCCAATCCATTTGCAAATAAATACTACCAGTATCTTTCAAAACTCTGTGCATTTCTTTTATTCGTGGAATATAAAAATTATAAATGCCATCTTTTTTTGGCTTAATATCTTTGTAATGTTTAAATTTTCGTCCAGTTCCAAATAGTATATCACTGTATATAAGATTGATACAATTACTTGGTAATCTTTTTAGCAATGATAGATTATCTTCTAAAAAAATTTTATTTACAAAATTGTGCATTTTTTAGTGTTTTTTCGATACGTTTTTCAATAACATCACAAAATTCGGAGGAAATTTCACTCCCTATATAATTTCTATTATTTAAAATACTCATAATCAAAGTGGTTCCGCTTCCTGCAAATGGGTCATATACAACATCGCCTACACAACTAAAAAAAAGAATAGCCATTTCTGGAAGTTCTCTTGGAAAAGGTGCAGTATGTCCTAATTTATTTTCGCCTTTATAGTTTATTTTTATGACAGGATTCATTTTTATTATATCTCTTCTCCATTTTTTAATTAAATCATCTCTTATTAAATTGTCATCTGTTTTTGAATTATTCATCATAATACTTCTGGAGCTAAATCTTTTCCCCCTCTTAGATTTAGATTTCGTTTTACAATCAGGATTTTTGCACTCCCAAGACTGAACATTATTTTTTGTAAACGAATTTGATACTGTAATGTTTTTATTACAATCGGGACAATTTATTTTTGTTTTATCTATAACATTTTTTTCAGCAATTATAATATGCTCATAACAATTAACAGGCTTTTGATAAAATGGATATGGCGGGTTTCCTAAATTTCTTTTGGTTTGTGGCTCACCTTTATCCCATATATAATCGTCAATTATTTCAAATCCAATGTCTTCTAACATACATATACATCTTGCGCCTAACATCAGTCTTTTGACGTTCCATTTGGAGCCTCCTAGATGAGATACAATATCTCCAACATTTAGCACAAAGTATCTATGATTTTTTGTCTTTTGAAATATCATAGTAAATATATCTTTCATTTCACTATAATAATCATCCACAGTTTCCCATTGAGAATACTCTCTTGCATTAAAATAAGGTGGACTTGTAACAGTGAGGTCGATAAAATTATCTGGCATTTTCCTCATTGTTTCCAAATTATGCTCATTATAGTTTTTGTTTATTTCAATCATTATTTATTTTTTAACTACAACAGGCTTAAAATTTGGATTATCAACACGCTGAAACATCCCATTCTCAAGTTTATACATATTCAAATCAGTATCAAAAAAAACTTTAGTATAATCAATATTTTCTAATACTCGGTCTTTAGCTACATCTTTCACAAGAATTTTTGGGATATCATCCATGTGCAAATAACTTTCAAACATATTATTTATTTCGCTATGAAATGTAGAATCTTTTTCATCCGTTGGTTTTTTATCCATGTCTTAGTATTTTAAATTTCAAAATTTTATTTAATTTAAATCTTATAAATCTGTAGATTTTTCTACAAAAATGTGATACTTGTAACAATATATAAAATATAAAAATGACAATCAAAAAAATTAATATGAGCCCTAACGTAATTAGCACCACTAACCAGAATTTAATATTTTTTCTAATAATCATATATCATAAAATACAAATTATGTTTACTCCTTGAAACAGCTACATAATGAATGTTTTTAGACTCTGGGTCAATATCATTTATATCAAACGATATCCTGCTTAATTGATTTTTATTTAATAATTTAAGAAACCCACAATCATGCAATACATCGGGGGCAACAGAATTCACTACAATACAAGCATCAAACTCTCTTCCTTTGCTTTTATGGATTGTAGTTATAAATTTTTTAGAATCTTTGCAGGCATCAATAAATTCAAATATTTCTTTATTATTTGCAAAATTATTCTCCGATTTTTTAAGTTTATTTAATTTTCTTTCAAGATTTAAACTAATTTCTCCTTTTTGAAAATCTTTAATATCAGTTGCAGTAATATAATTAAAATATCTAAGTGGATATTTCCTTTTTAGCAATTCTAATTCAAGCTGTTTGATAACACTATTTGTTCTCACTAAAACTGCAACTTCATTTTCTCTATCAAGAACATCAATTAAATGTTCTATTGTAAGAATTATCCTCTTGTTAACAATCCCCTTTTTTTCGCTTACCCCTGTCGCTTGTAAATCAGTATATTTATTAGAATTTTTTATAATTGATTTATCGCTACGAAAATTAACTGTCAAGCTCATTTCTTTAGTTTTTCTTCTTCTTTTAAGCATTTCTTCTATTTTATTACAACTAACTCCCGAATACCCGAAAATAGCTTGAAACCTATCCCCAATTAAATAATAATATTTAGCATTTAAAGTAAGAAGTATTTGCATTTGTATCGTACTTGTGTCCTGATATTCATCAATAAAAATATAATCATATTTATTTTTGAACATATTAAGCCACTTGTCTTCTTTAAATAAATCTCGAACCTCTATTAACATATCTGAAAAATCTCTACCTTTTACTTCTTTTAAAAACTCACAATATTTATCAAAATAAGCTGGCCTTTCTGTTTTAATATCATCAGCAAGTTGAAGTTTATAAGCTGAAATGGCAGATGAATAATAATCTATCTCATCATACAAATCATTGATTTTTCGATAAAATTCATCATTAAGTTCATTGTTGTGGGGGTCTAATGGTTTATATCTTTCTTTAAACCAATTTATAAAATCAAAAAAAGTGACAATCTTTTTAAATTTCCCTGTCTTAGATAAAATACTTAAACAAAATGCATGAATAGTTGTTATATGAACATCGCTTCTTCCTATCCTCTGTTTAAGCTCTTCTGTGGCAGCATTTGTAAAGCTGAAAAAAATTATTTTATGTGGTTTAATTCCATTTTCAAGTAAAAATCTTAATCTTTGTATACAACTGAACGTCTTACCCGAACCTGCTGTTGAAGCTAATACTATTGAATCTCCTTTAATTCTGTATTCAATAAACTTTCGTTGTTCATCAGTATGTGTTTGTTTTTCTATTTCACCAACTAAATCTAATTGATTTGGTGCAGTATCTTGATTTTTGCTTCTCATGATTTTAAATTAAATCCATTCTCCATTAATTTCTTTATTTCGTTGTTCTATTTCTTCTTTTGTCCACATTTCTTTTTTAGCCTCTAAAAATTCAACTTCTTCTTTTTTTGCCCAAAATATTCTCTTAATTGATGAATCATCAAATGTTTCAAATAAAATTTGTTCCTCATCTTCAACAGGTGTCTTAATTAATTTTTGTTGTGCTGAGATAATATTGCCATCATTCATCACTTTTTCTTCTTTGAGTTTATAATAATGAATAATTATCTCAATTAAATTATTTTTTTTATCCATAATTATGATATTCTACAATCTAAAAATTCTCGCAGCTTAGAACTCTTGTTGTATAATCTCAATTTCTTGAGAGCAAATTCTTTAATTTGTCGCACTCTTTCATTCGTTAAATCTAATTTTTCGCCAATTTCTTTTAATGTCATTTCTTCATTTGTATCTAATCCAAAATAAAGTCTAACTATTGTGCTTTCTCTTTTTGTGAGAGTGGATAAAACAGAATTTATTTCTTTTCTAAGAGAGCTCCTATTAGAATTCATTTCTATTAATTCAAATCCTTCTCCTTCTAATTTTTCTTCTACGGTACCATCAGGATTTTCACTAAAAATTGATTCACTTAAAGAAACTTCAGGGTTATTTTCCGAGCAATAATTTCTAATATCATCCTCACAAATATCTGCTAACTGACTAATTTCTTCAGATGTAGGTTCTCTGCTTAAATCACTATATAATTTATTCCTTGCCTTGCTAATTTTATTATTAATATTTATTCTATTTACTGGCAATCTAACTATATTCCCATGGTCATATATTGCTTGAAGTATTGATTGACGAATCCACCAAACTGCATAGGATATAAATTTAAAGCCTTTATTTTCATCAAATTTTTCTACAGCTTTTATTAATCCTATATTTCCTTCGTTAATTAAATCTTCTAAAGGAATATCACTATATCTAAAATCTTTTGCAACAGAAAAAACAAATCTTAAATTACATTTTACCAATTCTTTTAATGCCTTATTATCCCCATTTTTGGCTTTTATTGCTAATTCGGTTTGTTCTTCTGAGCTAAGTAATTCAATTTTTTTTAATTCTTTAAAGTAAGTCTTTAAAGAAATACTATCAAGATTAAAAGCAATGTTTTTCATAAACCATAAATTAATCTCTCCAGTTTAATTCAGAAAAAAATTGTTTTAATTTTTTAAATTCTTCTTCATTAGCAATATCTAAAAAAGCCTCCTGGGGAACTGGAGGGTCTTGTCTTGCATCAATGCCAGAAAATTTAAAAGCAAGATATCGAGTTTCATTTCCTCGTTCCCTAAAAGTAACCAAATCAATTTCCAATATTCCGCTTTCTTCTGTTCCGCATTTAAAATAAGTCTTAGAAGATTCAATTTCTTTAGGGGAATTTTTTGATAATTCTTGTTTTTTTTCGTTAGGTTTGTTTTCTTGAGTCATTTTGTTTTTTTTAAATTTAAAACAAAAATATAAAAAAATTATAGAAAACGCAAATAAAAATTGCATTAATTTTATAATTAGAAAATATAAAAATTTTAAATTAAATTATATAGCACGAACTGGCTTATATTTAAGGATTTTATTCATTTTTATCGCATCCAATTCTAATCCTGCTCCTTTATTTAAAACTAAGTTTAAGTTTTTTGATAAAGCATCTTCTAATAATTCAAAACTTAATCTAGTTCCATTTATAGCAAATCCTCTTTCATAAAACTCAACTTCCCACGGAGATGCAGTATGTGAATCAAATTTAACTATTTTTTCAACTGGACTAGATACAGGCTTTGTTATAGCTTGTTGTGAAGCAATTGTTTCAGGAGTATTTTGAACATCGGCTATTTGTTCTGCAATAATTTTTCTTAATTTACTTTGCTCATCCATTTAAACTAATTTTTTATAAATAGTGTAAAAAAATAAGCCTATAAATTTATTATTGTATAAATGATTCAGATTTTTTTTGTGAATCTAAAATTTTTTTAATTTCTTTTTCTCTTCTCCACTTCTCTAATTCACGCTCACATTCAAATTTTTTTCTTCTATGATGTTTATTTTTCGAAATTTTTTTTGATTTTATATCTTTTTTAATATTTTTTTTATGTTTCGCTCTGCGTTGTTTTTTATTTTTATTGTTTTTTTTCATTATAAAATATTCTTTTATTTAAAAATAAGAAAATAATAAAAAAAAATAAATAGGAATACAATTTATTTTGATAATATTTTTTCTATTAAATTTTTTAAATCAGAAAGTCTGAATTCAAAAATCCAACCAGCAGGAGCAGTTTTTTCATTATACTTTGCTTCAATTCCAAGTTTATTTTTTATTTCACGTTCAATTACTGCAATTAAATATTTTTTAAAATCCTCATCTAAATCAAATATCTTATGAGATTTAGGAATATATTGAATAAATCCATCTTCAATATTAACAAGTATTAAAAATTCCCATTCATCTATAATTGTTGTTGCCTCTGTATATGTTTTTTTTAATGTTTCAAAAATAAGATGCCTTAAATTATTTTTCATATTTTCATTTTTTATAAATAATGAAAAAAAAATCGCCTTAACAAAAAGCTAAGGCGATTTAACGAAAATCAAATTATTAAAATTCTAACATTTTGAAAAACCACAATCTTTGCATTTTAAACATCCTTCTTGAAATATTAAACCCTTATATGCTCCGCAACTTGGACAGTTTTCGGTAGAACTTTCTCCGTCTTTAATGTATTTTTTTAAAGTACGAGCAATAGCTTTTGCAAACGAAACAATAGTTCCTTCTGCTTTATTCAATTGCTCATATATATATTTTATATCTACTCCATGGCGCAAACAAGTTGAAATCATCCTAGTTAATGCTTCCTGTTCATCTTTTTCAAATAAATCTCCAATATCATAAAATTCAAAACCGCCTACTTCTAATGAATATAAACCGCTTTTTATTTTCGTCAATACCCCTTTTTCAAATTTTGAAGAAAGTTTAATTTTCTTTTTCTTAAAGGCAAATGCTTCATAAGGGTCATCTTCTAAAATTCCAACAATTACTGTCCATTCTTTTCCAATTGCTGTTAAATGATGAATTTCACAAGGTAATCGTTTTGGCCTTTTTGAAGCTGAACGTTTAATTATTCTGCCATTATTTTCTTCTTCTTCTTCTTCTTTTCCTTCTTTATTTTTTTCAGATAATACTGACGACATAGTTCCAGTTCTATAAGTAGTCCCACCCTTTACAGTCCCCGTTTTATATAATTTTAAATAAACATTTTTAAATTCTTCATACGGAAAATCATTTGGAATATTTATCGTTTTTGACATTGCAGAATCTATATAACGAGACAAAACTGCCATTGTATCTATATGTTCATCAATTGTTAAATTGCTGATATTTTTAGCCCATTCAGATTTTTCGTCCCATTCACCTTTTTCTTTCAAATAACTTACAGCATAATCTTCTACTAATGTTTCTTTTAATAATCCACGATTTTTATCTATTTTGTATGTTACATTATTAAAAACACATTTTAATAAATTTTCATCTCCCTCTTTCATCCATTCCCATTTAATTTTTTCATCATCTAATTTTGCATATTTTAAGTTTTTCCAATCAATATTTTTTGGTAATAATAAACCATCAGGCGGATAAGGAATTATTGCAGTTCTAATATATTCATATAAAAATATTGGTTCTAGACCGCTGCTTATACCTTGTGCTAATATTGATGTATTACCAGTTGGCTGTATAGAAAGCAAATGAGAATTTCTTATGCCATATTTTTTAATTAATTTTATAGTTTCTTCTTCTAAATTTTTTATAAAATTACTTTGTAAATATTTATCTCTATCGAACAATGGGAAAGGCCCTTTTTCTTTTGCTAATCTAGCTGACGAACTATATATCTCATTCGTAAGAAAACTCATAAGCTCTTTTGTTAATTTTAAAGCTTTTTTGCTTCCATATGCAGTTTTCATCATTAATAAAGCTGAACCATAACCCATAATACCTATTCCCACTCGCCTTTTATCTCGTAAATTATCTTTTTGTGATTTCAATGGAACATATGTTATATCATTCACGTTATCCATAAATCTAACTATAGTAGGTATAAATTTCCTAAGATTTTCGTAATCCCAATTGTTTCCTTTTACAAACTGTGTTAAATTAATAGAGCCTAGCAAACAGACACCCCCAATTGGAAGAAGCTGCTCTCCACAAGGATTTGTTGCACTAATAAACTCTATATAATATAAATTATTTAATCTATTGATAGTATCAGCAAATAAAATTCCTGGTTCATTGCGATTATATGTTGATTTCATTATAATATCCCAAAGTTCATTCGCATCTTCAAATGTTTTATAAACAACTGTTTTCTTACCTGATTTTTTCCACTTTTTTAGATTTCCATCCCAATTTTTATCATAATATTTTTTATCATCATCAAAATCTGGAAATTCTAAATTCCATGGTTTATTATTTTTAACAGCATCCATAAATTCATCAGTCACAAGAACACTCATATTAAATTTTGTTAATCGACCAGAAGTTAATTTTGCTGTTATAAACTCTTCAATATCAGGATGCCAAATGCTCATAGTTACCATTTGTGCTCCTTTACGTATTTTAGATTTTGATTTTTTATGTTGCGATTTTCTACCACTTCCCGCAGTAATAACATCAGATTGAGTATCCCACATATCCAACATTCTAACAGAACCTGGAGTTTCATTCGCAATTCCAGAAACAAATCCGCCTCTTGGTCTCATAACATCAGCACAAAAACCATATCCACCTTCACTTTTTAATATTAAAGCTTGTTTTCTTAATGTTGCCAAAATTCCTTCCATAGAATCTTGGTGTTTTCCTTCAAAGCCGTCAACAAAACAGTTGTGAACAATAATATTGTTTATTATATAACTCTGGTCTTTTTCAACAGATATATTATAAACATATCCCTTATAATCTATTTCTTCTTTAGAAAAAGATTCAACAAGATGTAATTTTTCTTTTTTTGTAGAATTATCAATTATTGTTTTGACACCATTATATTGTTTTTCTCTTAGTGCTTCATTTATTCTATTGTCCTTATATTCTTTTTTAGAATTAAAAATAAATTTTTTTGAAAATTTAGACGATAAAGCTATACACGGCGCATCTTTATATTTTTTATTAGAAGCAACAACATATCTTTTTCTACACGGAATCTTTATCATATTAAATAATGCCTGTAAATCATTTATCAAACTCTCGTTTTGCATTGCTATTATAGAACTTCCTTTTTTATCAATAAAACCATCTGCATCAAAAACTCCCAATAAAAAACTAAATTTAATATCTTCAGAAGATTCCCAGATAAATTCTGGCACTTTTTTTCTAGAATAGCCTTTTCCACAAATTTTTTCTAAAAACTTTGCTAAAACAACATTGCTTTTTCTTAAATAAATACATTCTTGATTTTTTGAATCATTTATATTAATATCTATATCAAAAATTTTTTCAATTTTTTTCTTTAAAAATAATAATTGTGAATATTCTTTTTTATTAAAAGCAATATTAAATCCGTCTGTATCTTTTGCTGTAGAAAAAACACTTCCATCCCCAATGTATCTTCCTAAAAAATAGGCAAAATCTTTATCTAAATTAATTTTTCTTTTTATTTTTTTGCTACATCTGGTCATAATTGCTCCATTACCTCCTATACAATTTGTAGATGTTGAAATATAATTATCATCAACTTGATAACCATAATTTGAAAAATATTCAGCCAAATCAATTGTTTTATTATTATTAGTTTGACTCATTAATAAAACCAATTTTTTATTATTTTCAGATTTTTCCCATTTATCATCACCTTGATAAAAAGGATGTTCTTTGGTTGAATAAATATCATCTGTTAAATAAGATGATTTATATACATCTAATTTTCCTTCATAATATCTTTTTGTTGTTGCATTAACTTTTTGCCATCTTCCCTTATGCGTTAATACATAATCTCCTTGTTTTACATTTTTAATAGCAACGTACCCTTTCTTGGTTAATACGTTGGCTTCTGGGGAAAAACAATTTATTAACGTGGTGCCTTTCAAATTTGTACCAGCATTAGATAATATTCTTCCACCAGGAACAAATTTAAAACCTTCAAATATAGATGCAAATTTTTCTGCCCAAAAATCTTTATCCTCTTCTATAGAAGCTATACTTTTTGCAACTCTTAAAAACATTCCATTAATATCTTCATCCCCAAATTTATATGTGTGTTCAAAAATTTCTTTGCTGAAATCATTTAAAAATTTAGTATTTGTAATCATTTGTATCTTATTATTTTTAATGTTTTTTAAATTATTTTAATTTTATTCATCTATAAAATTTTCTATACTTTCTTCATATTGCGCTTGTTGAAGCAAAAGTGAATTTATCGCATCTGAATCTGATTTACTTGTTTCACGATAATCAAATGGACTAATTCCATTTTTTTCACTTTTATCTTCTTCTTTAATATCTGGGTCAGCATATTCTAAATATCTATTGGATGACCTACTGAATTTTAATCCAACATTACCTGGAATTCCAATAAGTTTTTGCTTTTTAATTTTTTGAGACCTGAACTGTACAGAAGTATCTCCTTTATCTGTTGAATAATACGGTCTATAAGTGCACAAAATATTATCACATTTATTATTCCACATTGCACCTCCTGCTAAATCATAAAAATCAGGACATTGATAGTTTCCATCATTTTTCTTTTGAAGAGTAGATTTTGGGTGAGCAATTATAATTTTATAAATATTGTGAAGCAATGAAAACCTTTTTTCTGCAGAAAGATAATCTGAAATATATCTATCATCACGCCCATGTTTTCCCCAATCATTATCAAGTTGATTAAAAGGGTCTGTAAGACATCCTTCTATTCCGTGTTTAACAATTAATTTTTCAAACATATCATTAATATAGTGTGGCGTAGGAGAGTTATCTTTTGGATATATAAAATAAAAATGCTCCATCATAAAATCCATTCCAATACAATATTCTTCAAAAGTCATTCTAACATTTGAAGCAGTTCCTATTCCTTTATAATCTAAATCTGTTGGTTTCCCAATATATGTGTGAATTAAATCTTTATAAAAATCTGTTGGCGGATTTTGTTCAGGACTAAAAACCCCCCATTTTGTACCTTCCCTAATGGATTTTATCAACATTAATTGTAACATCATTAAAGTTTTTCCATGATTACCTATTCCACCCATTAAAGTTACTTCCCCTTTTTTCCAACTCCAATGCGGGTCAATAGTCTTAAAATATGTTGTAGTTCCTTTTGCATCGCCATATTTATAACTACGAATCATTTCATCTCTAATATCATTTAAATAAATGATGTCTTTTAATGGAGCATTAGGATTAATTTCCATTCCCTCTGGAGGATTTCCAAGTTTATCAAACTTAGCAGTGCTAAATTGGTGAACATATGAAATATATACTTTAGTAACAATATCAACATAATCTTCAGGGTCAACATGAGAAGCGGCGTTTAAATAATCATGTTGTAATTTTTGTATAGTAATTTCTTTTGGTATTCCAAATCTATTGCATGCTGATGATAGATGCATTAAAAAATTATATTTATTTCCATCAACGTAGTTTTCTGATTTATGAATCCATATTTTCAGTTTTTCATATATGGCATCAAAATCTGTAATAGGATTAATAATTTCTTGCTGATTTATTTCTTCTTTCGGCTCTTCTTCAACCATAAAATCAAATATCTTTGATTTTTTATTTATATATATATTTGGGTCAAAGCTTTCATAACAAATTCTTCCGATGTCCTTTAATTCGTCCAAAGTTGGCTCATTGTAGTAATATTTTAAACCTTGAAAATATTTTTCATGATTTTCGGGTATTGGTGGAATTTTCACAATTATTTTTAATCCATTCCCACCTGGTGATAAAAAACAGGCATATGTATATTTATCTGAAATCATTCTTTGGCGAATCTCAAATAATCTTTCATTTAAACCATCAAAATCTATTGCAATTAACCCAGAATGCTGTATTAAACCATTATTAGCTCTTCTTTTAAATTTTCCAGAAAAACAAATGGCAGGTAATTGTTTTTTTAATTCGTTCTTTTCTTTTTTTGTTTCGGCAGACCTTATTTGTTGAATTAAATCTACTCTTTTGCCTGACCTAATTCTTTCTAAAACAAAATCAACAGAGACAACCCAAGGATTGTAAGAATCTCTATATGTTTTAAACATGGTGACGGCTCTATCTAACACCATTTCTTCTTGTACAATATTTGAATTATTTTTTGTCATTATTTAATGTTAAAAAATCTTTTGGTACATATGCCTCTTCATCTATTTTATCAAATACTTCTTCTTCTTTTGATTTTATCCTCTCAATTGATTGATTTAAATATGATTCAAATTTATCCCCAAACAATGTCTCTGGTCGCACAAATGCAGCATACTTTTCATCCTTATGCCATTCATTATATTTAATATCAATTACTTTTTTAAAATCTAATATAGTATAGCCTTTATTTATCCAAAATGCTATATTATTAACGGTTCTGTATAATGTTGAATCATACTTTTTTCCTGTTTTTTCATTTAAATATGTTACTATTTCTTTAGCGCTATCTGTTTGTTTGATATTAATATATATATTATCTTTTTTAGCCTCTTCACGTTTATTATAATCTGCCACAAGTCTTTTTGAATAATATGCACCATTTTCTTCTATTTGCTTAATAATTCCATATCTATTTAACTCTTCCCATGCCAAATCGAATTCTCCATTTTGTTTATCAAACAGTTTTCTAATATCATCTTCATCTAAGATTTTATTTTTTGCAACTAAAAAACCATATGGGTCAGACAAATGCATATAGCATAGCATATCAATCCAAACACCCTTTGTAGCGTAACTACATAATTTCAACTCGGTGTCAGTCAGCCAGTCTTTTGGAAGAAGAAGGATTGGATTATTTACTTCTTTGGAATTTCTATAATCCTTTATCGCTTCCAACTTCATTTTTTCTTTTTTTTCCTTATCTATTCTCTTTTGCTTAGCAGTAGTCATTTTTAAAATTAAGATTTTAAAAGCATTTCTTTATTTCTTTCATTTAATATATTTTGAAAATCTTTAGATAAATCAGCATAAAAATAAAAATAATTAACATTATCATTTATAATACCTTCTTGAAAAATAATATCTTCTAGTTCCAAGCTTTTATCTTTTAAAAAATAATAAAAATTAGAATTATATTTCATTGTATTTTTTTGATAATCTAATAATTCTGTATTAAAATCATGTATAATTTTATCCTTGTAATAAGTCCTGAAACTAATAACACCTTTTGATTTTTTTTCTGGTGCAAGTTCACTAAAAACAATATTAACATCATCGCTTATTATTATTTCTCTCTGATGAAGAATATTGCCATTATATTCCATTTTAAATGAAATAAATCTTTTTGCATCTGGCAAATTTAATTTTTTAATTTTTTCTAAAATTTCATTTCTGTTTGTTATTTCCATATTGTTTTTAAATTTTTTGTTGTTTTTCTTTTGTCATAAGATTATAAAAAGGAGCAAAAAATAAACTAAAATATGAATCATCTATAAAAGTTGAAAATCCATCATCAACAAACATCTTAATAGCAGTTTCAATGCTTCTATTTGAATCTAATTTTTTATATAATACATTATTTATTTCTTGTTTTGCTTCCTCATTATAAAAAGGCTGTCTCAAATTCATTAATTTAGCATTCCTATAAAGAACATGATGACTATCAATTATTTTATCATATAATTTTAACTTCTTTTCTCTTTTTTTATTGTAACATTCTTCAACTAACCTCTTATATGTATATTTCTCATTTGCCATTGCAGGAAAATTTTTAAGAAGATTATTTGTTGTTACACCATTCACACCACCAATATCATCAGAATTATCTCCATCAAAACATTTAAATAAAAGAACATTTTCATGAGTATATCCATAGTGTTCTTTGAAATTATCGATATTTACTAAAGTAAATTTATCGGGAGTTAAAATACTAACTTTTTCAGAAACTAATTGTAAATAATCTTTATCTCGACTGTAAATAGTAAAATTTTCATTCTCATTTGTACTATACAGAATATACAATGCTATCAAATCATCTGCCTCAATTAAATCAACCTCTACTTGCCTTACAAATAATTCTTCTAAATAATTTTTTAGTACGATTTTCTGTTGTAATAATTCAAATTCATCAGCATCATCGGAATTTTCTATTCCTTCTGTTGTTATTATACGTTCTTCTGCTTCCCAATCTTTTTTTCTGTTTGCTTTATAAGGTTTGTAAATTTCATATCTAAGTTTTCCAGCATTAAAGCCATCCCACATAACAATAACTCTGTCTGGTAATACTTTATTCATAACGGATTTCAAACTATCAAGAAAACCAAAAACTCCCCCGCATTGTTTTCCGTTGGCTACTAAACTCCGTCTTTTATAAAAATTTTTCTTTAAATTCCACTGACCATCAACAAGTAATGTTTCCATCTAATGTAATATATCTTTTACATTGTTTAACAATAATTTATTTTTTGTAGTCTATGCTTTACATTAACAAATATAAATAATATTATTTTTTATTAATATATTTTTCTTTATATTTTTTTTCAGATTTTTTTGTAAAAATAATCTGATTAGATTCATAAAGAAATTTTATTTTATTACTAGATAAAAAAGGAGGGTCAATCATTTCATATTTTAAACCATTATTTTTACAAAACTTTTTAGCTGCTCTTTTTTTTTCAATAACATCTTTAGTATTTTGTAATTTAGTCGGTTTCACTTCTACCATTTTTTTGTTCTCTATAATAAAATCTGCAAAACTGTTTTTCTCTTTTCCTTTTTCATCAATATATGTGATTTTATATTTTCTTTTTTCTGCGCTCTCCCATAAAAGATTTTTCTTTTCTATTACATTAATCATATATGATAATTCGTGCAAACTTCTAAAAAACCAATTTTTATACCATCCAGACCATCCATTCCCTGCACCTTTTGGTGGCGGTTTTCCAAACCAAAAATTTTTTCTACCAGATAAACCTTGAGATAATTTTTTTCTCCATGCAATATCTCTTTTTTTAGCTTCTTCTTCTCCATATTTTTTAAACCAAATATTATATAAAGTGCCTCTTTTATATGCTGGATTTTTCTCACCAGAAAATGCTTCAGAAAGTTTTTTTCTATATTCCTCACTTCTAGTTTTTTCTATAAATTTTTTTCTCTTTTCGCTTTTTTTATTGCTTTCGCTTATTTTTTTTCTTGTTTCTTTAGTATGTTTTTTATTAAAAAAAGGATTATTTTTTCCCGTTTGTTTTTTTCCTAAATTTTTATTACTACAATGAATGCATATACTTTTTCTTTTTTGGGCAACATCTCTATTCCATTTATTTGTATATTTTATTTGATTCTTACATTGTGGACAATCTCTAAACCATTCTTTTTTTGTTTTATTAATATAAGCATTTTTTTTCTTTTTTTCTATAGATGCCTTAACAAAAGATTTTACAGCATTTTGGTTTAACCATATTTTTTTAACATATTCTATTTGTTCATCAGTAAGAACTCTTTTATTATATTTTCTGGTTTTCAAAAGAGTTTCATATTTTTTATTCAAATAAACACAGTTTTTACATAGTTTTTGGTTTCTTTCTGCTCTATTTCTGCTTTTTTTATTTGTATAAATTATTTCATTTTTACATTGAGGGCATTTTCTTTTAAACATAATATTTAGTATTTTTTATAAATAGTTATAAAAAAATCTATTATCGAAAATTCCTTAAAAAATTTTAAAATAACTTTTAAGACCCCTTAATCTAAAGATACAGAATCCCAATATTTATCGTATTCCAAATCCCATCCATTTTTATATTTATTTTTGTATTCATCAATTATTTTTTTATCATCACTAATAAATCCATGGTCTGTACAAAGAATATTACCACGAGCAGCCACATTTGTTATATGATTTTTCTCAACAACCAATGCAGACTTAATCCCGAATGCTACTTTTGCTCCATCTTTTGTTGCTGTAACTTTAGATGACCTACTCATAATGCCCCCTTGTCTAAATACCAAAGACGATGCCAAATATACACCATCTCCACCATATGGTTCTAATGTAGAAATAGTTGATGGTGGCTTAGGTGGTGCTGTATAAGCATGATTAACTATGAACAAACTATTAGTATAAGGATATTCTTTTTTTCTAGTTGCATTAATTTTTGGCCCTATATATCTTGTTATTTGAGCTCTTAATATACGTGCTGTTACCATCATAGCAGTTTTCCCACCATCTTCTTGTTGCGCCTCCCATTCTGCTTTAGATGGAGTTGTTCCTATACTGTCCCACAAAAATATTATATCATAATTTAACTCCCCTTTTTCTTGACTTTTTATAGTTTCCGATATTTTTGCGATACCATCTTCAATAGTTTGAATATTATCAAAAGCTATACAATCATCTTTTATAAGGCCCATAGTTTCTGCTCTTTTCCAACTCCATTTATTTTCTGTTATGATTAAAACTGGCAAAATTCCTTCTTCTTGAGCATGTACAGCAGCCTCTATCAACATTGTGCTTTTTCCTGTATCTGATTTCCCATATACGCAAATTACGTGGCCCAAAGGCAAGCCAGGCAATTTAGTTACATCTTTAAATGCAGGGCTCATGCCAAACCATTTCTGTTTTTTAAATTCAGTTTCTTTGATTTTATTCTTAGCTTTATAATCCGATAGTTTAATAAATTTTCTTTTAATTTTATCTTCTTGCTCTGAATTTTTCTGTGAAGATTTTTTTTCTAAATCTTTTTCATCTTTTGCCATTTTATAAAATTTTTAAATTTATTAATAATTCTGTTGTGGGTAATTACCTTGTTGTGGTTGTTGCTGTGGTTGTTGATACTGCTGTTGTTGTGGCTGCTGATATTGTTGTTGCTGTTGTGGTTCAAAAGGTTGCCACATTAAACTTTTATCTTGATTTGTCCTAAGATACACAACATTTTTATCATCTTGCCTTTGTCCAAAATTTAATCTTGCTTTGCATTTTTTACAATAGACATAAGCATATTTAAAATTCTTTTCGGCTGTAATATGTCCGCCCAAATCTAATTCATCTGAGCCGCATATACCGCATTTATGAACATCGCCAAATGATAATTTAGATGCCTCAATAATTACATCATGAAAACTTTCGCCTTCAACTATAAAAGTATGAACTTCTTTTCCGATTCTCTTTCGGAGTGATTTTTGAATTTTTGCCATTTTGTTTTTGTTTTTAAATTTTTAACAAAGATAATTATTTAAAATTTTAAAAGCAAATTTTTTGATTAATTAATTTAAAAAATTAATACTTTTTATTTAAGCAACGCAACATAATCTGCCTCATTCATTAAAGTATATGTAAAAGTATTTCCCCAATTTTTGATTGCAAGTTTGATAATACTAATAAATTGTGCAAAATCTGATGGAGAAGAGAAAACTTGGCAGCCTGCTGACCACTTATCAACATATGTTGATTTATGAGAAGGACTTGCTCTATGTATATTAGCAGCAATTATTTCATAAACAATATTTTCTTCATTTAAATTAAGTTTATCGTCTTTGGTATTATCCCTGTAAAAATAAATAGCCCCTTTTTGTTTCAACGCTTCATATCCTTTATGAAAATTTAAATAATAAGAACTTTTATATTGTCCTTCTTTCATTATAGCAGTTCCTTGACTAGTTATAGGGCTTCGTAAATAATAATTTCCTGGAGTAGTAGTTACAGGATAAGTTTTTAAAATCCATTCACCACCATATTTCCAGAATACAGCTATAAAATCATCAAATAGATTTTTTTGACTTAATCCTTGTCTAAGACCAACAATATTTAAATTATAATTTTTATTTTCTTTTTCTCTAATCTCATATCCTTTGCTTTTCATTAACTGAATTAATGTTTCTACGTTGATTTTTTTTCTAAATTCTTCCCTTGGCCCTGCATCATTATATGCTATTAAATTAGCTTTGTCTTCAGCAGTATAACCTGCTTCATTAGCAATTGGCGCAGCTACTGGCCCCAAATCTTTTAAATAACCAAGTGTTATTGGTGGAATTCCTCCATAACCGCCCTCCACAGAAAATCTCATTCTTATTCCCTCAAAATTAGTTTCCATATTATTTGGTGTAATAGAGTGTTTTACTTTCATAATTTGATATAAACCACCAAATAAAGGCATAGAAGACAGAAAAAAATATTGCATAGGATATACTTGAGCATTTCCAATAATATCACAAGTAGCTCTATAACTTCTTCCCTCTAAAACAGGAAGCATAGAACAATCTGTAGTTACTGTTTTATTAGTATTTTCATCATCAACCAATCTTTGTAAATTAATAATACTTTCTGCTGTTGGTTTTGTGTCTTCAGTACCTACAGAAATATTTTTAACAATTTGATTTTCTACAGAACCAAATTTAATATCAATCGCATTAACATCAAATTCATTTTGTTTTCCAAAATCCATTAATGTAGCTGGGTCATCATTACTTAGCTTGCTTCTTGTTTCTGGGGTAGGAGTAAATATTACATGAAAATAATTTACAGGATGAATTTGTAAGCCATAAGTTGTATATGGTTTAAAAATATCTTTTATATTATTTGCTTGAGAATCTCCTGGAAATGGAACAAACACAAAATTATTTTTTGTGCATAATTGTTGAATCATATTTAAAACAGTCGTGTTCGCATTAGGTTTATATAATGGCTCTATATTAATTATTGAATCTTTAACATATATTGGGTCTTCTTTTTCTTTTTCTAAATTTTGATTAATATTTCGTAAAGGATAATCATAGACGAATGTTCCATTGCTAAGATTAGCAAAATTGTCATTTGCTCCCCCTTCAATGTGATGTCCACCATATAACTTCTCTAATGCTTCTGGCAATCCTTCCCCCGTCATATTTTCTACATTACATATATAACCTTTTGTATGCGTTAAGCCTGTTTCAGTTTGTATAGTAGAAGCAACACTATTCCATTGATGAAAGATGGTATGCATTTGTTTATAAATCAAATTTCTTTCGTTTCCTGCTTTACCTAAAACTCTTCCAATAACCCTACTGCGTTCTTCTTCAATTTTTTCTATTTTAAGTTTTATGTTTTTACACATTTGTTTAATATATACTCGCTGATTTCTTCCTTTAGGTCCTATAACAAATGGGCCAAAAACCAAATCATCTCCTTGATAGCGATTATCTTGATGAGTATAAACTGTAAATGCCAAATTTTCTGGCTTTGCATCTTCAGAACCTTCCCCAACTCTTTTTGTCCATAAAAATATATCTCCAAATTCTTCTGTTGAACCTGTAAAATTGTAAATATTATTTGGCGGGTTTTTTAATGAAGTATAACTTAAAACTCTTTTTGCTTCAATATATTTATTAATTGTTTTAATTCTCTCTAAAATGTCTCCTTCTTCATCTTCTAATTTATCAATTTTTACAATTCCTAGTGGCTCTGGTTGAAATTTAAGCCCTAAATTTCCGCTCCCTACGTCTTTATCCTCATCTTGAAATTCTGTATCTGTTATTGAACTATTTTTTTCTTCTAATTTTATTACATCAGAACCTTCAAACATTACCATATAATATTTATCTGGTTGTCTGTTAGGAACAAAAAATGGCAATCCATTATTCATAACTCTAGGGGAAGTCAAAGTTTTTATATTAACAAAAGTTAATTCTGATGGCTCATTTGTTTTATCAGGCGATGTTGTGGTATTTAAAGTTTGTTGGGGAATATAATTATATATTATATGTTTTAAAGTTAATACATTATCTCCATATTTTAGTTCTCCTGAATCTATAGCTTTATTAAAATTTGAAAGCCCTTCAATTGTAGATATATTATAATCATCTGGGTCTAATTTACCTAAATTCATTATAACAGGATAATTCAAAATTTCTTCATTAACAGGCTCTTTGCCAACATTGAAACCACTATTTAATTTAGAAACTGTTAAAAATGTAGGATAAAAAACTCCTTTTCCATATTTTTCTCCATTTGCTACCAAAAAATCATCACCATCACTGCTTAAAAGTTTATCAAAAAAAGTTACAAAACGCTTTAAACTATCTCTTTCATCATCTGACATATCTCCCAACATTTCGCTAGTAATATTTTCAGAATCTTCATTGGCTAAATCAATTATATTATCTTCATCTCCATCTCTATCTGTTGATTTACCTTTCCCATAATCTCCTGGCAAATTTGGGTCATTGCTTCTTGTTAAGTAAGCTGCTATTCCAGAACGAATTAAAACATTTGTTATAATACTTCCCACATAAGGTTTATATGGATTGTCTTGCAATATTTCTAAATTATTTATACGTTTTTTTAATACTGAACTGCTTTCGCCTATATCATCAGAGTCTCCTAAGTTTCTCGCTATCCCTGCCGTAATAGCTTCAATAAATTGGTCTACAAATTTCATTTCAAAATTATCGACCCCAACATCACTACTACCCTCTACTGTTTCCAATTCAAGTTTTGTTGCGGGAACTTCTTCTTTATCTTTATTTATAATTAAAGGAAATGAGTTTCCAATTAAAATTTTTCTATTAGCCCTACGAATATCTTTATTCTCATTATAACCTTTTATTCCAGCTTCTAATATATGTCCTAAAATTAAACCTGCATCTTTAGCTATTTGACTAAAAATTTCTGATATAGTTATTTTGCGTAACTGAGTTTTAGTTGCTTGATAAGTCCTTCTTTTTATCTCTTCAGTAATTTTATCAATATTTGAATCAATTCTTTTTAAAACATTTATTTTTGCATTTGAAATATTTGTATCAGTAAGGTCTACATCAGCATATCTTATACCTGGCATTGTTTCTATTCCAGTTAATGATGTAACCACACCTGGAACTCTTCCTTTAAGACCTGACAAAACAGGGCCATTTTCATCTTTTTTTGCATTTAATAAAAGATAAGCATTAAATTTAGATATTTCAGAAATATTATCTAATTTTTCTTTTTGTTCTTTTTCGTTTTCTAATCCTGGTTCTTTTATATCTTCTGGATTTGGAAAATAAATTGATTGAAATCCTTTTATAGGTATATTGTTTACTATGCCAAGAAGAGTTGTATTATATTTAAGTGTTTTATCTTTAAGAATAGCAGAAGCAACATTATATTTTATTGAACTCATTTGCTTTAAAATCAAATCAAATTCTTTAGTTTTTTCTGTTCTTTTAACTTCTACTTGTTTTCCAATTTTAATAAGATTAAAAATGCTTGTTTTCTTTTTATTTGGAGTTGAATCTTGTCTAAGCTTTTCTGCTGCTAATAAATAGAGAAAAGGCATATCTGCAAAAAAACCCCATTGATTTGGCACAAAACTTGCCCTAATATCATAACTACCATCATTTGGATTATAAGATACCTCAGTTTTTTTTAATTTAATATCCATGTTACTCTTCTGCCTAAATAGCCTTTAAATGTAAAATAAAATTTGGGCGGTGGCCAATTAAATAATGCAGACCTATCAAGAACTCCACCTTGTTGAACTACAGTCTTACCATATAAATCTTTTATAGTAATTTCAACTATTGGTTGTAATGAGGTGTTTACTTCAACATCTATATTTGTAATTCCGAATCCCGTGCTTTCTCTAAAAAAACTTGTTGAAAATGTTTCTTTTCCAGTATAATCATATCCTGTTCCATCAACACAAACTACAAGTCTAGCATCTAAAAACAAATCCTTAATATTAAATCTTTCTGCAGATTCTACAGGCATTTTTATAAATTTTAAATTAAATCTTTATTCACAATAATTTGCGAAACTATTTCACTAATAACATCTTCTTCTGGAAAAGGGATTCTAATAACTGTATTATCTGGAATATCATATTCATAATAATATTCTGGATTTGCCCACAAAATAATCTTCCCCAAAGTTTCATCTTCATATATTTCACCAGCTATTTTATCTAATCGATTGAAATTTTTATTATATGTAACATATTTATCAGTCTTCCTAATAGAAATTTCAATAGGCGGCATATTTTTCAATTCTTTATTTTCTCGCAAATATTGATAAAAATCAAAAGGCATAGCATTATACTTTTTTTATATAAATATAGTTAATTAAAAAAATAAATTAAATAATTTTTATCTTTTTGGGCCGTAATATCCCCCTTTGTCTGTAGATAATGGTGGGTCTCCTTCTTCAATACCCCAAGGACCAATAATATTAAATTGAACAGTAACAGAAACCCACATGGGTTGAGCTCTTAATTTACCATTAAGCCCCTTATCATTAAAACTCCACGGTGCATCAGCATAATCATAAGAAACAGAATTTACAACAATATCATGATTAAACCACGTTCCTAATCCGATATGGGCTATCGGTGGTCTTGTAAACATAAATCCTGTATCTGGAATAATATTTCTTGCTGGTCTAGTTAATTTTTCTAAAAATTCAACTCTTCTTTCAAAATCAACATCATCTCCAGAAAAAAATGCTGGTTGAAACATTAAACCTTGATTCATCTGATTTAATCGTGTAATTGTATCTGCTAAAGTTGTAACAACATCTCCATTTTCACGACTTGGCTGTGTAATATTAGACATATAAATATTTCCGATAACATCTGATGATTCAGAATAATTTGGGTCTTTTGATAAAATTTCTTGTTCATTAATTTCATCATTTAAAGAATTGCTTTCAACTTGTAAATCTTCTTTACTTTTTGATTTTTCAGCATCTTTAGGTTTTTGACTTTTTAATTCTCTGATAGTTTGTTTTAATGTTCTTCTTTCCTCTTTTAAATTCGTTCTTTGTTCAGCAGTAGCGGTTGGAATTTCGGCATTTATTTCATTAATTCTTTCTTCCATTTTATTTATTTCATCATCAATATCTCCAATATCATTATCATAATTTTCGACTTGTTTATCAATTCCTGCTTTTTGCTTTTTTAACATTTCAATTTCAAGGTCTTTTTTACTATAATCTGTGAAATGTCTATTAAGTCTTATAGCCTGATGGTCTCTTATATTACCGCTTCCATAATCTCTTCCTATTAATACTCTTTGAGAATAATCTGTTAAAACATAAAAAGTAATGCTTCCATTTCGTGAAGAATTATTATAAGTATATACAGGTTCAGGCCTTCCTAAAAATAGATTTTCATTCCATGATGCATTTGCAGTATTTTGAAAACTTTGAATATATGGTGGAAAATATATTGTTTCTCCACCATTTATTGAATAATTTTTAAAATAAAATATTAATTTAGCTGCTTCTCTTGATGGAGCATATGGGTTTTTAATGGTAAATCTTTGTTTAGAAACTCTTTTGGCATTATTTTTCATGCCAATTACAAATTCTTTTCCATTATAATTTGCACCCCTAGGTCCATCTATTCCTTGTATGTTTCTAAAATTCTCTGCAAAATTAATACTGCTTTCACTTATATCTTTAAGAATTTTTTTAACACCTTTTCTGCCTGTTTTAAAATCAACATCATCAAGAGGATTTCCTGCTGTACTTTTAGCGGCTAACGAGCCTTCAGTTTTTAATAGTTTATCTGCTTCTCCTTTTACATAATTTCCTTCATCATCTGCAACAATAGATTTTGCACGGTCAGCATATTTTAAATCTTTATCAAAAGCCCCAATGGTTTTTTCTATTAAATCTCCAAAAAGAGGTATAGCCTCATTTGCTGCATATGCATTTAATACACTTGCCCCCATTTCTCCAGGAGAATATCCATTAAATTTTGAAATATTAAGTATATATGGATTTGCTTCTACATTATATCTTCTTATAATATTAGTTAATCGACCTTCCATATAAGTAATATTAACATCATCTACTGGAACATCAGCAGCATCTCCTTTTGCTATTTGAACTTTTCTGCTTGGCTCGTCAGAAATACCAAAATATTCTTGAGTATTTAAAAGCGTGTTGAAACTTTGGTATGGGGATTTATTACTATATTCTATACTTCTGGCTATGTTTTCCAAACTATATTGTATTGGAGATTGATAACCCAAAATACCTTCGAGTTCATCTGGTGGAGTATATGGTAAACTCGCTATATTTGGTTTCTTTGTGTCCTCTAATAAAGATGGACTTGTTGAATAATTATACCTGTTCCAATAGTATGTATATTTATTTTGAGTAACCATACTGCCCATTATACTTCTTGAAGATTTTTCTAAATCTATTGATTTCGGAACATTTCTCAACATCATTAAATTCCTAAACAAAAGACCCATTGTCCATACTCTTGAAATTCCTATAAAAGTGCTGGTACCTAAAGCAGAAATATTAACTCCAAAAAGCCCTCCAGAATTATGTGATAATTGTTCTTTCAAATAAGGAACAGAATCTAATAATAGATTGGTTGATGTTGATACATTTTTAGATAAATCTCCCAATCTAAAATTTTCTGAAGTTGTTAATAAATCACCCCCGCCCTTTCTATTGCCTTTTCCTTTTGTACTACTTATTCTAAATGATTTAAAATCATCTTCCAAATCACTTTCAATTGATACATTTTTAGTTAAATTATCTTTTCTATATTGTTCTGAATTTGTATCTAAATCCGATTCGCTTTCTGCATTATTCGCCAAATCGTCATCCCTATATTGCTTGGAATCTGTTTCTAAATCTGTTATGCTCCCTGTGTTTTTTGCTAAATCATCATCTCTGTATTGTTTAGAATCTGCTTCCAAATCAGCCTGAATATCTTCGTTTTTAGATAAATCATCTTTTCGATATGCTTCTGAATCTTTCTCTAAATCAGTTGTAACAGATGCATTTTTAGATAAGTCATCTTCCCTATATAATTTTGAGTCAGTTTCTAAATCAGTTTCAACAGCTTCGTTTTGTGATAAATCATCTGCTCTATAAACTGGAGAATCATTTTCTAAATCTGATGATATTGATTTATTTTGTGCTAAATCATCTTTTCTATATGTTTCTGAGTCTTTTTCTAAATCAGTTGTGACTGCTTTGTTTTGTGCTAAATCAACTTTTCTATATGCTTCCGAGTCTTTTTCTAAATCTGATTCGGTAGACTTATTTTTTGATAAGTCATCTTTTCTATGAGACTCTGAAATGCTTTCTAAATCCGATTCTACAGATTTGTTTTTTGATAAATCGTCTGCTCTATATATATTTGAATTTTCTTCTAAATCAGCTGTTTTGGCTTGATTTAACGAGAGATTATCTTTTCTATAAGTGTTGCTATCATTTTCAAGATTTGTGTCTTTAGAAGCATTTAAACTTATATCATTTTTCCTAAATTCTTTTGAATTTTCTTCTAAATTTGTCGAAACAGATTTGTTTTTTGATATATCATCTTCTCTAAATTCTTCTGACATCTTTTCAAGGTCAGAAGATTTTGACATATTTTTTGATAAATCATCAGTTCTAAATGCAACAGAGTTGGTTTCTAAATCTGATTTGGTAGACTTATTTTTTGATAAATCATCTTTTCTATATGCTTCTGAATTTTTTTCTAAATCAGTTGTGTCTGTTTTGTTTTGTGCTAAGTCATCTTTTCTAAATCCTTCTGATAATTTTTCTAAATTTGTATCTTGATTATCATTTGAAGCAACATTGTCTTTCCTGAATTGCTCAGAAATTTCTGCAAGGTCTGTTTGAGTGGGGGCATTACGTGCTACATCATCAACCCTATGCTGTTTAGAGCTACTTTCTAAATCTTGTAATTGTTTGGTGTTTCTTGCTAAGTTATCTTTTCTGAATTGATGAGAAATTTTTTCTAAATTACTTTCAGTAGTTTTGTTATGCGTTAAACTATTTTTTCTATATTCTTTTGAAATATCTTCTAAATCTGCTTCGCTTTTTACGTTTTTAGCAGTTTGATTTTCTCTATATGTGCCAGATTTGTCTTCCTCTCTATCTTTAAAATAAGATTGAGTTTTGTTTTTTGCTAAACTTTGTCTTCTGATACTTTCAGATTCTTTCATCAAATCAAAATCTGAATCTAGATTTTTTGCAGTAGCATTTTTTCTTATTTCTTCTGATTGTTTCAAAAGATTTTCAGTGCCTTGATGCATTTTTTCTCTGGCTAATATAGATTTTCTGAAATTTTCTGATATTTTTTCTAAATCTGAATGTTCAGATACTTGTTTAGCCAGAAGAGTATTTCGTATTGCTATAGAACTTTCTTCTAAATTGGTATCAAAAACTTTGTTGTTTTTTGCAAGCAAATCGTTTCGAACTTCAGGATAATAAATATCATATAGACTCGTAATCTTTTTAAGATTTTTAGACATAAGTTGTTTTCTGACCTCAGAAGAATAAGCTCCAAAGAAATTCTTAAATTTCTTATCCAATCTTTCTTTTTCGTAATTTTCGTCTATATATGAAAACATGGTTTAGCTTTTTTATAAATAATAATCAAAAAAAATAAATTATTATTTAAACCAAAAGCTCTTTGGTTAGAATTTTCTCAATATCGTTGAATTTTGTATAAGGTATTCTGATTAGTTTTATATTATTCTTCTTTGCATACTCTGTTTTGATTTTGTCGTTTTGTTGAGTTTTTTTAAAATTTTGTTTTATCTTTGTGTTTGACTGACTTCCAAAAGAAATCGGCTCATAGTGTTGTTTTCCGTCATATTCTATTAATATATTTTTTTCTTTTATATAAAAGTCAAATGGTAAACATCTTTTGTTTTTACAGTCTGAATATTTTTTTTGGTATATAAAATTAATTTTTTTTGTTTTTAAAAAACCTCGTATTATTTTTTCCCCTTTTGATTTATTGTTACAAATTGGACATCCATCTCTATTTAAATGATTCATCGGTGTTTGTTTGAATTCGCCATGTTTTTTACATATAATTATTATTTTTGTATGATTATTTTTATATTTAATATTAGAATAATCATATTCATCTCCATGAATTTTTTTTGCCCTTTCTATAAATTCAGATGTTGTTAGTTTAATATTTCTAGCGCATTTTTGGCATCCATTACCGCTCAAGTGATTCACAGGAGACTGTTTAAATTTTCCATGAATTGAACATATAATTTCTACTTTTGTTCTGTTGTTATTATAATTAACATTAGAATAATCATATTTATTTCCATGAATTTTTTTTGCTTTTTTTATAAAACCTTTAGTCGTTAATTTAAAATTTTTCGCACACTTAGGACAACCGCTTCCTTTTAAATGATGTATGGGCATTTGTTTAAATATGCCATGTTTTTTACATATAATTTTTACTTTAGTATAATAATCTCTATAGATAATATTAAAATAGTTATATTTATTTCCATGAATTTTTTTTGCCCTTTCTATAAATTCAGATGTTGTTAATCTTACATTTCTAGCACATTTCGGACATCCACAACCTCGGAGATGCTCATTTGGTTTTTGCTGAAACTCACCATGAATAGAACATATAATTATTATTTTATTATTATAGCTCTTATATATAGATTTAGAATAATCATATTTATCTCCATGAATTTCTTTTGCTCTTTTTATAAATTCAGATGTTGTTAATCTGATATTTCTAGCACATTTTGGACATCCACTGCCATTCAAATGATTCACAGGAGATTGTTTAAAATTTCCATGAATTGAACATATAACTTCTACTTTTATTCTATTGCCGTTATAATCAACATTGGAATAATCATATTTATTTCCATGAATTTTTTGTGCTTTTTCAATAAATTCTTCTGTTGTTAATCTTTTCATTTCGAAATAGAATTAAGATATTCTTCAAAAAGCCATGAAAAAAACTTTGATTTATTTTTTAATTCTATTTCCTCTAATTTTTCATAAAGTTCTTCTTTAATATATAAAGAAACAACCTTTTTTTTATTTTCTTTTTTTATTTTTTTTCTTCCCATAAATATAATTTTTTATTGTTTATTATAAATAGGGGAAAAAATATAAAATTAGGTTATAAACCAAGTTTTTTTGATTTTTTAAAATAATTTTCTAGCAACCTGTTTATCAGTTTGTTTTTATCAAAACTATTTTCATCTAATTTTTTAATAATTTCTGGAGAAAGAGCTATGTTTACTTTTTTAGCTTTTTGTTTCATAATTTATGTTTTAATAAAATATAATTATTTTAATTTAAAAAATCAAATCTTTAAACAAATTAAAGGTCATACGCATTTGTATCACGTATTATTGTTTCACTCAATACTCTGCCATTCGGAAGAGTTAATTGAACAACAATTGGCTTTTGGGTACCACCTGCACCCGCAGCACCACCTCCACCTCGTAATGCATTTGCAAAATCTGCCAATGCGCTTGTTACTGTTGTATTAGCAGTAGCTTCGGCAAACTGTTTAGAAATTTCTTTTAATTTCTCTAATTTATCCATACTTAATTCTGCCAATGCATCTTTAAGTTTTTCTACACTTGCAGCAAAAGAAGACATGGCTTTATCTGCAATAACCATTCCTTGTGAAAAATCTTTCATGGCCATACCTACTATATTAAGGGGTTCAGCAAGCATAGCTATTCTTGCAAGTTTATCAAATATATCACCTCCAAAAAATTTTCCAATAGCTGAACCAATTCCTGCAATAATTGAACCTCCTCCAAAAGCAGCTAAAGCAATACTCAAAGCAGTAATAGAACCAGCTAAGGCTAAAATTCTTAATGGGTCAATATCTCCTAATTTAACTATTGAATCAGCGATAGCTGTTATTACTGTAGCTATTGCGACTCCAACACTTTCAATAACAGCTCCGATTCCTGTGAAAAATGCTTCTATAAACGGGGCCGCCGCACCAAGCGCTTGTCCTAATAATTTAAGAGCAAACGCTAATCCTATTATTACAGGAGTAAATGCATATGCAATAGGTATCGCTGGAGCTGCTGACATTAATGCTGTGAAAAATGCTGCCAAGCCACGTCCAGCTGCACGCATTATTGTTACAAAAGTTTTTCCAACTGCTTTTGCAATAGAAGTTATTACATCTACAATACCTTTACCGATTTTTGATAATACTTTAAAAATATTAGTAAAAATATTTCCTATACCACCAACTACTTTTGCTGCACCTTTTTGAAGACCTGCTAAACCCCCAAATCCACCCACAGGGGCTGTTGACGCAACTGGAGCGCCGCCTTTTGGCAAGCCTCCTCTAAACGCACCTGCTATAGATTGACCTATATTTTTCCATGCCTGTGGCTTAAAAATATTTCTAAGAATTCCAAGATTCCTTGCGAATCCTTTTGTTATAAAAGCTCCAAATTTTAAAACATGACCTCCAAATGCCGCTGTTGCTATAACAAAACCTAAAATCCATTTTCCCCACTCACCTGTAGCATCCATAACTTTATTAAAAATATCACCAACAAATTGTAAAACTTTTGTTAATACTTTTAGAACAGGTTCAAAAACGGTTAATGCATATAAAAACGAATCAGTAAACCCTTTAAATGTTTCTCTTAGGCTCATATTTGCTTTTGCTCTTTCTTCTATCGCTTTTTCTTCTTCTTGGATTTGTTTATAAATAGCTAGTGCTTGTTCTTGGGTTAATTGACCTAAACTATCTAATCCAGCTTTGTCTAATAGGCTTCCTTCTTTGACTACTCCTTCAACATCAACTTGGTCTAAAATCATCGATTTCATCGCATCTTCATCAATTGGTTTACCAGCTTCATCCGTCATCCCTTTAAATGTCATCGATGGCATCATATCCATTTTTCTGGCATCCTCAGCATTTTTTCGAGTCATTTCCATCATTTCGCCAAGCGATATGCCTAATGAATCTGCAACAATTTGTAATCTATCTTTATCAACAGGGCCAAAAGCAAATTTCATTTTGCCCTCCGCATCTTCTGCCCAATGTCCAATATCATCTCCCATTTTTGTTAATAATTTCATCAATTCTTGGGGAGAAGTTCTTGCCGCCGCAAGAAGCTGCATCGGGTCAATATTTGCAAATGAGCCACCTGCAAGCTGAAGTTCTGCCGCCATTTCGATTGCCGAATCAATCTGTCTAGCTCTTTTTGCTATATCAAAAACACTATCAATATTTATCCTTAATCTTTCGGCTTGTGCTGTCATTTTAATAAGGCTTTCTTCTCCCCCAGAAAAACCAAATTCTTTCATTAATTTTAAATTTCTTGCTATACCTTCCATCATTCTTCTGGAGCTTACACCAAATAACCCAGCTTGTACATTTATATCAACCATATAATCTTTTGCTTGTTCCGCAGAATATCCAATTTTCATTAATTCACTTCCTATTTCAGCTATATCTTTAACAGATGCACCAGTAGCCATTTTAATTGCTTGAAAGTTTTCTGCAGCTCCTATTAAATCATCTGTTTGTACTGTTCTTAATTCGTCAGCCATTTCTCCCATTAATTCAGCATTATCTTCTAATGTCATCCCAAGACGAGAAGAACCTCTCGCTAAATCTGTCATGCGGGAAGCACTGTCTTCAAAATTTGCACTTGTGGTTCTTTGTAATTGATGTATAGTTTCATCAAATTGAAGTAAAATAGGAATAGCTTGTCGTGCTATATTTTTGGCAATTTGTTCAAAACCTTTGGCTATATTAAAAACAGGCTTTTCTGTTTCTTGAACTTGTTTTTTTAAATCTGATTGAGCTTTTTTTGCTGAAATAAGGCTTTTAACAACACTGATTTCTTCTTCGCCTAACAATGTTGTAGTTTCTAATATTTCTGCCGCATTTTCCCCTAGCTGCTCAGTTAATGCTGCAAAATCTTTATTTAATAAATTGTTTATTGCTTGTTGTTTTTCATAATCACTAGACAAAGCATTTATAAATTGTAATTGTGCTGGTATCTCATCATATATTTTTTTCCTTTCTTTATCTAATTCCTTAACTTCTTTAAACACTTCTTGCATATCCTTTTCAGTAATCAAATTTTTGTCTCTTAATTTTTTTAATTTTTCGTTATCTTTAAGAAATTCACCAAAAGGTTTTTCAATATCTTTTTGTAAGATATTTGATAGTTTTTCTAATTCTGTAATGGGGATTTCTTTGCCTAAACCAGTTAAAGTTTCAGATATTTTTTCAGTAAATGCAGTTTGTGATTTAGAAATTGTGCTATAAATTTTTTCTACATCATCTTCGCTTATAATATTTTCAAAAGCTTTCCCAAGTTTTTCATTCACTATAACACTTAAATCTCTTACAGCTTCAGACATTTGGTTAAGTTGTTCAACTTGCTTCGCTATGTCTTCTGTTGTTTTTGGAACTTTATCAAACCATTGAGCACCACTAACGCCAAATATTTTGCTAGAAATACCATCCCAAAGATTAGTGAGTTCTTCAGTAACCTTTTTGGTTTTCTTTTGTACTTCATGATATTCATTAGCAAGTTTTATAGCATTTTTGTACGCTTCAGGATTGATATTTGCCATTTTTAACTTTTTTTATAAATAATTAATAAAAAAAATTAAATAATTGGCGAAATATATAAAAGAAAGAAACAAAAAAAGGTCTAGAAAAAATTCTAAACCTTTTTAAAATTATCTAAATTATATTAAATTAATCTTTTGCTCCGTTTTTTAACCAGTCATATCCTGCTTGATTACTCATTGATGCTAAATTGCCATTTATATACTCTGCTGTTCTTTTCATATTAGAACCACCAGTAGTCATCATTCCTTCTAGCCAAGCAGTTTTACGGTATTCTTCAGCTGCCTGGGCATTGCTCATATTTTGCATCAATCCATTTCTATATTCTAAAACTCTTCTAATATTTTGGTAACCGCTTGAAACTGAACTGCCTCTTCCTCTGGCTTTATCTTCAAACATTGAAATATATCCAGTTTGAACAGTTGCCAAATGGTAGCAACCTTTAACAAGTTGATATAAAGCGATAATATATGTTATTACAAACAAGCCTTGAATCCAAAACCATTGATTAGATGTCCAATCTAAATCAATCATACATTTAAAATAATAACTTTTTTCAATAACTGGGCCTTTAACAATCCATACCATTGATAAAATTACTCTTAATAAACCGCTAATTAATCTATTTATATACATTTTAATATAATTTTAATTTATACTCTCTATATATATTATACGAAAAAACAAGAAAAAAGTTTCAAAAAATTAGTTTTTTTTTATAATGGTTTACCAATTTTTTTGGGCAGTTCTTCACCTGCTGGCTCTTCGGGTGGTTCTGTTGGAGCAATTGGCTCTTCTTCTTTAGAATAAATATATTTATCAATATTTAAAAAGTTTTTCAGCCATTTTAAAATTTGACTCATTTTAGCTCTTAATCCTTTTCCAGTTATATTAAAAATTAAATCTATATAAATTTTATTAATATAATCCAATAATTGCTCAGCTTCTTCTGTAAAATTATCTCCTTCAACATTATTAAATAAATTTCTTAAATTACTAAAGCCATTATATCCTGTTAAATCCCCTAATTCTATAAGTCTCTTGGCTTTAATCAGCTTAGAAGAAAAAATACCATTTAATAAATCCTTTTTAAGTTTCAAAAATACATCTCTTTCTGCAATGGTATTAAAAGACAAATCAAACTCCCTATCAAAATTTAATTTTGGGTCAACAGAAAAGTCAATTTTTTCTTTTAAAATAGGAATATAATCATATTCTCTTAAAACATTTATATTTTTAACTATATCTATATTTATAATTCCTTTTAAATTAAAAGGTTCTCCTTTTTTAATTATTCCTTTATTGTTTTCATACAACAACCTAATATTTTCCCATGCTACTAATACATTTTTTTCAAATGGTATAATTTTAAAAATAAAAGTAGAATCGACTTCATCTAATCTTTTTAACAATTTAAAACCAATTTTTTTATTTTCTTCATTAGTAATAACTAAGTAATAATTAAGAGGAACACTAACTAAATCTACTTCATCATATACCCCCTCTTCAATATCATTTCTTCCTAAAATACCAGTTTTATTATCATAATATGTGCCTGTAATAAAATTTTGGGCAGGTGCTTTATATCCAAGATTATTTGCATTATATTTCTCTCCCATAAATCTTCCGCCCAAAAAAGAAGAACTCTCTGAATAATCAAAAAACTTTCTTCCTTTAAAATCTCCATTATACCATATTCCAGCAAACTCAACTCCTTTCTTGGTGAGCCATATTCCTTGCGCTTCATATGTTCCTTCAATTAACCATTTTAAATGTTCATTTTCCCAAACTTCATTGTTTTCTATATCCCACAAAGCATTGTTGCTAAAAAGTCTTACAGGATTCCATTGTGTTGGTCCTTTAATATAACTAAATCCGCCTGGTTCACCTTTCATAAAATATTCATTTTTACTTTTCTTAAAAACTCCTCCGAAAAGTGCCTCATTCTGAATATCAATTTCATTCAATTTTTTAATTGGGTCTTTCATTCTATTTATTTTTTATAAATAGTATAATTTTTTATAGTTATCGAATTTTACCTTTATTCATTCTGGCTTGTTGAACAGCTTTTTCTTCAGCTTTATTTTTCTTTTCTATTTCTTCTTCGATGCGATTTATATGCCATTTTCTTGAAAAAACAGGCATTTGTTCTGCATTATCCCAAGTAATGCCTTTTCCATAATAAGTTATTAAGAATACTTCTTCTGCTACGCTATTTGCATAATTGGAAGGTAAAGATAAAAAATCATATCCAAAATCTAATTTTCTTTGAAAATCATGTGAACAAAATTCACATTGATGATTGAATATGTTTTTCACTCCTATCTTATTTTTTTCGATAAATTTGTTTAATTCAATTGCATCGTATTTAGGAATATTTTTAATAATTTTTTTGATTTTGTTTTTATCTCGGACACCATTTAATTCAGAAATTGCTGAGACTAATTTATTTGTTTCTGTAGTTTTAATTTTTGTATTTATACCTAAATCTTTATAAATAATAAAATCTTCAGTATCTTTTTCAATATTTTCTATTTCATCTCCAAATGTTAATAGTTTTGTCTTACCACTTAATCCAGATTTTGATAAACAAAAAGCAAATTCATTATTTTCGTCTGGCTCATCTTCATTTTCTTTAAATTCTAATTTAGAAAGATATAGCATAAATTCACCTTCTTTTTTACAGCTTGGGCATTCATAAGGAAATGTAATAGAATCTCCATAAGCTGTTGACCTTAAAAAAATCAAAAGTGCTTGAAAATCGCTTAATAATAAATCTCTTATATTAATATCATTATCGATAATAAGATTATTCAAAATAAGCTCTATTCCCTTCCCTGATTCCATTAATAAAGAATCGGTTAAAATATTCTCTTCAATTGCAGATAAATATCTAATTAATAAAGATTTCTTTTTGTTTGGATAAAAAGTGCCTTTAGAGGGGAGATTGATTATACTAAATCGTCTTTTTAAATCAATATTATTATTTTCTGATTTTTGAAAATCATAAAATCCCTCTAAAAATGAATCTAAAGATTTTTTAATATCTTGAAATTTTTCTTCAAGCATCGAAATTAAAGTTCAGCATCTGGATAGAAAAGCCTATAATTTAATGGTACATCAGCATCAAAAACATGACCACAATTGTCACAAGTAAAAGCATAATTAAAGTCTACACCAGGAGAAATTAATCTTACATATTCTCTAAATGCTATAGAATCTTTCATAGGCATTGCCTCAACCAATTTTCCAATATAAATTTTATCCCTATTGCCCTTCACAGCCATAATTTGAATTTTATATCTCTCTGTAATAATTCTTGAAACTTTATAGGTGCTTTTTTTACCCTTTGTGCCTGTTGTGGAAAATTTCGATAAGTAATTCTCATCTTTACCATTTAATAATCTGAATTTAATTGGAATCTTCATAACAGGCAAATCAAAATCATATTCTAAATTTTCATCTGGCTCAGTGTCAGGGAATTTTAATTGTAGTTTATCTAAATCAACATCTGGCGAAAATTCTTCATCACATGATGGACATGTCATTGAACCTGGTTGATATATATTTCCTAAACCAGTTTTTCTTAAATGAAGCAAGACTGCATTTCTATCTCCAATTAACATATCATCTGGACGAAGTGTTGGGTCAATAATTGCAACCTGAAGAAGTGCATCTAAAACTTTTCCAGACCTTAAAAGTTCTGGTGAAAAAAGTATATTATCTTCATTTGCTGTCAAATATTTAACTTCTACAGCTTGTTGTTTATTCGGGTAAAAAATACCCTTAGATGGTAATTCTACTTGTTCAGTAGGCACCTCAAATTCTCTATCAATAAACTCTTCAGGAACTTCATCTTTAGCTGTTTTATCTGTGTTTCCTATAACAACTTTACTTTCTTTTTCAGTCATAATATTTAATGTTTAAGTTTAATAATTTAAAATCAATAATTTAAACTATTGTACTTATAAATATAAGCTATTAAAAAAATAAAATAAATAGAAAAAAATTTTTTATTTTCCAATTCTTTATGAAAATTAAACAACTTCAGGAGGAAGAGGAGATTCTAATCTTTCTGGCGTTTCTTCTTCTGGGGTTTTTTTTTCTAAATCTTCTGTGGCTTTGTCTTCTAATTCTTGTTGTTCAATGGATTTTTCTAAACCTTTAGAAACATCTTTAACTTGTTCTATTCTATCTTCGGTGTTTTTAACTTGAGCAACTTTAAATGCTCGCATTCTTGCATCTAAATCGGGGTCTCCTTGTTGTTGAATAGCAAGAGCCCTTTTTTCTCCTGTTAACATATCTTCAAGAGGAGCAAGAATTTTTTTATCTACAACATCTTTTTGTTTTATTAAATTTTGCATTTCTTCATTTTCTGCTTCTGAAAAAAAATGCTTTTCTAAAATTTCACGAATAATATATCTTATGTTTTGCTCAGTCACTTTCTTTTTTTTCTTTTTAGGTAATTTTTTTGCTTTTACTTTAGTCCATGCAGGTTCCCATATCCATTTCCACTTTTCTGGTGTTTCTGCTTCGCTGCCATATTGATTACGTTTTGCATATATAAATTTTAATTGTTGCTGGCTTTTTGCGGGCATTTTTTTATTTATTTTCTTATAAATATATAATAAAAATATTAAATTTTTATTTTTTTTTCTCAAAAACATTCAGTTTAAAAAAAAACAAAAATATTTATATACACACTATTAACCTATAAAACAAAGGTATGGAAAAACAACTGTTAGAATTAGGCCCTGTTTTGGGAGTCTGGGGTACATTAGCAATAATTGTGATATATTTAACTTATAGTATAGTCAAAGATATTATACGAAACAAAAGAGAAAAAATTAAAAACATTGCTATTGATAAATCTCAAGCCGCTATTTTCAAACACCTAAACGAAACGTCCAAAATAAATACAGAAATCCTAAGATATTTAAAAATTGCTACAAAACAATATTCAGAAGAAATAACAGAAAAGCAATTAGATATTATTATAGATAGAATTTATAATAATACAAAATATAAGGTTTTTGAGTATGCGATGACAGTTAAAAAGCATAATAAAGTTCACGAAAATGAAAAGGAAGTGAAAGCAAAACTTCGTGCTTATATTGAAAATATATATATATCAGACTATCTTGCCTTAAGTGAATTTAAATTTAAAGGGAATGAATTAAGCACATTTTTAAAAGAAGAAACAAAAGATGCAATTACAGAAGAAGTAATTAAAATTGTGTTTAAATATGAATTTTATGAATCACACAAAGTATTAATGAGTTATTTAACAAATTTTTTTGATAGAGCTAAAAATACATTATTAGCAGAAATATCTTAATGAAAATATTAATCATCCCATAAATTATTTTTAACTTTTTGAAATTTAGCATTACTTTTAAAGTTAATGAACCCTTTTTTATTTCTAACAAATTCCGATATATAAACACCACCTTTTTCTAATTGAGAGTAAATTTTATTATGCATTTTATCAAAGGCTCTCAACGTTGTTGTACTAATACCGTCTCCGACTCTCATTTGTAAATATTTTTTCCCTTTCACAGAATCTAATTCTTTAAATGTTTCAACAACAAAAAAATAATAATCATTTTCAGAAAAATTTATAATGCTTTCAATAACTCTACCCGCTCTTTCTCTTAATTGATTCTTAATGTTTGCCATTTTTTCTATTTTTTCTAAATCAAAATTGCATACTTCTATAAATTCTTTTTTCTTTTGCAATTCAGGTGTCTCTTCATATTTCGAATTTTGTAATTGTGATTCAAAACCTGAGGAACTTAGATTAAACAATGCTATCTGATTTTCAGCAACTTTTTTTCTCTTTCTTGTTTTTAAATCAATTAGATGGTCTCTCGATTTAGACCAATCATCAAAAACACCAGCCTTAACTGCTGCTCCAAATGAAGTCTTATTAAATTTAGAAAATTTTAAACTAAAAAATTCTGCCATACTAATTGTATCTAATGTTTTTTCATTTTCTTTAAGCAATTGCATTAATTCTTTATAAGCTATATCTCCCATACCAGTAATGCCTGAAAATCCCATTGAAATTTCTTTGTCCCCAGTCATTGTCCATTTCCATCCAGATTTTCTTGATGGAGTTTTTATTTTAATGCCTCTAGACATTGCGGCAGCAATCGTAGAAGCAAGCCATCTTTTTTGTTCTTCCTTTTTGCTTCCTTTTGGATAGTTTAATAAGCATGCATAAAATTCAGTAGGATAATAATGTTTAAGATATAAAGTTTGCATTGCTAAATATGTGTAACTCAAACTGTGACTACGATTGAACGAATATCCCAAATATTTATTAAGCCAGTTTTTTATTTTATCAATTTCTCCTTTTTTATAACCATTTTTTTCTGCTCCATCTAAAAATTGATTCCAATATTTTTGAAAATTTTTATACTTATCGCCATTTAATTCTTTCTCGGTTAATTCTTCTCCTTTGGCTTGTTTTTTAAGCAAATCTCCTGCAATATCCATATATCTTCTTAACATATCCCCATCGCCAAGCGACATTCCCGCAATTTGATTTGCAATAAACATAATTTGTTCTTGGAAAATTAATACCCCATTGGTTCTTCCTAATATTGGCTGTAAAGCTGGATGAATATATTCTATTTTATCTGGATTAAATTTATTTTTAATATACTCTTCATGGGCACCTATTCCCATAGGGCCTGGACGGTATAAAGCAGCAGCTGCAACTGCCTCTTCAAAATTTTCTACTTGCATACCTCTAATTAAAGCATTCATCCCAGAGCTCTCAAATTGAAATATACCATTATTTAAACCTAACCTTAATTCGGTATATAAATTAATATCAGTTATATCAACATAATCAATTTTATCTTGTATATCTATTCCTTTTGTTTCTTTAATAAGATTTATCGTGTCTCTAATCACATTCAAAGTATCTAATTTTAACATATCTAATTTTAATATGCCTAATTTTGATAAATCTTTACCGCTTTTATCAGCTTCTTGAAATGCAGTAACAACAGTTTTTTTTGAAGCAATTATATTAGTTGGAATATATTCCCAAGACGGGCCTGGAGTAATAACAACTCCTGCTGCATGTTGTCCTACTCCTCGAATTTGTCCTTGTAGTTTTAATGTTTGTTGTAAAATTTCTTTATTTTCAGGATTTTTTAACCAAGATTTAACTACAGGGCTACAATTTTTATCGTTTGGCCACTCATCAAACCACCAATTTAATCTATAATCTACTTTTAACCAATTTGGCATTTCTTCTGTAACTCTAAACACATCAGAGTCATATCCTGTTTCTTCTGGACCACGATGAGCTCTGACGACATCTTTCAAACATGCTTTTTCATTAAATGTTAAAAAAGTTGCAACAGGCAAAACTCTTTCTTTGCCATATTTGTTAATTAAAAATTCATTTGTGATATTATCCGTATTAGATTGGTAATCTATGTCGATATCAGGGGACGAATTGTGTATTAATATGCTAAAATTCAGCAAATTATCACACTCATCTAAATCTTTACTTGATGAAAAAAATAAATTATCTTTATCAAATGATAAATCATAAACCTTTTTTCCATTATATTTTATTTTTTTTATTTGTTTTATTTTAGAAATTTTCATTTATTTTATTTGATTTTTTAAAAACATTAAAATATTATCCTTATTGCTATTCCAATCAGTTTCCCAAATTTCAAAAAACATACAATTTAAAATATTGATTACTTCATTTTTTCTTTTTAAATCATCTTTCCAAACTTCTGATGCTAATTGATGTCTTATTTGATGATAATAATCATAATTATAAATTTCAGGGTTACAATGCCAATAATCTCCCATAATTTCTATAACTATATTGTATTGTTCATTATAAAAATCAAGCATATAAAATTTACGTTTATTTATAATTAAAACCTTTTGACCAAATTTTGAATTTACATGATATGAGTTTGTGAAACCAATTTTTTCGATTTCTGAAATTATTATTTTTTCTAAATTAGAACTTCCTTTATAAACATGATGGTTTCTTTTCTTTGCATTATCAATTTGCCATTTTTCATCTTTAAAAAAATTATCTATTCCATATAAAGTTTTCATTGTAATAGTAACAGAAGAATAATGACAACCTCGCTCAAGAAACCAATTAACTCCATATCTCTCATTTATAGTATTTGAAATTTTATTTTTAATTTTTTTAGATTGAATTGGAGCTGTTAATCCAGTTGTTCCCAAACCTTCATTTAAACTTTTCTCAAATTTTTTTCTATATTCCTTTGTAGTGTAATACATAGATTTATAATCTTTTTCATCAATTAAATACCCTAATTCCCAGAATTTCTTCCCAGTTCTGTTTGGATGAAGACTTATTTTTTCAATTCTATTATAATATGGATTTTTATATTCTATAAAACAATTAGTTGGTGAATATTCAACACCATTAGATTTAATATATAATCTTAAATCATCATTTCTTAAATCTAATCTTGGACGCAAATATATATCATCAATTAAACCAATATATTTTTCTTTAAAATATAATTTTTTACCTTTTAAAAATCTATAAGAAACATATAAATCTGACTTATAAGGCCAATCCTTTTTTTCTTCTTCCGTTGCTTTTGGAAAATTAAAAATTTCTCTTAACTTTTTTTGTATTTCTTCTTTTGATTTCATAAAAAAATTTAATTTAGTCTTTATCTATAAATATAGAAAAAAACTAAAAAACAAATAAAAAATCACTTTCCAATATTTCATCAACCCTAATTTCAATTCTTTCCCCTTTCCTTAAAACAGGAACTATGTGACAACCAGTAAGTTCTATTTTCGCTCCGTCAAGTGTTTCTATCTCATAAATTTCTTCATTTTTTTTTAAGTCTCTTTCGTGAATTTGTATTAATTTTCCTAATCCTTTTTCTGTTTGTACTGGGTCACCAATTTCAATTTCTTTGATATTTTTATAAATTCCGTTTTTTAAAAGAACATTGCAATTTTCAGTTAAACAGTTCCTTGTGGGATTAAGAAATCTCTCAAAATATAAATCAAACCTGATAGGGTCAATTTTAGTTATATCTAAACAATATGACAACAAAGAACCACAGGCACTTCCTCTTCCAGGGCCTATCATATAGCCTTTTTGATTATAATCTCGAATTATCTCCCAATTTACGAGAAAATAATCCAGCATTTTTTTATCATCTATAACTTTAAGTTCATAATTTAACCTATCAAGATATTTTTGAGTTGTTTCATCATTTATTTCAATGATGTTATTTTCTTTATATTTATTTAATTTCTGTTTTAATTTACCAAATGCTAATTTGTAAATAATCTCTCTTGTGTCTGTTGTTTTAAAGTAATCAATTACATCTTGTGTTGGTTCATATTTAGGAAATTTTTCAACTCCTATCTCAAATTCGAAATTACATTTTTCTGCAATTTTTAATGTATTCTTTAAACAAGCATCAATAAATTCATCAGGATAATTAAATTTAAATAATTCATTAAACATATAAAAATCACTACTACTTAAAAAATATAAATGTCGAGTATTAAATTTAAAAGAATTATCTAATTTGCTTCTATGGTTTATTGCTAAAAGCGTATCTTGTAATTTATTGTCCTCTGGATAAGCATAATGTACATCACTAGTTAAAATAGGCATTATTTTATACTTCTCTGCCATTTTTAACAGAAATGAATTATATCTTTTTTGAATTGACAACTCATTAAATTGTAATTCAATTACAAAATTTTCTCCGAATTCTTCATGAAGGCGTTTTAAATATAACTCTGCTTCCCATTCTTTATTGTCTAATAATAATTTTGCTATTTTATGTGCAACACAAGATGTTGTTATAATCAACCCTTCTTTGTGTTGTATTAGTTGTTCCGTTGTAATTCTTGGTCTATAATAAAAACCTTCTGAAAATGATAAATATGCTAATTTATTTAAATTAACATATCCTTGCTTATTCATTGCAAGTATTATTTGATGGGAATTTCTACCTTCATCTTTTTTTGTCTTATGTTGTCCTATTTCATCGTTAATATAAGCTTCTATACCAAAAATTGGCTTTATGCCAGATTCTTTACATTTTTTAAATAATTCAAATGTACCAGATAAAGTTCCGTGGTCAGTAATTGCAAGCGCAGGTTGATTATATTCTTTCGCTAATTTCACATAATCATCAATAGAACCTGCTCCATCCAAAATTGAGTGAAAAGAATGGGTGTGTAAATGAACCATAGGTTTGTAATTACCTTGTATTCTCTGAAAATTTGGGTCTGAATTTGTTATTGTTTGTCCCTGGTTTTGTTGCTGAGATTTCTTTTGTTCTTCGCTTCTTAAATCTAAACTATTTAGTTGTACTTTATCAGACATTTTAAAATATTATTTCAAATATATAATGCAACAAAAATACAAAAAAATTTAATAAGATAAAAATTTATTAAATGAAAATTTTATAATTAATAATAATCACTATCATAATCTTGCTTCTGCTTTTTAATCTTTTCTCTTATCGTAAATCCTAATTCTTCCAGCTCTTTGATTTTTTTTCTGATTTTAATTCCCGATTTTTTAAAATCAGAATAGCTAAAGAATTTTTTAAATTCAGACTGACATTCATCACGAATTTGTTTAAATTTTTCCCAATCCTCTTTTAAATTATAATAATCATTAATCATTTTTTTTATTATTCTTATCTAAAATAGAATCAATATCTTCAAACATTTTTTTGGTTTCATTAATCACTTTTTCGCTTCCTTCAATCAACACATTCTTATCATCTTTTGTTTCAACTACTTCTCCTTCCTCAATTATCTCCGCATCTTCGATTACTATTTTTTTATTACTTAAATTGTTTGGCACACTTTCTAACGTATTATTTAAACTATCTATTAATTTTTCGGTTTTAAGAGCAAGTTTATTGCTTTTTTCAATTAACACATTATCTTCATTTTTCTTTGCCTCTCTTTTTTTCTTAATTATTGATTCATCTTCACCTAATAATTCAGTTAATAATTTATCGGCATTTGTATCAGATTCTTTAAGCAATTTATGTAATTTTTTTCTTTTCTCGCTTTCTGTTATAGGTGCTCCACCGCCTGCTGGTGCTCCTGCACCTGCCGCTGGTGCTGCCTCTGGTGCTCCTGCACCTGGAGCTGGTGCACCACCTGGAGGAGCCGCTCCTAAGTCTGCCGCCATTTCTCCGCCAGCACCCATTTCAGCACCACCAACTTCACCTGGCGCTTCAATTCCACCTTCTGCAGCCCCACCTAATGCACTCGCTGCACCAAACCCTTCTCCTGCTGCTGGCTCTTCTCCTGGTGGAACTTCACCTAATTCCTCTGGCGTTTGTGCTTCAAATTTTGCATCCAATTCCCTAAATAATCCAATTTTTCTGTATGCTTCAACAGCTGAATCAATTTCTGCAAATATTTTCTTCTCAACTTTTTTCTGCTTCAAAATTAATTTAATTTCGGAATCTGAGAATCCAAGTATTTTTTGCATGGCCCATGTGTATGAAGTGGGGGATGTAGCTTCAGCACTGAAAAATTCTTTAAATACTTCTAATCTACCTTTCATTGTTTCAAGTTTCAACAATTCTTGTTGAGTAGATGGATTAGTAAATGTTAAAGTAAAATTATCTATATCATCTCTAAAACCTAAAAAATATAAATGAACATTTGCAACTCTTCTTAATTCAAGCAATACCGCCTCTTGAATAGAATTTATCGTTCTTGCAAAACGTAAATCTGCCTGAGATAATGTGCTTCCTCCTGGCATAGATTCCGCAAAATTTAAATATGTTTTAGGAACCTGTAAAGCTGCGAACAATTTATTCTGAAGGTACTCTATATCGGCTATTTCGGCAAGATTTGAATTTTTTGTAAAAACTCCACAAGAAAGAGCAAAATTATGAAAATCATGATATTTTTCATTTCCGTCAATAGTAATTGTTCCAGTATCTATTTTTTCATCTAAAAATTCGATTGATACTATTTTATGATTATAACATTCAATTTTTTCTTTAAAATCTCTAAAATTATCATAACCAAAACTCATTAACAATTTACACAAATTATTATGAGTAAAATAATCCATTTTCTTAAGATGTTTGTTTTCTTTGTTTAATTTATAAAATTTTTCCAAAAACCAAGAATTTTCAGAATTAATTACGTTTAAAATATTTTTTGAACTACATTGACCATTTTTATATAATTCTACAACAAAATTTAATAATTCATCAGAATATTTATAATGTTGCTTCTCTTTTATTTTTTTTCTGTAATTTTTATCTTTCCATAATTCTTTAGAAATTATACTTTGTTTTAATTTATATTTTGGGGTATTTTTAACTATTTTAAGCGATTTGCTTGTTTTTTTATAAAACTCTTTTTTATATTCTTCATATTCTAATAATTCCCTTATTTTTATAAATCCCTTTTCTCCATTTTTTTTACTTATATTTGCTCGTTTTTTCCTATCTTCTTCAGATAAATTATTAAAATAGTTTTTAATTCCATTAGAAATAGCTTTATTATGTTCTATTTCTTTTTCACTACTTCTATTTTTATAATAATTAATACGAGCAGCTTTTAATCTATTATTAACATTTTCTCTGAAAAAAATATCATTATCATATTTTTCTTTAAAAGCTAAATATCCTGCTTTTGACCATTTAATTATATTATCACTATGATATTCACGGTGGTCTTTATTATTCATCCAATAAAGATTTTCTGGATTATTATTATACCTATCAAAATCGTTATGATGAATAGTTAATTTAGAATAATTCTTATATTTTTCATTATAAACAAATTCATTTCTTTCTCCAAGCCCATCAAAATAATTATTAACAACTCTATGTGTGAATTTCCATTTATTAGATTTATGGTCATAAATTTGTTCATAATCATTTCTTCCTTTTAAATTATCATTTTTGATTTTCTTAAATCTTTTATTAAAAGACCATAAAGATTCACCTATTTCTAATTTTTTTGCCTCTTTTTCCCCATTAAATCTTGTTGGAAATTTATGGTCAGGAGTGACTATTATTGTCTCGCCATTATCTAATGTTATTTTAACAACATCTGTATTTCTTCGAGTAATGCCAGCCCATGAAATTTTCCCAGGAACAATTTCTCCAGATTCTGGATTTATAGAATAAGACCAAAGTTGTTTTCCTTCTTTATATTCTTTAATTATATCTTTTAGTTCCAAACTCCTTCCATCTAATAAATCAATTTTTGTATCTAATGCCAAACAAGCTCCAGGAAGTGTTTCTATTTTAGAAGCCCTATCTCCACGAATAGGAATAAAATAATCCTCTGTAACATTCATAGGATTATATTTTTGATGCATATTTCCTGTTTGTGAATCTACAACTGGTTGTTTTTTTACTTGATTTTGTATTTTACCCATATATGTTTTAACATCAGCATCAGGTAAAGTTCCAACTTCAATATAAAAAACACGTCTTTCAGGAGCACGTGTGTTATGTACAGGTATTCCATTTGCAATAAAATTGTGCCATTTATTATCAACTGTTATATCATAAACATCCCTTTTTTGAACTTCTTCTGTTATAATAATATTTTCATATTCTGGTAATTCAAGTTGAGTTAATGTAATTATAAAAACTTCTGTCTCTTTTATTGCTCTGTTGTTTTCTTTATCAATTATATGAGACTTTTTAATTCTATTAGTTAATTTTCCAGAATTTAAACCTATAGAACTCCAAAGTTCTTTAACATCTTCTATTAGTTTTTTATTACATAATTCAAGTGTGCAAAACCAAGTTCCTTTTCGTGTATGTCTTATACATCCATCTGCATCGCATAAACCTAAAATCAAAGCCTTTCTTATAGAAGGTTTACAATTAAAAACCCAACTTGGAATTCTTTTATTTTTAGCTCCTTTAATAAAACCTAAATCTTCAAAAATTTTGCTTGCATATTCAGAATTCACTGTATAATTCCCACAACCATGTTCGCTTCTTTTGTCTAAATCAAAATTTACTTTACCAAAAAATTTCTCTAAAAGATTAGAATAATATTCATTAATTTTTTTATTTACACCTCCTGCAAAACAAACAGAGTTTTTTCTGATGCTTCCATCTCCCAAAAGAAATCCAAAAAGTTGTGCAAATTCTTCATTTACATATTTAGGAACATTTATCCTTTCCGAATTGTTTTGTCCTTTATTTGATATTATTAGTTTTTCTGAATCTAAATTAAATTTTTCACAAACATTTTTTGCAATATTTATTGGGATATTTTTATTTTCTGTATATAAAAATTGTTTTATTCTATCTTCATTGTATTTTTTAGTAGAACATTCTCTCATTAATTGCGAAATATTATCATAAGAATTATTTCTGAATATTTTTCTTTGTGTTTCGTCCAATTTCGCAAAAATTTCTTTAAAAATAGTTCTAATTTCTTTTTCTTGTATATTTATATTTTTAGTAGAAATATTTATTAATTTATGTTTCTTAATTTTTAAATCTTGTGCATCTACATACTTAATTACACCATCTTCATTAACTAATACAGGATGCGTTTTTGTACAGATTATTTCTTTGTGTTTAGACGCTATTTTTAAAACTTCTTTTTCTCCATTATTAATATGATTAACAATATTGCCAAAACATAGTTCACCCGTATCCGTATATGATATAATTCTATCTTTTGTATTTAAATCTTTAATATATTTATAACCATTATCTGTTCGAATTCTTGTTTCGCCATCTAAACAATACCTGTAAACTAACATCGCATCCTCAGACAATTGTAATTGTTTCCACAATTTTCTTGATGAATCGAGAATCGACCTTCCGTATGGAAGTTTACGGCTATCTTCTAATAATCTAAAATGAGCAACTTGCCATTCTTCAAAATAATCTCCTGTAGTTTCCCATCTGAATCTAACCGAATCAATTCTTCCATCATGTCCTTCCTCTCTATGAACTTCTTCCATTGGCAATGTAAGAAAATCATAAATTCCTACATCTTTATCAATATTTAACAAAACAAAATAATCACCATATTTAACTAAATCTCTAACCCATAGTCTTAAATTAAAGTCTGCATTTAAAACATTTTTAAACAAATCATTTAATACTTCTTTGACCCTTGTGTTTTCTGAAAAAACTTCTAATATTCCTCCCCTTTCACTTCTCGTTAAACACTCATCTCGTATGATGTTGAGCGCTGCAGCAATTTCAGGAGATGCATCCATTGCCCTAAAGTCTTGATATGCACTAATTCTGTCTGTATCGAAATATACTGTCCTAGTATATAAATCATGAGCTATTTTATGAACTTGCCAGTCTAAAAATTGTTGTTGCATATTTTCAATGCCACTACCTGGTTTTAAATCTGGCATTGTTGAATAAGGAGTTGTTCCTCTAGTTGCGCTTAATCCAGGAGTAAACGATGCATCAAAAGTTTTCCTTCTGTTTTTTTTAACAGCGTCTAAAACGCCTGCAAATATACTTTGTTCTGCCATTTTTTATGTTTTCTATAAATATAATATAAAATATAAACAATTTAAATTTAAAAATCAAACTTTATCCATATAACCATGACAAATCATCATCAGTATCTTTCCTTTCAGCACCATATAATCCCTCAGAACTTTCAGTTCCAAAAAATATACCGCTTACGCCAGTATCTTCCCCTTTTTTCTCTCCTATTTCTTTATCTTCTTCGCTGCTACTTTTTTGACTTAAATTTTGAGATGTAAATGAAATATTGTCTAACATATTTTTTGTCATTTCTTTAGTTAAAATAACATTATTATATTCTGTATCTCTAATAAATAATCCTATAGCTATAGCAAATATTAAATCATCATTAAAACCCTTTTCGGCTTCTGGTCTATCTTTGTTTTGAATAAAATTTCTAAATTCTGCCAATAATCTTTCTGAATATATTTTTAAGCCGCCTTCTCTTAGGTGAGTTCTTAAATTATTAATAACTAAAGGCCTTGTTTTTTTTGTTGTTTGGAATCCTGGAATTATAGCATTTTCATCAACTTTAAAATCATATGGTCTAACATATATTTCAGTAACAGATTTTGAAAAAAACATACGTTTATATGCTAACTTTCTGTTTAAATCTAAAGCAGTCGCTAAACCAAAACTATTACATTCAACAACAGCATATGCATAATTATATTCTCTGCCTACTTGATTAACTATTACAGCCAATATATCAGGGGAAATTTTGTCTTTAAATTCTGCTACTTGTTCTAAATTCTCTGCATCAATAACTTGTATTGTTGAAAAATCTGTACCATCTCCACGGGCTACATCAACTCCTAATAAATATTTTTTATTTTCTTCTGGTTTCTTCCAAACATAAAAATTTGTTTTATAATCAACAAATCTTTTTCCTGGGTCATTTTTCCAATCATAATATGAAATTTTTGGCACATAATCTTCTTGTAAAAGTCTCTTTTCATATTTATTTATCAATTCATTTTCAATAGCTAATCTTTTAGAGCCTTCAAATGATAAATCTAATTCTTGTGCTATTACAACAGGGTCATAATGAAATTTTTTGCATTGTTCTTCATACCAAGGACTCCAATAATATTTTTCTCCTGATTCATCAGTCTTAACTTCAAGACCTTTTGCGCAAAATGGATTTTGTGTCCAGTGTACTTTTGTTGTAACAAAATCATCTGGTGTTTTGATTTGCTTATCTGCCGTTATCCACGTTTTATGGTAAAGATTTCCTGTCCCATTAGGGGTTGAAATCATTATACACTTACCTTGTGTTTTAGATAAAGCAAGTCCTGCCGCCATCCAAATAGCATTTGCGTCTTTAATAAAAGCCGTTTCATCTAAAACAAGAAGAGTTAAAGCATCTCCACGACCAGCATCTGGACTACTAGCTTTTGCTTCTGCATAAGAACCATTTGAAAATTCAATTCTTTTTGTGTTGTTTGTTTTTATTTCATCTGGACGTAACCAATCTGGCAAATACTGAATAAATTGTTTTACATGACCTAAAAATCTAACCGCTCCTGCACCGTCATTTGCTATAATTAAAATTTTTTCATCATCTCTGCATACTAGTCTCCAAGCTACATAACCTGCCGTTATAACACTGAGTCCTGTTTGGCGACTTTTAAGAACTATGTTATTTTGATATTTATGAAATTTTTCAACACATTCTTCTTGATAAGTAAAACAAGTCATTCTATCAATCTTGCTTTTCTCTCCATCAAAAACATAACCATATGTATTAAGAAAATACAAAGGATTTGTAGCACATTTAATATATTCTCTTTGTTCAAATGTCATAATTATAATCCTATATAAATAACATTGCTTGCTTGTTCATCAGAAATAGCTTTATAAATATCAGACATATAAATAACTCTTGTATTATTATTCTTTATTCTAAACTGATATGTACCATAAGTATCGGCTGACCAAACAGCAGAATAAATTCCACGAGAAGCATCTTCTAAAGAAGTTGTAATAGTAATTCCTGTATATAAATCCCCATCAAGATACATAGCCACATCAAATGTAGCTGGCACCACTGGATTGTTATCTGTATCAACTGATACAAAATTTTCATATACTGTTATTCCTGTCGTTATTTTAAACATATATTTTAAAGTATTTTTCTCTTTCTTTTTCCAATTATTAAAGGCTTATTTGGCTTTATTTTTGGAAACACTTTATTGTCAAATTCAAAATCAAAATTTTTTCTTATACTCATATTATAAGTATTGCCACTTGTATCGGATATATAAATTTGAGATGTCAGCGGGTCATAATTTATTTCATCAATTATAAAAGGGATATCGTTATCATCATATATAGTCATCCCTATAACTGTTTCTTTTAATAAAATTTCTATAAAATTTGTTTCTTGCTTAGCCATAATTATTCATATTTTGTGTATATTCCATTAACAATTATATCTTTGAGCGCATTAATAACCATACTCCAAGTTACACCGTCTGGCAATGTATATCCTTTTTCTTCTAATCCTTGCCCAATAAAACCATTGGTTGATTCAATAAAATCCATTATTCCGTCATTATTATCATCATAATTTTTTCCTATTCTCCCTATTTGAATATAATAAGTAATTAATAATTCGACAGTATCAAATAAATCTTCTGCATCTAACCTGCTTAGATATTTTAATATTTCTCTTTTAGCATAATACCATCTTGTTGAACAAACATCAAGAAATTTTTTATGATGCTTGTGCCAACATTCTAATACAAAGTTTTGAGCAACTGCTTGCTCCATTCCTTTTGTCGTTATTAAATACATCACTTTATCAGTATCATTATCATATGCCACATATTCTATAAGAATATCTTTTTCTATATTTGTCCAAGCTGACCAAGGCTTAGTAGTCATTATA
>Ga0180433_10000880_pt1 | contig 51074 bp, 56 predicted proteins | sample SS_ome_8_FD_132980 | JGI IMG/M metagenome (GOLD analysis project Ga0180433, IMG submission 132980) | Hypersaline lake sediment archaeal communities from the Salton Sea, California, USA - SS_1_D_1 metaG | ecosystem: Environmental > Aquatic > Non-marine Saline and Alkaline > Hypersaline >...
GCTACAGTTGGAGTAACACCACTATCCATGGTCTCAGAGAATGTTGCAGTAATTGTAAACACATCACTACCAACATCTCCATCATAAATTGCAGTATCACTGGCAACAATGGCTACTGTTGGAGCGTCGTCATCAATAACGGGTTTACTGAATGGAGAGCTTTGAGCATTACTTTCACTTTCATCTACAATTAAACTTCCATTATATACAAAAACAGTAAAAGTGTTATCATAAACCTCGAAATAATATTCAACATCACTTACGCCGGTAACGTCCTCTGGAGCAGTAATACCACTGGTTGTCCAATCATTGCTAACTCCTTCGCTCATTGAAATATCCAGTGTCCAGCCACTCCATATACCACTGTAATTCCATCTATAATTTGCATAAACATAATTAATTTCGATATTATCTGTGATTGTTAAACCAAATGTTATGGGATCACCAGTTGTTGGAATTGAAGTTGTATCATCACTAATTGGATTTGGATATTCATCATCAGATATTGTTGCAAAAAACTCAGAAGAATAGTTAGAATTTGGTACCTTTGCACTGTCTTCTGCATAGATATTGTATGTTAAATCATCAACACTGTAATTATTGAGTAGTATGGTTTTTTCAAAATAATTATTGCCCATATAATTCATACTTTCGTTGTTTGAAGAACTTCCATGTGACCAATCTACATTAACTGAAATTTCATTACCAACATATAAATTGTCGGTAACTGTTGTATTAAAAGTAAAAAAATCCCCAGTTTCACCTGTTGTTGGTGAATTATTATTAATCTCAGGTGATTCTATATCCACTGAACAGTTAATATTGAATGACTGAATTGTCCAAGCAGGACAAGAAAATTCATAAAAATCATTAGTTAACATATCTATTTCTATATTATTATCAACGTAGTAAAGTATAACAGAATCATACTCGCTATCTTGAAGATCACTAGGTTCCCAGGTTATATTTAAATTTGTACCACCGCTATAACTCATCCACTGCACACTCAGATTCCATTGTTTATAGTTTGTAGTACTGTAATTTCTATAATCTTTTAGCATTTTATCGTATGGTGATGGCAAATTATCATCAAAAAAAGTGTATATACAAGGCGGAAATGGATTAGGTGGTTTTGGTTCGTCATAAAAATCAGGCTCACCTCCATCTTTTGCATCAGTTGCTTCTCCAAGCATTACCCAATCATTTTGATCTTCGGTGTCTTCAGTGAAATCTAACTGGACATCCCAACTAATTGACAGGGGACCAATAGGATTTTCGTCATCTAATTCAAAATTTTCATAATAATTGTAAATAGTATTATCAGCAATAGCAATTATACTAATTGAAAATAAAATAGAAATTCCGAAAACAATAGCCTTTTTATAATAATTTTTAAATTTATTGCAAAATACCCTTCTGTCGCTTTCCATAATTTTGCCTCCCTGGCTTATTATATTAATAGATATTATAAAAATATAATGATATGCTACTTTAAAAATGTTTCTAGAACACAATCAAATTTTAATTGTAAATTATTATAATTTTTCAATTAAAGAAATTATTTTTTATTATAAATTACTATAAATTAATTGTATGAAAATAAGAATAAAAATAAATAAAATTATTATTAAAAACGTATGTCATAATCTTGTTTTTTGTTTTATCTTTTATCAAATATAGTAATAGCTCCATAACCTACACATGAGGTACTAGGATATACCTCGCAAGAGGTTCCGTATTTTAATAAATCTACGTTGGAAGCTCCCAATTTTTTTGCAGCAACAAGCAAACAGGATACAGGGCCGTATCCGCACATTGTAATATTTTTTTCCTGAATTGTTTTTATTAAATTTTTAGGATCCATCTTTAATATATGATTGATTGCCAGTTTATCTTGTTTCTCTGCAAACTCCTCAACTTTCATTCCTGCAGGAGGCATGCTCATATAGTTAAATCCTGCATGTGAAAAATCACTGCTAGCAACTATTACCGCTGATTTCTTTGAATCTTTTATTACCTCTGCTAAAATATTACCTATTTCAAGTGAAGTATCATAGTCTTGCATCATTAAACATATAGGTACAAAATCAAAATTTCTATCTTTTGCTAAGAATTGTATAAAAGGAAGTTGAACTTCAATACTATGTTCAAAGCTATGGGCTGTTTCATCAAGGTCAATAATTCCCTTGTAGATATTTTTTGCAATTTCTGAATTAATTGGTACTTCTCCCAATGGTGTTTTCCAACTGCCATTTGTCATTATAGAAACGCCTGAACCACGTCCAGTATGGTTTGGTCCAAGAATTATAAAAGTATCAGCAAATCCATTTTCAGCTAAACAAGAATAAGCATGGGTTGCTATTGGCCCTGAATAAATAAAACCAGCATGAGGCACAATTAATCCAATTATTTTTTTTCCACCTTGTTTTATCTCAGGAATATATCCAATTCCTCGGGAATCTAAAAAACATTCTTTTATCTGTTGTAGTAATTTTTGTTTATTTTCGGGATAAAATTGGCCAGCAACAACTGATTGTCTAATTGATTTCAAATCAACCATCCTCCACCTTATATAACATCGAATTAAAATAAAAACCTATGCACAAAATATAAATATATCGGATTTATACCGATTAGAAATACTGGGTAGGGAGAACCATGGAGACTGTTTGTCACATTGAAATCATCAAAGATGGTAGAGATTTTGTTGCAAGAGCACATTTGGCAAGCGGTTCTATAAAAGAGTATAGACATCAAATATTCGAGGATGTTTTAACTGAGATGGTAATTGATCTTCAAGAAGAATTAAGCGAATAAATTTTTTTTATTTTTTAGCATCTATGATTTCTTCAATATTTTCTGAATCAGAAGTTTTTAATTTCATATTTTCTCTATAGCAAATAACAGAAACACCAACCGTACAAATAATTGCAGTTCCCAAAATAATTACAAAGGCAACATCCTTGTAAAAACCCTCCATTCCGGGCATAAGATTTTCAATCAAACCTGGTCCAAAATTAAGTGCAAGAATAGCAGCAGCAAGACCTCTAGGCATCATGACAATCATTGTTTGTTTATCATCTTCCTCAAATCCGCCCTTGTATGTTGTAATTTGAATGGCAAGATACCTCATGGCTAATAAAATTAATAAAACAAAAATTCCAATAATTATAAAAGCAGTATTTTGGAAACTTACTACCATACCTAAATAAACAAAAAAGAATGTTCGAATAATAAAGGAAATTAATGAATGAAAGTGCTTTGTTTCCTCATCCATTTCAAAGCCTTTTCCATGATAATTAAACATTTTCAAAACTTTTTTTCCATTTCCTAAAACAAGTCCAAACACTAAGCATGAAATTGCTCCTGCACCTTCTCCACCTTCCTCAACTCCAACCAAAACAGTTGTTAATGAGTATACAAGAAAAACAACTGCGAGACTTGCTACGTAAGAAAATTGCTCTTTTCTAACACGATTCATAATTGGTAGCCAAATAAGTCCTAAAACCAAACCCATTACAGCTCCAACAGAGAAAGTAACAACAAGGTTTCTCGCCCCTAATGTTATATCAATTCCACCAGCATAGGAAATCATATAGAAAGCTGCTAAAACAACAACTATACATAAAGGGTCTGTAATTATACTTTCAATAGATAATACCATTTTAGTTTTTTCTTGCAGGTTTTTCAATTTGCATGCAAGGGGTATGACAATTGGACTGCTAGTTCCTCCAACAATTGCACCTAAAATAACTCCAACAATCACACTATTTTCTAAAGGTATTGATGGAAGTACTGTTGCAGCCAATAAAACCACTACAGCCATTGCTCCTATGACACTTAAACTAAAAGCACTTACTGAAAGTAATAATCCTCTTGGCGCACCTCGAAATAGCTGATAAAGATCAGTATTAATACCACCGTCAAATAATATAATTACAATTGCAACAGCAGCAAAAAATTTTGAAATAGTCATTAAAAGACTGGGGTCAATATTTCTTACATTCAAAATAAAACCAATAACTAAACCAAACACCAATAACCAAACGATGCTAGGTATCTGTGTCCTATTAAAAATTATGTTTCCGATAAATCCAAGAATCATGATTGCTCCAAGTATAATTAGAGCGAATGTAATGTCTAACATGCAATGGAAATTAAAAAGAAATAATGTGAATTTAAATCTTGTCTTTTATTCAATTACACAGAACGAGGAAGAAGAAACATTATAATAATTACGAATATCAATGCATACATTATATACATTAACATTTTTCTCTTTTTTATCATAGATTGATATCGCTGCTTACATTCTTCTGAACAAAGTGTTTCAGATATTGGAATTGTTTTTCCACAGATTTGACAATGGGTATGTTGAGCAACTTTTTCAGCCATAATAATCACTACGTCTATCAATATCTATTATAAAATACTTTATTATGATTTAATTACCACCTTTCCATCAACTATCTCAACATTTACAAGCGTTATAATTTCAACTTTAAATTCATTACTTATCATATCTGCGCTTTTACCCTTATTAACTGCTATTATAACTGCTTTAACATTAACTCCAATATCCTTTAAAACAGTCAAAACAGCTTTTAGTGTACCACCCGTGCTTAAAACATCATCAACAATAATTACATTTTCTCCTTTTTTTAAGCCATTTATAAATAATTTAGATTTTGAATAACCTGTATATTGTTCAACAGATATTTCTTTTGGCAAACCGTATTTTCTTTTCCGGATAATAGTAAATGGAATATTTGTTTCAATAGACAAAAGGGATGCTAAAGGGATACCCATTGCTTCAATAGTGACAATCTTATCTATCGTATCATATTTTCTTATTAGTTTTTTAATTTTATCAATTACTTCTTTTAATAATTCCGGATATATCTCTGGAACACCATCAGTTATTGGATGAACAATATAATGATAATTACCTTTTTTTATAATAGGAGCGTCCAATAAAGATTTTTTTAAAAGATTTAATCTCATATTTCTCCAACCTTATTGCAAACCTTTTTTAAAACCGGAATAAATTCATCAATAATCTTTTTTGTTATTTGAGGCATAACAACAATTCGTATACACGAAAGTCTTTCGATTTTATTTACTCTCCAACCATAATATAATAAGTTGCTAAAAACTTCATTAAGATTTTTTAATTTTACGCCTAGTACATTCAATGTGGGTTCAGTAACTAAATTTAATCCAATCTCTGAGATTTTTTGTTGAGTATATTTTGTAACATTCATGCAATTCTTAACCATTTTTTTATAACCTTCAATACCTAAATATTTATAAACTGCATAAGCAGCAGCCACAGGTCCACCAGATCTAGTTCCAAATAAACCAGCATGTTTTCTACTACTTATATAAGGCGATTCTACGCTAATTTTATTTAACCATTCTTTATCTCTTAACAATAATATTCCTAATGGGATTGCTGAATATCCCATCTTATGAGCATCTATTGAAATTGTACTAACACCCGACAACCTAAAATCAAAATTAGAAACAGAGTAGTTTAATTTTTGAAGAAATGGAATAATATACCCTCCAAATGCAGCATCTACATGCAAAAAAATATGTTCATCAAAACAAATATCACTTAACTCAGGTAGTGGATCAATAGTTCCAAGCTCGGTTGAACCAGCAATGCCAACAACTGCAGCTGTTTTTTTATTGACATAATTTTTAATTTTTGATACATCCATAATATAATTATCAGTAACTGGTACTTTCTTCAGTTTTATATCCATCAAAGATGATATTTTCTCAAATGAAAAGTGAGCATTATCAGAAATTACTATCTCGTTTTTTCCAGTTAATTTTTTTGCCAACCAAATAGCAGTTATGTTCCCCTCTGTTCCTCCACCAACTATATGCCCTGCTGATGTTGATGGCGCTTGTAATAAATCAGATGTGAAATTAATTAATTTTGATTGAATTTCCTTAAGTCCTGGAAATAACTCAGGATCCCCAATATTAGTATCTATAAATCTTGAATACGCCAAGTTTGCAATAGGATGGGGTTGAGTACACATCGATCCAAGAATCCTACCACTAGAAAAATTATAATCTCTTTTTTTATATGAATCAAGTTCTTGCAATATTTTATTCATTTTTTCTTTATTTGTTTTCATAATTGATAAAACAGTATTACTTATTATTCAAAAAAGATTCTGTTTCAAATAATAATATAATAAATTATGTAATATTTTTTAATAATTGAATAATAAATATTAATTTCTTCTTTAAATGAAATAAAGAATATAAATAAATAAAAGTTACAATATAAATATTTTAAACCATCACATTTTAATACCGGAAACTGTATTTTGGTTACATGATGGAAAAAGAAAAAATGGATGATCATGAGGAGGTCACATCTTTTCTAAAATTACCTGTTTATACTAGGGAAGGAAAATATGTGGGGCATGTCAAAAACGTATTTTTGGATGTCGATGAGAAAAAAGTCAGCAGTTTACTAGTAACTAATACAAATCCTTCATTAGTTGAAGGAAGTATTGATGTATCTGTACCCTATCGCTGGGTAACTGCCGTAAGTGATATTGTAATTCTTTCAAATTTTCCAAATAAGGTAACTATTAAGAGAGATGAAGAAGAAACTCCCGATACTGAAAAACAGAGCTCAGAAATCGATATGATTGAATAAAATATAATTTTAGTCATATCTCAAATTTTAATCTTTTTTACCTTCATTTAGTTAATAATATACTCTATTTTTAAAATAATATATTTAATTTATTGAATTAGATGAAAATATTTTTATATCATGGAAATCATATATTAGATATAAGTGTCTTTAAAAAAATAAGAATTGTACAACAACCTTTAAATATGGTGAAGGACACGAAATATTATAGATATAAAAAAAAATGGTGGTTATAAATGATAAAACACCTTAGAGCAATAAAAGTAAGTTTCATAATTGGAATTATATTATCTTTAAGTTTTTTATCAATTACAAATTCTAACCCCCCAGCTTCCGCAAAATTATTAACCTTTGAACCTGTCCTAGAGATGGATTATGATACCCAAGCGGTAAATGATGCAGTATTCCAACCTGACGGTCCACCAGTATCTATCCCTCTTACTATTAGATTTAAAGTACAGATGCCTCCTCAAATACTTAAAAGTATTTGGCTCAGAATTATCTTTTTACAAACATTTATCGTCGTATCTGCTAGAGTAAAATTAACAGTATTAAATGATCCTGATTGGGCAGCAATATCTATCACTAATCCAAATCCATATGTAGATATCCAAACCGAAATGGTAGAAACTCAAACATCTATTGTAATTGCTGCTCATGACGATGCTCCAGCAGAAGGTTTTACACTTAAATTAAAGGCTGAAACTGATCCATTGTTAAACAATCATGTTCCTGCAAGAGATGCCTATGTTGACATTGTATTTCAGCCAGGTTATATTCCATTAATTGATGTATACACTGAAAAACCTAGCAGGATTGTAAGTCCACAAGAAACTGTAAATTTCCCAATAAGAATTACAAATCTAGGAAACAAACAGACATTGGTAACAATCAAAATTGTTGACTATCCAAAAGGATGGACACCTCTCCTTTCTCAAACCCAAGTTATTATACCCAGTGCAGAAAGCGGAAACAACATTGGTTATATGTCATTTTCAATAACACCTCCATTTGATTTTGGTTGGCATAATGATTTGGAGACCATCACTTTAGAGCTTACTCCAGAGTTCTCGCCACCTCAAGGAAACATGTCTGGATATGTTGGTACCCCTGTTCCCTTCCAAATGACTATTAGAAGCAGAGGTTTTTCAACCCCGGGGTTTGAAATCGTTATAATGATCATCGCAATGATAGCAGTATCAATAATAATGAAAAGACATCGAAATAACAAATTGTGATCTTAATTATTAAAGAGGTACGAATGAAAAATCTAAAAAAGTTATTAATTTTTATTACAATTTCCCTAACTTTTCCATTGTTGACTGTAACTTCATTTGCTCAGGAAGCTGAGGAAGCCGGTGCTGAAGTTTCTATTCTTTTAGTAGGTGAGATTCCTGCAATGGTGGTAAATCAAGAAAACACTCTAAAACTTCAATTTTATGATAATTTTGGAGTTAATTGGTCAGACTTAAAAAATATTTTAGGCGAGAATTTCCATATTCTTAATTTCATCTATACAAGAATTTGGCTACCAATATCTCGTCCAGCTTGGAAACCTTTTCTAGGATATTCATCCGTTAGATTTCAAGCAGATGTCGTAGGTAATCCCCAGGGATGGGTTGTCAGTGTTTATCCAAACACAATTGGAAAATCAACAGATGGAACAACTCGTGATCTTACATTAAAAGCGTATGTAACTGACCTTGCGGTTGACAATACTGTAACTGCGAGAATTTCCGCTACTAGATTTTTAAAAGATGGTTCAGAATATGGCACATCATATTTTGATATTCCTTTGAGATCTCAGAAATTAAATTGGATTAGTATAGTTCCTGACGATACAATAAAAAGAGTTTCACCAGATTCTATGGTTACCTTTGATATCGATATTACTAATCTTGGATATTTTGTTGACACCTTTTCATTAAAAACATCATCTAATAGTGCTGTTAAAGCTTTGTTATCTGAACAAAGCTATGTTTTAAAACCAAGTGAAACACGTAGATTAACTCTATGGGTATATACTCCAGAAACATTCTTTGACCCCGGTACACCACATACAATAAATATTACTGCATATTCATTAAAATTCCCAGAAAGAGAATTTATTGGTGGAGTGCAGGTTTATACACATGGTTTTTATTTCTCTGCTTTATCTATATTTTACATAGGTTTGATATTATTGGTTTTAATTCTAATCTTACTATTATATTATATGATTGTTGGTAGAAAATTTCGAGAATTATATTGCAAACCTCAGAAACCATGGACTATTCCTGAAGAAAAAAGACACCTTGATGAATTAAAGAATAAAGATAAAGAAAAATATGAACAAGAGCTATCAATGATGGAATCAGAGTATAAATCTGCAATGCTATGGTATAAAAATTATATTAACAATATGGGGAGAAGAGATATAAACAATCTTAAAATTATTGAGCACATTAAGGGATTTTTTAAAAGAAATTCCAAGGTTAATAAATCTAAGATAGATAAATCAGTTGTTAAAGAGAAAAAAAAATCAAATAATAAATTAACCAAAATATTACCTATGTCAAAATTGAAAACGAAGGAAAATAGGAAAAATGATCATCAATTAACAAAAATTATCCAATCATCAGAAAAGAAAAAATCTAAAAAACAAGTCAAAAAGAAAAGAGTAAAAAAGCCAAATAAATTAGATATAATAAAACCTAGAAAAGAGACTAAAAAAGTAGATAAACAGAGCGAGAAAGAAAAATTAATTGCTCAAATAAAAAAAGATCAAGAAAAACAAAAAAGTAAAATATAATCATTTTTAAATCATCTTTTTTTGCATATAAATAGAATTGTAGATATAGCAAATATTATTGATATTAAATACAAAAAAAATCCAATACCTGGCCCCCAATTACTAAAAACAGCTAATGATGATTCTTCACCAGGAATTTTTACATCAATTAATCCATTACCTACAAAACTACCGATACCGATTTCAGTAAGTTGATACATTGAATATGAAAATATTATAATTGAGGAAGCTAGAAAAAAGGTTGATAAAAAAAGTAAGGACAAAACGATCTTTTTATTTAATTTATTAAAAACGACGCTTACAATTATTGTAAAACATCCAATAAGAGAAATTATTGGAATCAAAGAATTTGCATGGTGGAATAAGTCTGGTAAAAATGCTAATTCTCCCCCAATAATTCCTTTTGATGTGGTTATTGTAATTAATTCAAGTGGAATTATAAACATTTTTGTAGATGTTTCAACAGTAACTGTAGATCCTTGTAAAATCCACCAAGGATATAACAGAGAAGTAGATACAAATGAAATTGGGAGAATTTTAACACAGTTAAAATAGTTCTTTTTTAAAATGCTTAATATTAATAATAAAGATGTAATTAATAAAATAATTATTGTAATTACAATAGGGTAAAATGGTTCCTTTGATGTAATTAAATCAAAACTTCTATCCCCAAGTATATTCAATTTTCTAGATCCAATTAATTTATCCTCACTATAGACTTTGACTCCATATATTGCTGGAGGTAAATCTATTAAGGTTTCTTTATCATCTACAAATATATTTTTTGTTTTATTTTTCCTATTTAAATTTATACTGACGTCATTTAATTTTGATCCTCTTGAATCTAAAGTATTTAATTTAATTTTAAATTCTGCAGGAAAAATAATGGTTAATTCTTTTTGCTTAGGTATTTCCAATACTTTTTTCACACTAAATGATTTGTATTTTAATGACAATTGATATTTTGATGGTAGGAGATTTGGAAAAAGATAAGTATTATCTACATTTTTTTGTCCGTAAATATACATTGGTTTATTCATTTTATTGCTGGTAATTTCAGGTTTTAAAAATATTGTAGACTTTAGATTCCATGTATCCTTTACATTTAAATTAAAATCAGACAATTCTAAGTCGATATTCTTTCTTAAAGGTTTTATTTTACTAAATAAAGAGGGATGTATTTTTTCACTTAAAACTAAAAAACCGTCATAATAGACTTTTAATTCATAATTATTTAAAATTGGAACATACACCACTCCTAAACCTATATCATCAGTCATGTTGCTTGCAATTATAGTATCGTCCTTAACGATATTGATCTCGCAACTTGAAACAGGTAGGTCATTTTTTCCTTTTACAGATATTTCTATTAATCCATCCTTTTTACAAAAAATATGGGCCCTAGTATCCTTATTAACATCAATAATTTTAAAACCCAAATATTCTCGATGATTTTTTAAAAAAGAATTTTCCCTAAATACCTTGATAAGATATTTACCAGAAAGAACATTTTCAAATATTGCTGCTTTAAAAAATGAAAGATTTGCCCAATCTATAGGTATAAATGTGTCACTAAACCATTTAAGATAGTTTTCATTTTTTCCTGCGGAATTTAATTTAAATCTCACAGCATTGCTTGAATAAATCAATTTATTTTCTTTATGTAACTCAACGGTAATGTGACTTATTTTTCTACCTGTCAAAGCTGAAAAAGCAGCCCCCATTGGAAATGAAGGGGCATTGTGAACAATAACGGTTAGTTTGTTTCCATCCTGTTTTTCGCCCCCATATGTAATAATTTCTCCCCGGGCTGGTTTTATTTTTGTTAATTCTTGAAATAGTAATGCTTCATCCTCAACAATTTTATATCCTCCTGATTCTGAAGAAAAAAATTCCACATGAAAGTCAACTTCGAAATTTTTAGGAATTGTTAAATCTTGTTTTCCTCCAATTTCAAAAGAATTCCTGCCAATTTCAAAACAAGCTCTGTTGGTCTCTATCCCGGGTAAATGCGGGTAATCTAATTCATAAGCATTTATTTGTAGACCATCTCTCTCATTTACACCTGATTTTATAATGCTATTTGAACCAAAAATAATTGAATGGGATTTTCCCATTTCTCCTTCATCAAAAGAAGTCCAAGCTAAAGTGCCTAAATCTACATCGTCATTATTGTTTAATAATCTAATATCATAATCATTTGGGATATACTCAGGATCTAAATCAAGTTTAATTTCCTCTATAGCACCCCTTTCATTATAAAGATGTAAATAAGGTAATATTTCACCAAAGTTTAAATCTTGAATTGATTTACTACTAACCCCTCCGCATTGTAATTTTGCATAAATTCCATCGGTGTTTGTATCAACTGCTACCTTCAATTCTTCATTTATTTTGTGGTTTACATAAGCATGTATTCTTTTATTTTCCATCGGACAATAATAATATTTATACATCGATGTTGTTACTATATCTTTATTTTCAGATTCACTAATAAGACCAAATTCCACCATAAGATTTCCATCAACCAATACATTACTTGACACCAAACTTTCACTTGTTGAACTATAATCCATCATATCTTGACCATAGTAGTATCTGAATTCAAAAGAAGCAATTAATTCTCCATTTTTCGGCTTAACCTCTGTGGTTTTTTCTTTTAATTTAGTAACATGTTGAGAAGTTGTATATCCCATAAATTCTCCTTCTTTTGATACTATATAAATAACAAAACCATCCTCGATTATTTTGAAATAATCTGATTCAAATGGATATCCAGCAATTGGCTCATAAAAATAGTATGATTCTTCTACAGAAACATGATCAACATAGGAAGGAGAATCTTTAATAGTATTATCATAATAAACAAAATATCTTTCCTTCCCGTTTGCATTCTCAGGTATAATAAAAACAATATTACAAGAAGTCAAACAATTCTTTTCACCATATTCAAGTTCATAGATTTGTGAATCCAATTCCTCCTCAATATTTTCATCTTGAATGATGACTCTTATAGAATTATTTAATTCATCTTTTGCCCAACATGGATTTTGAAATTCCAAGTGAATATCTATTGGTTGATATTTAGCAATTGCACTATATGTATCAAAGGGAATAATTATTTCTTGTCTAAACGACCAACCATCATTCCACCATTGTTGTTCATCTGCAATTGTGTTTAATGGTAATATCATTAAAGTTATAAAATTTAAAATCACCAAACACACAATACTTCTATATCTCATCATTACACTCAGATTTGATATTACCTTTAATTATGAAATAATATTATAATATTATCCTAAATATTTATTACATTAAAATATTTTTGAGAAAATTATCTGGATTTATAATCTATTATAAATCATAACAGTTAAATTAGATTTGTATTATTCGCTATGTATGGTACGATGTGGGAGGCTTAGAGGATTTATCCAAGAATTTTCTGAATCAAAAAGAATAGAAAAAATATCATTTGTTTTACCATTTTTCGTAATTGTTATTGATCTTATCCTGATAGAGCATGCAATAAGAATTAATGAACACTATATTATTTTCTTTACAACTTTATTATTTTTCTTATCTGTAATAGAAGTAGGAGTTGTTATTAGAGAAATTCATGGACATTATCAGAACAGCATTTTTGAGAGACTACTAACCATAAAGTTAGATGATTTTATCTTAGAGAATCTACAACAGACCAGTGTTAAGACTATTGTAGAAGATTTTATAAAAAAATATCCAAATTATGAACCTTTTAGAAACGAAGTTTATCATACAACATGTCAAATATTAGAAACACATAAAGAAGAAAAAATTGAAAAGGAATTGATACATATCCTTAAAAATTTTATAAAAAAACAGAAGAGACCAACTGTTGATTATGTTGTTGATTCTTTTATTAAAAATTATCCAAAATACAAAAAATATAGAAGTGAGATCTATGTAATGACTGCCCAAATTTTATCTAACAAATAAAATAAATATTAAATGGATTTTCTTTTTTTCCATGCTTTTAAAAAGATATTTCTTAGTTCTTCATCATCTTTTGCAATAATCCATTCTTTTTCAAAATCTGCTTCTTCTGCAATTTGAATAATCCACATCATAGTATGTAGATAAAGACTCTTTTTATCAGGTGATGAAACGATTATGAAAAATGCATGTACTGGATCAACATTATCATCAAGTATAATACCTTTCTTACTTCTCACAATGATGATTTCAAACTTATCACTACCCTTGATCATATGACTAACAATTCCAATTCCTGGGTGAATAATAATATTTGAGTCCTTCTTTCTTTTCATAAGAAGAGTAAATAATTTCTTTTCATTGAGTTCCAGACGTTTAGAAAGTTTTTTTGCAAGAATCCTTGAAAATTTATCGTGAGGGAAATATTTATATAAATCAAGAATTTCACAATTTTTTATTAGATTTTCAAAACGTTCTTCTTCTAATTCATCTCTTTCAATAAGAATTTCTCTTAACTCCTCATCAACAAGATAACCTGTTGACTTTTGCCCTGTGACTCTTTCAATAACATGTAGTAATGAATATTCGCGCCATATCTTGTCACGTGCATAAATCCAATACCAGCAAAATCCAAATAAAATGAAAAATCCAACAAAAACCATTGGAATTATTCCCATCTCAAATATGAGAAATAATAAACCTAAAACTCCAAAGATATGAATATATGGGTATAATGGGGATTTAAATTTTGGATTATAATTTCGAATTTTACTTTCTCTCATTATAATCAAAGAAAATATTACAAATAAAAACAGCAATATTTTAAGAAGTGATGCTGTTTTTACAAGATTTTCAATATCTAAAAATAAAATCACCAAAATCATAAATCCTGATGTAAAAATTATTGAAAATGTTGGAGTGCCTTGTTTTGAAACATGTGAAAATGACTTTGGTAAAAGATGGTCTTTTCCCATTGCCATGGGATCTCGTGATGCTGCCAAAAGTCCTGCATTTGCAGTAGTAATAAATGCTAATATTGCAGCTATAGCCATAACTGCTCCACCAATTCCACCAAGAAATGGAATAGAATCAGCACCTAGAGAAATTGGAGTAAATGAAGATTTAAGTTTAGAAGGGTCTGTAACTCCAATTGTTACAAAAATTACAACTATATACAAAAGTGAAATTACCCCCCATGCAAGAAACATACCAATAGGAATATTCCGACCGGGTTTTTTACACTCTTCAGCTATACTACAGACTTTTGTAAGACCACCAAAAGAAACAAAAATAAGACCTGCTGTTGAGAATATCGATCCAAAGCCAAAAGGTGCAAAATTATTAAAATTAGAGGGTTGGATAAAGAAAGAGCCTGAAATTACATAAAATATAAGTAAGGACAATAATCCTGCGATTAATGCAATTTGTGTTTTACCAGTTTGTTTTACACCAACAATATTTACAATAGTAAATACAACACAGAAAAAAACAGCAATCATCTTCATCTGTATTTCAGAAAAACCAGGATTTAAAAGAATTGCAAAAACACCTATACCAACAAGAGCAAATGCGCTTTTAAAGGCAAGAGAAAACCAAGCAGCAAAACCTCCAATTGTACCCATCATAGGGCCCATGCTTCTATCTATAAAAAAATATGTTCCTCCTGCTTTTGGCATGGCTGTGGCAAGTTCCGCTTTTGAAAGAAGGGCTGGAATAACTAGAAGACTAGCAATTGCATAAGATAAAAGAACTGCTGGACCAGTTTTTGCAAATGCCAAACCTGGCAGTACAAATAATCCAGAACTTATCATTGCTCCGGAAGCTATACAAAAGATTTCAATAAGACCAAGATCTTTTCTTAAAGATCCGTTGTTATCAGAAGGTCCCATCCAAACAGCAGATAACTTTCTAACTATTTGTTAATTTCGATGAATGATTAACGACTATTTTCCCATTTTTAATTACACTTTTTACTAAATTTATTCCAAAATGATAAGTAATAGAATTATAGGACGGACAATTCATAATGATTATATCGGCTTTTTTACCAATTTCTAAACTTCCAATATCTTTATTTTTTCCAATTGCACATGCTGCATTAAAAGTTGCTGCAGTGATTGCCTCTGCTGGTGTCATTTTCATGTTCAAACAAGCAAGTTGTATTATAAATTGCATATTCTCGATCCAACAATTTGGATTTAAATCAGTAGCTAGAGCAATTGGCAAATTCATATCAATCATCTCTCTTGCACGTGCGTAATTTTGTTGCATAAGGGAAAATGGTGTACCTGGTAAAAGTACGCCAATAACGTTTTTTTCAACCATCTTTTTTAAACCCATGTCATTAGACATTAAGAGATGATCAGCACTTATTGCTTCAACTTGTGCTGCTAACAATGCTCCCCCTGTGTCGACAATTTCATCTGCATGGAGTTTTGGGATAAGATCATATTTTTTAGCTTCCTCCAATATCCTTTTTGATTGTTTTACAGTAAATACACCTTTTTCACAAAAAACATCACAGAACGTAGCTAAATCTCCAATGTTAGGAAGCATTTCATTGATTATTTGTTCTACATAATCATCAGAATTTAAATTTTTAGGAACTGCATGTGCTCCAAGAAAAGTAGATACAATATCAATATCATGAATTTTGTCTAATTTTTTTTGAATATTTAATAATTTTAACTCAGTTTTTGCTTCAAGCCCATAGCCAGTTTTTGCCTCACAGGTTGTAGTTCCATGTTCCAACATATTTTTAAGACGTTCTTTACTTTGTTCTATTAAACTATTTTCGGTTGCCTCTCTTGTTTTATTTACTGTATAAAAAATTCCTCCACCTGCTTTAAGAATATCCATGTATGACTTTCCCTGAAGTTTCATTTCAAGTTCAAATTCTCTAGATCCTGAAAAAACTACATGTGTATGCGGATCAACAAAACCCGGAAGAATTGTTTTTCCCTTTGAATCAATAATAGTTTCGGCTTTATATCTTAGGTTCTTACCCACATCAATAATTTTTCCATCTTTAATTGCAATTGAACCATCCTTGAGTATAGATAAATTATTCATTTGTTTCTTAGTTCTTGGTTGATTTATCCCCCTAACAGTAACTAACTCATTTGCATTTTTAATAAGAATATCTGCAGATTCCATCATTGATTCCCAAAGAGTTAAATTAGTAACCTAGATTAAGGGTTTGCGGTGCCAAAATGGAAAAAATTGTAGAATGCGTCCCTAATTTTAGCGAAGGTAGAGATAAATCGATAATAAATGCAATATCTGCTGCTATTGAGACTGTAAAGGATGTAAAACTTCTAAATGTGGATCCTGGTGAAGATTTTAATAGGACTGTATACACCTTTGTTGGAGAACCCGAGCCAATTTTGGAGGCGGCAATAAACGCCGCAAGAATCGGTTTAGCACTTATTGATATGTCAAAACATAAAGGTGAACACGCTCGTATGGGCGCTCTTGATGTTTGTCCTTTTATCCCTATAAAAGGTGTAGATAAAAATGATTGTATCCACCTTTCAAAAAAATTTGGTGAGCGCTTATCAAAAGAATGTGGAATTCCGGTTTTCCTATATGCAAAATCAGCATCTAAACCCGAAAGAATAAGACTTCCGGATATCAGAAAAGGCGAATATGAAGCTTTAGAAGAAAAATTTAAAGATCCTTCATTTAAACCAGATTATGGAGAGCAAAATTTTATTCCAAAAAGCGGTGCAACTGCAACAGGCTGCCGAGATATTCTTCTAGCCTATAACATCAATCTAAATACAAGTGATAAATCAATTGCTTCGAAGATTTCTGGCAAGATCAGAACAAGTGGCTTGATTAAAAAAGATAAAGACGGAAACAAAATAATTGGACCTGACGGAAAACCTGAAAGAATTCCTGGTAAATTCAAAGGTGTTCAAGCAGGTGGTATGATGTACAATGAGGATATCGCCCAAGTTTCTATGAATCTTTTGAACTACAAGGAGGTCAATCTACATCATGTTTTTGAAGCAGTGAAGCAAGAATCTAAAAAACTTGGTGTTAAGACAATGGGAAGTGAGATTGTTGGTTTAGTTCCTCTAGAATCTTTAATAATTGCAGGAAAATACTATTCAAAAAAAGAAGGAATAAAACTATATGATGAAGAAGATCTTGTAAATTTAGCAATAGAAAAATTAGGTCTATCTGAGTTATATCCATTTAAACCTGAAGAAAAAGTAATAGAATTAATGGTTGAGGAAAAAGGATCATTAGCATCTATGAAAATTGATAGATTTCTTTCAGAACTATCATCATCTTCACCTGCACCTGGAGGAGGTAGTGTTGCTGCTTTATCTGGCTCATTAGGAGCTGCTTTATCATCAATGGTATGTAATTTAACACTTGGAAAAGATAAATATCTTGATGTACAAGATGAAATAAAACAAGTTTTGGAAAAAAGCGAAAAATTGAAGAAAAAATTAATTAAATTAATAGATGAAGATACCAATGCATTTAACGACGTTATAAAAGCATTTAAAATGCCTAAAGACTTGGATATCCAGAAGGAAAAAAGAAAAAAGGCCATTCAAGAGGGCTATAAAAAGGCAGCTAAAGTTCCTCTTGAAACAGCAAAATTATGTGAAGAAATTATTGATCTATCGCTGATTGTTGCACAAAAAGGAAATAAAAACTCAATAACCGATTCTGCAGTTTCAGCACTCATGGCTCAGGCAGGAGTTGAATCAGCTATTCTTAATGTAAAAATCAATCTTGGTTCTATAAAGGATATTAAATTTGTAAATAATATTAAAAGTACTTTATCAAAAACACAAGAAAATGCAGATGAAAAAACAGATAATGTAATAAATATCGTTGAAAAAAATATATAAAGCAATTGATGGTCAATAATATGACGGTTTCTCCATCTCATCTTTATTCCATTCTTCATCATAATTTTGGTAAACAGGACTGGTGGCCAATTGATATAGAATATCATAATAAAAATAACAGCGACTCAAGATTCGAAATCATAGTTGGAGCTATACTAACCCAAAACACAGCATGGAGAAACGTAGAAAAGGCATTAAATAATCTAAAAACAAAAAAATTATTAAATCTTAAAAAAATTCTAAAAATTGATCTAGAATCTCTCAAGATAATGATTCAACCTTCCGGTTTTTTTAATCAGAAAGCAATGCGGTTAAAAAATTTCGCCAATTTTTTAAATAAAAAATACAGTGGAAATTTTGATAGGTTATTTGATAATAATTTATTAGAAATAAGAAACGAACTTTTATCATTAAATGGTATAGGTAAAGAAACGGCGGATTCAATTCTTTTATATGCTGGAAATTTTCCAATATTTGTAATAGACTCCTATACAAAGCGTATTAGTAAAAGAATACCTGTTAGTGCAAATACGAAATTATACGAGGCATTAAGATTATTTTTTGAAAATAAATTAAAGGAAAAATATTCAGAAGGAGAGTTAGTTAATATATACAAGGAATTACACTCATTAATTGTTGAATTGGCAAAGAATTATTGCAAAAATAAACCTAACTGTAATAATTGTGTTTTGAGCAGCAGATGTTTAAAAATAATATAGATTGGTTAAATAAAGAAATCCCTTAATTCTGATAGTCTTGGATTTGCCAATCCACCCTTCTCTAATGGGAAAATAACATCCAATATCTTAATTTCTGATATGTATTCTCCAAAAAATGACGAAAGTGTATTAGAAAGTAAAATAGTTTCTTTAATACTGGGGGTAGTAGCACACAATACTAAATCATAATCTCCATGGACTAAAAAATTAAAATTAACATCTATTCCTTTTTTTGCCATCTCATCTTTTAGTTTTCCTGAACTTGCCAACTCTAATTTATCTGCTGAAATTGGTTTATTATTACGTTTAAGTAAAAAAATATATTTTTTAACCTTTAATTTTTCATCATCAACAACTGCATTATAACCCCATATAGTCTGATCTTCCTCTAATTTTTTTATGATTCTCCAAACCTTTTGTCTGGAAAAACCACATTTTTTAGCAATTTTATCAATGCTTTCTTTTGAATTCCTTTGTAATTCTCTAATTACCTTTTTCTCATCAAAATCAATTTGTTCTTTACTGCTTTTAGGCATACTAATTCAACTCTTCAGCTAATGGATATCTAGTAGTTATTATTAAAATTTATTATGATTTCTAATTATATTATTACAGTTGTAACATTGGAGTAAATATTGAAATTAGAAATTCAAGATTTTCATTACAAATGTTTTATTTAGAATATGGGGTCTAGAATTCGGGAGGTAAAACAAAATGAAAAAGAATTAATTTAAAATCATTTGTTTTCCAAACTAGACCCCGTAATTACTATTATATCATTTAATACAAATACTTTTTGGTTCTAAAATTTAAACGAAGTACGAAAATCAAATGATTCTAACTTAAAATAGTTCTTAGCTTTTTAATCAAAATTTCTACAGGTATATCGGGCAGAGAGATATTTTGAGTTGTACCAAGCTGTCCTTTTCCTGAAATTTTGATATTTATGAATCCAGCATTTTCCAATTCCTTTAAATAATTCCAAAACATAGTATGGGCTCTTGGTTTTTCATTGTATTCTTCACAGGTTATTGCATATGTTTTTTCAATATCACCTGTATTTGCATATGCTGTATTTTCCTTCATTAAACGTTTAGCAACTGATAAAAGAGTTAATAATTGTTGTTTTGCTAGATTTTTTAATTTTGTCTCGGTCACAATTGAATAAGTTTCTGCTTTTGCAGCTCTAATATGTTCTGGAATGACCTTTTGCACATGTTGTTGATCAGCACAAATTCCTGCTTTCCATAATAATTCTATTGCAAAACGAGCATCACCTAATTCACCTGCGATATCCGCAATTAGATTTATACTATCTAATGTAACTACATTACTATGGAAAGCTATATCAACTCTTTGATTGATAATATCAAACAATTCACTGCTTTGATATTTTTTTAAAGTTATTAAATTACTTCTTTTGAAAGTACTTAATACTGTCTCATCCAAATCCTCTATTAGATTTTTTTGAGAAATCATTATTATTGATATGGGATTATCTGATTTGGGTGTCTCATCAGTAAAACGGGTGAGATCATAAATAAGGTTACATCCACTTTTTTTAATAAGTGCATCAGCTTCATCCAAAACAAGCAAAAGTTGAGCATCTCTTCGATCTAATTGTTTTTTAAGAATCTGTAACATTTCTTGAACAGAAAATCCCCTATCTGGAAACCTTTCATCAAAATGATTCAAAATACCTATCAAAACCATTGAGTTAGTTGACCTTTTTCTGCAATTTATATGCACATATTCAATAAATTTTCCTTGTTTTCTTGCTGTATTAATCAGAGTTTGGCAAAATTTTTTTGTAATTACAGTTTTACCTGTACCAACGGGGCCCCTAACAATTGCATTTTGTGCTACTTTACTTAAAATTGGTTTAAAAATTTGTGCCAACATTTTCAATTGTTCTGTTCTATGAGGAAGTTCTTCAGGTATATAATCAAAATCTAATGCTTTTAAATTTTTAATTACTGATGATGAAAGTAGTTCTTCTTCAATAAAGTTGCTCATTAAATTTCTGTAATAGATATTCTTCTAAAAACTTTATCTTTTCAAGTGGATAAAGATTAAAGCCTTAAACGTCATTTGATTTTATTAAAATGGATAAGTCAATAAAAAAATCTCTTGAATTTCTTAATCAAAAGTTTTCTGAATATTACAATTCATCAGACATTCAGCTTCCAGATAGATTTAGTAGAAGGGAATTTGCATTTACCTTTTTTGGTGGAAAAGGAATGGTTAGACATTTATCTTTTGGAAAAAGGAAAGAGGTGATTAATTTTTTAAAAGAGAGAATTCCTCAACATGCCTATTACTCTTCAGCATATTATAAGATACCTGATGCACCTACAATGAATGATAAATATTGGATGGGGGCAGAACTTATTTTTGATCTTGATTCTGATCATCTACCAAATTCAGAAAATTTATCATATGAAAAGCAACTTGTAACTGTAAAATTTGAATTTGAAAAACTGATAAAAGAATTCTTAATTGGGGATTTTGGTTTTGATGAAAAATATCTTGAGCTCTATTTCAGTGGAGGGCGAGGGTATCATTGTCATGTAAAAGATCCAGTAATTTTTGATTTGGGAAGTAATGAAAGAAGAGAAATCGTTGATTATATAACAGGTCGTAATTTACACGATTTTTATATTTTTAAAGAACATATAACAAGTAAAAAACGTTATGGCCGTCGTGATTTTCCGGGTGAAAAGAGTCTAAAAATGCCAACCCCCGATCAAAAGGGTTGGAAAGGTAGGATTAGCAAAGAAATTATTACCATTATCGATGAAATTAAAAAAAGTGATGATCCGGTACTAAGTTTAAAAGAATATGGTGTTAGAGAAAAAGATGCAATTATTTTAGCTAAAGAATTATCTGAAGAAAGAATAAGGAGGATTAAAGATGGATATCTTGATCAGTCAAAAACAATTAGAAAATTTTTCTTGAATAAAGCATTGAGAAAAGCTGCCGTAACATTAAGTGCTGGAGAAACAGATGAACCTGTAACTTGCGATATAAAAAGACTAATCAGATTGCCTTATTCGTTGCATGGAAAAACTGGATTTAAAGTGGAAAAAATAACAATAGATGATCTTGAAGATTTTAACCCATTAAATGATGCGATTGTTTTTGATGACAAACCTGTTAAAATTAATTTGATTGAACCTTTCAAAATAGAAATAAATAGAGAGAAATTTAATTTAGATAAAGGCGAAGCTGAGGTTCCTGAATATCTAGGAGTGTTTTTAATTGGCAGAAAAATTGCACAGATTCTCTAATATTTAATTAAAAAAAATTATACAAATCTGATAGTCTCTAAATTCATTGGTGCCGCAGTATTGACATTATATCTTTTATGAACCGTGGACGAAATGTCTAAACATTTTGATTCTTCACCATGATTAAAAATAATCTTTTCAGGTCTCGGTGACATATTGTTAATATATCCAAATAATTGTCTACGATCACTATGACCCGAGAAACCATCACAGGTTTCTATGTTTAGTTTGATATCAAGATCTACATAATTTCCAGCTACAAGTACTGGGATTGATTTTGCTCCTCTTTGGATTTTTCTTCCATTTGTTCCTTCTGCTTGATAACCAACAAAAACTATAGAGTTCTTAGTATTTCCAGCCCATGCCTTGAAATATTCCATAACAGGGCCACCATTCATCATACCGCTAGTTGCAAGAACTACACAGGGTTCGTCTTCTGTAACTATTTTTTCCCTCATTTCTGAACTATCTACTCGTTTGAAAATCTCGGATAAAAGAGGATTGTCCCCTCTTTGAAATATTTGACTTCTAAGTTTATTGTTAAGATATTCAGGATAAGCTGTATGTATTGCCGTTGCTTCCCAGATCATCCCATCTAAATAAACTGGTATCTCAGGAATTTCTTTGTTCCTAACTAGGTTTTCAATAACAATCATAACCTCCTGACTTCGCCCTACTGCAAAAACAGGGATTATAACATTTGCTTTCTTTTTCATTGATTGACGGATAATATCTTTAAGTCTTTGGGTTGCTTCTTTTCTACTTGGCTGATGATCATCTCTCCCACCATAAGTTGCCTCTAAAACTAATGCCTCTAATCTTGGAAAATGATTTACTGCATGATTGAAAAGCCAGGTTCGCTCATATTTAATATCACCTGTAAATGCAATATTATAAAGACCTTCGCCAACATGAAAATGACAAATTGCAGAACCTAAGATGTGACCTGCATTATGAAATGTTAATCTAATATCAGGAGTTATATCGGTGGTGTCTCCATAGGGCATAGAAATGCAGTGTTTTATCATATTTCTAATATTTTCAGACGAATATGGTACTTTTTTTGCGTCCGCTGCTGCCACTTTTAGATAATCCATTTGAAGTAACGTCATCATATCTCTTGTGGGTGGTGTACAATAAATAGGTCCATCATAACCATATTTATACAGTAGAGGTACTAGCCCACTATGATCCAAATGTGCATGGGTTATAACAACGGCATCGATAGTTTCTAAAGGTAAAACTTCTGGTAAATGTAAATATGGTGAATTATTATTATCTGCAGAAACATCAATTCCACAGTCAATTAATACCTTACTATCTTGAGTATGAAGCATAGCACATGAACGTCCTACTTGTCTAAATCCTCCTAAAGCCGATAGTCGAACAAATTTCTCTCCCTCAGATATTCCTCGATGTATCTTCCTTCCAATTTTTCTTAAAATTTCTTTACGCTCATCACTCATAGATCGGAGATATCCTCGAATTTCTCTGACAGTTTTTGATTGGATTGGAGGTGCTCTAATTATAGTTGGCGTCCAATTGATAGTTTTTCGTATCTCATTAAGAATTTGACCTTCTTTACCTATCGCAGCACCAGGTTTTAGAGCTTCAATTGTTACTTCTCCTACATCAGGTTGGAAAAAAATATCGGTTATTTCAGCATCTTTTGGGATAATCTTTTTTATCTTTTTTTCAGCTTGATCAATATCAGTAACAACTGATGGATCTGGACGTACTACAATACGTTTTTGTAATGTTTTTGCAAGGTTTTTTACTAAATCCTTATTTTTTGCGAATTTTTCAGGGGATTTGGTATAAATTACTAATAATGCACCCTCAAATTCCACTTCTGTAATATCTATACTGACTGGAACTGCTCCTCGAATTTTACCCTTTATTTCTCTAAGTACATCATCTACTGTCATTTCTTTATTTCCTTTTAAAATTAATTAATTATTATCTATAATAATCGAAAATATATGAATAATAAATAGATTTTATTTACCAAATTTTTCCAACCGCGATTTTATTTCATCTTCAGGAATCATTTTGAATTCTTTTTCATTTATTACTGCAATATCTATACCATTTCCTGAAGCTGAATCTCTCTGCATTGCTGCAGATATTGCTCTAGCAGCAATATCTATTCCTTCATCTACTGTTAAATCATCTTTATATAAATCTTCCAATACACCATAAACATAAGGTGAGCCTGATCCGCCTGATGCATATTTATCAGGGATAGCGCCACCAGCAGCATCCAATGAATATACATGACCGCCCTCAGAATCCCAACCTCCAAGTATTAACTGAACATAATAAGGGTAGAATTTCCTCTGGTTTAATATATTTGAAAGTAGTGTTGCTGCACCTTTAATGGGTATTTGTCGATCTCTTTTTAATCTATATAAGTTTACCTCAGCACCAAGATATCGAGCAAGGACCTGTAAGTCACCAACTAAACCTGCTGTGGCTAATGCTAAGTGTTCATCAATTTTATGAAGTTTTTTAGTTGCTTTATGAGCAATTAGTGTGCCAGTTGTTGCTCTATGTTCACTAGCAATAACTACTCCTTCTTTGCATACCATTCCTAATATAGTCGTACCTGTTTTCTTTAAATCATCTGACATAATTACACTCCAATAAAACTTGTAAAAATTCTGATTCTTATAATAACACATCTTTTATTTATACTTTTTGTAAATTTTTTGAGGATAGAACTTTGTCTCTATAGTATTAAGGCAATTTTTAAATAATATCCAATTTTTTGCCAATATCCTCAAACTTATTTAAAGCTATATCAAGGTCCTCTTTGTTTAAGCCTGCATTCATCATTGTTCTAATTCTTGCTTTGTCTCTTGCAACCATAGGAAATACAATAGGTAGGGCAAAAACTCCATTTTTTATTAGTTCATCAGACAGTTTCTTTGCAACATGACTTTCTCCAACAATCACGGGGGTAATAGCTGTCTCACTGTTGCCACAATCAAAACCCATTGATATTAACTCTTTTTTGAAATATTTAATATTGTCCCATAATTTGTTTACATGTTCTGGTTCGTTTTCCAGCACATTAATTGAAGCTGTGCAAGCTGCTGTTGTTGCAGGTGGTGCACTGCCAGATAGCAGCCAAGTTCTACTCTTATTTAATGCAAAATTAACCAAATCTTGACTTCCTGCAATCATTCCTCCAACTACTCCTAAAGCTTTTGAAAAAGTACCCATTTCAATATCAATCTTTCCTTCTATACCAAAATGGGAACCAATTCCTCTACCATCTTTACCGATAACACCTTCACCATGACAATCATCTACATAAGTCATTGCACCAAATTCATTTCCGAGTTTTACAATTTCATCCATAGGTGCAATATCCCCATCCATTGAAAAAACACCATCAGTAATTATTAAAATTCTTCTTGGATTATTTTTTTCCACTTTATTGAGTAATTTTTCTAATTCTCCCATATCACAATGTGAATAAACAGCCCTCTGAGCCTTTGAAAGTCTTACCCCATCAATAATAGATCCGTGATTAAGTTCGTCGGAGATTATTAAATCTTCTTTAGCTGGTGCAAGTTGTGGTATAAGACCTGCATTAGCTGCAAATCCAGTTTGATAATACAAGGATGATTCAGTATGTTTGAATCTTGCAATAGCCTGTTCAAGCTCAAAATGCAAATCCATAGAGCCTGCAATAGCTCGTACACTACCAGATCCTGCACCATGAGATTTTGTTGCATCAATCGCTGCTTTTATCAACTTTGGATGATTAGAAAGATTTAGGTAGTTATTGGAACAAAGCATTATCATTTCTTTTCCATCAACTATACATTTTGGACTTGAAGGCCCCTGAAGTTCTTTTAATTTCCAGTCAAATCCATTTCTTACTAATTCTTCATATTCTTCTTTTAGAAATGCTGTTGGATTTCTTTTCATAATTCTAATTCCCCCAAAAACGGAGTTATAATTATTGGTGATTTTTTGTGAAACATAAGAGAATATTAAAAGTTGTTGGTTTGAATCTTTACAACTCGACTAAAACGGTATCCAATTAAAATTATGATAAATTCCAATTCAGCAAATTCTTTATCTAATTTTTTATCTCCTGTATCAACCCTTATTATTGGAGTGTGAGCAAGTTTTGAAGGAGTGGAGATTACAATTATATTTTCTATTCCAATTTTTCTAATCACTTCAGGACTTAGCTGAAGATTGCCCCTACCTAAAATAAAACCTTGTGAACCTATTGGACTTAGTATCAATTTTATCTTATCATATTTCTTAAATAGTTCTAACATTTGTTTTTCATTAAGATCTTTTTTAAGGTTTTTATTTTTAAATATAGCGTCTATACCAAGTAATGTATTTTCGAGATTCATCTTTTTAGCAATATAATCTATTGTTCCGCCGGAACCAAAAAGGTACAAAAATTCTTTGTTATTATCTAATTCCTCACTAATGTGTTCTGCAAGCTCATCTTTTATTAAATTATCTGATACTTCTTCAAAAGTAGATTTCCCAACCTGTACATATGTTGGTTCAACTATACCTTTTGCAACTCCATATAATTTTATTTCCCATTGTCCCTTTCTATAGAGATTTTCATCAAGGTCCATTATTTCTATATCGCCAACAGTCAGATTATTTTTAATAAAATTTTTAAAAATTTTAGCAGTAGCGACAGTATTTATTCCAAATGCACCAGAATGCATTTTAACTCCAGAAGGAATTCCTAAAACCGGGATTTTATTTCCAATTATACTAAAGATATCTCTTAGTGTACCATCACCACCACAAAAAACTATTAAATCAACTTTTTTTTCTAAAAAAATTTTACAAATATTTTCTGTATCAGATGCTGATGTTTTTTTACTTTTTATATCATACAATATTTTAATATTTTTTATACCTGAGTCTGTTAATAAGTCAGCTCCCATTATCCCCGAAGCTGTGCACCAAATGAGTTTATCATAGCTTGAAAAAATTGAAGTAAATTCATCCAGCATTTCTTTTGCTCTTTTGGGTGCTATGGGTTTTGCACCTAAATCTATTGCTTTGTTTACTACATTATCAGTTCCCTTTAGACCAACTCGTCCGCCCATCCCAGCTATTGGATTTACTAAAAATCCAACTTTTATTTTATCTTTCATTTTGAACAAATATAACTGTGCTCGTTATTTAAATAGTCTCTTAGATTAGATAATATTAAAATGATGGTCAACATCAAATGAAATAATATAATATATATTGCTAAAATTAGTATATTTGGAAAGGATATAGTTTTATAAGAGTAACAACATATTTGATTGTTATTTAATTGTGCAATTAAATTGACTAACAGGATTTAGGATGGGATATGAATATTAAAAACTCTAATAAAGCAATAACTCAAATTCTTGCAGCTAGTTTATTGCTAATTATGGCCATGGTAGTCATGTCAATGGTATATATGTATTATTTATCATATCCCCCATCAAATTCTCCACCTAATGTTAATATTGCTGGATTTACTGAACTGAATAATATTGTACTTGAACATCGTGGTGGTGATCCATTGGGACTAGATACAAATGTACAATTGGTCATTGATAGTAATGTTTCATCATTTCAAATAGGAGATTCAAATTATATGGAGGAAAAAGATAAAAGTGATGGAAGGTGGGATATAGGTGAAAGAGTTGTATTTGTACCCATTGTTAATATAACAAATCTTAGAGTAGAAGCTTTTGTAAATGACATATACACTGATCAATTGATTTTTAATGGGGTTATTCAACAAAGAGTTTAACAAATTTATTAAAACAAATTGTACTGATTTAGGTTTTTCTAGAGATTTTGACTTTCATTTTTTATAAATGTTATTTATTATGATTATTTTTAACACAAAAGAAAAGTATAAATTTAAGTGAACTATATTGTTTTTTAAAAGGATGGGATTTAGATGAAAAAAAATGATAACATATTTGTTAAATTACATATAGAAAAAAATAGAGACTCAGGATCTTTGGCTTTAAATGTACATTTTGATTCTGAAACTCCAAATTTTTTTGTAGACAGAAACAATATTAATTGGTATCCAACACCTGAAGAATTAGAATTTGTAAACGAAGCTTTTGGTTTGGTTTCAAAAAATAAACCGAAAAGAAAAAACCACTCTGAGAAAAAAACATCAAATCATACAGATAAAGAGAAAAAAGATAATTACTCAAACTCTCAAAATGAAAAAACATCAGATCAAAAATCACAAAAGGATGCTGAGAACAATCAGGAAAATAAGGATCTATCAGACTCAGAAAAGAAAGATGTAAATGAATGGTTTGTTTAATTTAAATAAACAAGGGTGTATTGAGCATAAATCTTTTAAATTAAAAAATTAGGAGGGCTTAAAGATTATTAGGGAAAAGATACCTAAGGAAATATCTGAAGCCTTAGATAATAAATTTGCAAAATATCTAATTTTAAATAATTGGCAAATAAATAATGTTTATTATCTTTGTATCTATTCAAATAAATGTTTATATTTTTGTAGATTTAAACTTGGACAGGGTTTTCCCTATAGATCAATATTTATAGAACTTGATAACAAAATCAGCTTATCTGTTCTTAAAAAAGAAATAAAGAAAATTAAATAATCAATTTATCCAGAAAATATTTTTTTATATGTCAAAATTTTAATTAATGTTATTTTTTAGGGAATTTTATTGATAAATTTAATTTTTATAAATAGAAAAAAATAAATACTATAAAATACACAGTATATTTTAAGGGGAAAAAATATGAATAGAAAAAATCAGGGAAGTGCTCAACCGGAAGTTATTACCATTAACGAATTATCTAAAGCAATTATTAATAGATTAGGTGTTGATAGAAAAGAAGCTAAAAGAATAGCAGGATTTGTTTTAGATTTATTTGGTTTTGAAGATAGAGTTATTGATAATGTATTAGACCTTGAAGGGAGGCAATTATTTTATATTTTGGAAGAAGAGGGAATGTTAGTCTCGGGAAGGGAGGAAACAATTTTATACAACGGTAGAGAATGGTTAACCCATTATTGGCAAATACAGAGAAAAACAATTATTAGATTTTCAAAAAATGGTTGTAAAAATATTAAAAATGACACGTTAAAGGATACTCAATCAATGAAGATATCTAACTGCGTTGATATTTATAGCTCAATTACTCGTGAGATGTGGAATGCTAGAACTATTGAAAAGAAAAAATCCATATGTTATTTTATAAGATCTAAGTAAATTATTTATTTTAAAATCTTTCCTGTTTCTAAATACCAAAGATATAAATCTAATTCTGCCAGAGTTAAATTCGTTTTTTCAGCAAGACCTTTTAAAATTCTTTCAATCTCTAAGTACTTTTTTTTATTCATGGATTTTGGTTTTTTAATTATATCATTATTTACAAGAATATCTATAATATGAAAGTCTATAATTGCAAGGTTTTCAAATCCAATATTTCTTAAAAAGTGGCTAGATTCTTTGTAACCTAGTCCTTTGACATTTTTTACTAACCATTCACGTATTTCAGTTTCACTTGAATGACAGACAACATCAGTAAGAATAGTATCATATTTTGTAGATTCTGAAATGTATTTTGCTCTATAATTTGGAAAACGATGGCCAAACTCTGTTAATTTTTTTGCTAAATCCTTTTCTGAGAGAAATAAAAATTCATTGCCAATTTCTTTTTGTATGTTTATACATTTTTCTGCACTATAATTTGCAGTTAATATGCAAAAACATAATTCAGAAAATAGTTCTTCTTTAGAGGATTTATCAATATTTTTAAATTCGTTTATTCTAGTGCTTATAATACTAGATATGTTACTTTGTTTAAGTTCCTCAATTTTATTTATAAGATCTTTCATGGCTATCTATACAATATAAATCATATGCTTTGGAATTAAAAAATGAAAAGAAAATTATTGAATTGTTTTTAGGACTTCCACAATCCATGAATATTGCAATATTCTCTTGCAGTTATGTTTGTTGCTTTTATTTTAAATTCTGCTTGAGGCTTGTCACCAGGTTTTAAGAATTTTCGATACACATCATTATCAGAAATAACTTGAATCCATTCAATAAAATGTTTGTCTTCCATTGGATGATCTTGATTTTGACCTACTTTTACTAAAACGCCATTGTCGGTTTTTTCAATGTAGGGAACATGTTTCTCAACTGAGGAATCTTCTATTTTTTCTTCCATTTTCTCCATTGGTTGACCACAACAAACTAGTTCACCGATACCTTCATGTAAAACTTCTACAATATTTCCACAAACATTACATTTATACACTTCTCTTAATTTTGTCATAATATCTCTCCATATATCTATTTTTTATTCCTTTTTTTATAATCTTTAATTGCTTCTTGCAGTGCATCTGCTGCTAAGTTTGAACAATGCATCTTTTGGGGAGGTAATCCATCAAGTTCATTGGCCACGTCATTTCTTGTTATTTTAAATGCCTCATCAACATTTTTTCCTTTAGCCAGTTCCGTAACCATACTACTTGTAGCAATAGCTGATCCGCATCCAAAAGTTTTAAACTTAATATCTGTGATGATGTCGTCTTTAACCTTGATAAAAATCTCCATTAGATCACCACAGACTGGGTTTCCTACTTTCCCATATCCATCCGGATTTTCAATGATACCAACATTTCTTGGTTTCATGAAATGATCCATAACTTTTTTACTATAACCTATATCTGCCATATTTTCACTCCTTTTTTATCAATGGTGAAAGATTTCTAAGTCTTGTAACTGTATCTTTTACAGCTTTCACTATAACCGGTAATTGTTTCAGTTTATTAGATTTGCCTAAAGTCATAACCATTGAACCATGAGCTTCTTCATGTTTTAAACCTATTGCCAATAGAACATGAGAAGGTTCCAACGTTTTATGAGAGCAGGCAGAACCAGTAGCAACCTGGATGTTATACATGTCCATATTTAGTAATATACTTTCACCTTCTATATTACTAAATCTAAAGCTTGCATGATGCGGAAGTCTTTTTTTCGGATGACCAGTTAGATAAGTTTCATCTAAATTAGTAATCTCACTAATCAATTTATCTCTAATATTTGATAATCTTTCACTTTCTTTTTTCATTTCTTTTTTAGCCAGTTTAGCTGCTTCACCCATGCCTGCTATTGCAAATATATTTTCAGTACCTGAACGTAATCCCCTTTCTTGACCTCCACCAAATAAAATTGATTGTGTTTTTATTCCAGGTTTGATATATAATGCACCTGCGCCCAATGGACCGTATAAATCATTTGAAGATAAGGTTAATAAATCAATATTTTCCTTTTGAACGTCAATTGGCACTCGACCGGCAGCTGCTTTTGCATTAACATGTAATATACCTTGATATTCATGAACAATTTCACTTATTTTCTTTATAGGTTCAATTGTTCCAATTTCATTGTTTCCGTACATAACAGATGTAACTGTTGTTTGTTTTGATATTAGTTTTTTAAGTTTATTTAAATCTACAATGCCATATGAATCAACAGGTATTAGATTAAAATTAAATCCATTTTTTTGAAGATCTTTCATTGGATTAATTACCGAAATATGATCGATTGCACTGGCCAAGACATCTTTTCCTTTTGATATATTTCTAATAGCCGTACCTCTGATTGCCAGATTGTTAGCCTCAGTCGCACTTGCAGTAAAAACTATATTATTGCTATTTTCAGCATTTATCAAACCAGCAATTTTTACTCTTGCTTCTTCTAAGGCTCTCTTTGCTTCTAAACCCTTTGAGTACAGACTTGATGCATTGCCAAACTTTTCTATCAAATATGGTTTTGCAAATTCAAAAACCCTAGAATCAATTGGCATCAAGGCAGCATGATCTAAATATATTTCTTCCATATTCACCTATTCTAAAACCACATTGTAGCTCCAGCATCTAGTGCTAGATCGTTTAAGGTTCCTGCACCAACAATTTTTACACCAGGGATTAAATCAATTTTTTCCCAGCCAAGCATTTGTTTTGATGCTTCACAAACGTAAATCTGAATTCCCATTTCAATAGTTTTTTTCAACATATCAGCAACACTAGGAAAAGAACCGAGTTTTATTTTTTCTGCCTCTCCTTGTTTTAATGTCTTTATTCCAGTGCCAAGATAATATACCATTGGTTTTAAATCCATCGCCTTAGCCGTTTGTGCAAGAACCAATGGAGAATATTGTTTATATGGATCGTCTGTTGTTTGTACATATAAAATTGAATTCTCATCTTTCATATCATTTTCAACTCATTTATTAACCAATTATTTTTGTTTTTTAATATAGAAGGTCATTATGTTACCCTCTTTTTCAAATTTTAGTATCTCATGACCTGTTCTTTTAGCCCAACGTTTTATATCTTCTTCAGCAGCAGGATCATCTGCCTCAATTTTAAGAACTTGTCCAATATTTATTTTTTCCATTTCCTCTTTGGTCATGGAAATGGGCATCGGGCAATAAAAACCAACACAGTCTAGTTCTGCATCATATTTGGGATTTAAAACCAGCCCTAATCACCACCCCTTGTATAACTAGCTAAATAGTCCATTTCAAACCAATAACCAGTTTTATCAAGATGATCAAACTCCTGTTCAAGTAAAAGATAATGATTTTTTTCCTGTTCAATTATTTTATCAATAATTTCTTTTACATTATCATTGTTTGATTTTTCTTTAATTTTAGTATAATAGTCAATTGCTTCTTTTTCACTATCCATACCTATTCTTAATGCATCAAGTTCATCCGTATCAGCATTGATACCTTCTACTTTCTCTATATCTTTTGGAAATATTGGGATCTCAGTATATTTCTTGCTTGAATTAACCAAGGTATCCCATTCTGTTTTTCCAACCTTTTCTTCAAATATTTTTTGAAAAATTTCTAGATGTAATTGTTCATCCCTTGCAAGACTCTCAAAAAACGATTTTCCCATCTCACTAGATGTCTCTGATGCTGCTTTTTTGTAGAATGAATATCCGTCTTTTTCCATTTGAATAGCAGTTTTTATTGCTTCTTTAATTTCATCCACATCGGTCATTAAATTAGCCTCCCAGCACAATTAATATCAGTAGTTTTCGGTCCAAATTTCATAGTAGCTTTGTGGATGGTTACATGCCGGACATTTCTTTGGTGCTTCATCACATTCTATTACATATCCGCAGTTTCTGCATTTCCATTTTACCTTCTTTTCTTTTTTGAAAACCTTGTTGTTTTTTACATTATCATAAAGTTTTCTATATCTTTTTTCATGATAAGCCTCAACTTTTGCAATTTCTCTGAAACTGCTTGCAACTTCTGGGAATCCTTCTTCTTCTGCAGTTCCTGCAAAATCTGGATATAAAGTACCCCATTCCATTTTTTCACCTTCAGCTGCTGCTAATAAATTTTCTTCAGTTGTTCCAATTACTCCAGCAGGATACATTGCAGTAATTTCAACATCTTCACCTTCTAGATGTTTAAAAAAAATTTCTGCATGTTCCTTTTCATTATCTGCAGTTTCTTGGAAAATTCCTGCAATTTGTTCATAGCCTTCTTTTTTTGCTTTGGATGCAAAAAATGAATATCTATTTCTTGCTTGTGACTCACCTGCAAAAGCGGCAAGTAGATTTTTTTCTGTTTGTGTTCCTTTTAAACTCTTCATATTTTTTCACCTCTATTAAAAAATTCATAAAAATTATGGTCCGACATGCATCATCGGCCAATATTCATCCGCCTCTTCATAGCTCTCCATACTTTGTTTTTCCACTTCTAATATCTTATAATGACCCATCTCCATCGTGGCAAAGTAATTTAATGTATTTTTGACCTTTAGATCTTTTTCAAATAGTTTTGATAACTCTAGATAAAAATCATGTGCTGCTTTTTCGGCCTCCATTGCTTGACCAAGAATCTTACTTATGGGTGTATCTTCATTTGTAATTTTAACCTCAGGTAAAGGAACTGGTGATTCTTTAGGGATTACTAAATCGCTTCTTGGAAATTCTTGTTTAAACATCTTTGTTATAGTTGCTTGATGTAATCCTTCTTCCTTTGCTAGGTATTTCAACTTATCTTTTAATAGATAATTTTTTACTTTATTTGATAAATCATTATATAAGTTTTTACTTTCAATTTCACTTTTTATAGCAGCTTTTAATAAATCCTCTAAATCATATATGCTGTAATCTATCATTTATTCATTCCCCCATTTAATCAAGTAATCGTTTTTGTCCCTTAATATGAATAATTTCCTCAACATCCTGTGATGCTTCTAGACATCCCAGATACTTTCGATTTTCATCTCTTAATGCAAAATATCTAATCAAAATTTTATGTTTTTCTTTATTTTTCCCTATAGGTAAATCTATCCAGAATTCTGCTTTATCTCTTTTACCTGATTTCATTTCATCTAATATTTGTTCTACCTTTTCTAGACTTTTCTGCGGGTGGCAATTTCTTACGTCTTTACCTACAGCGCTTTTTGGTCTTTTGAAGATTCTTTCTTCATGTTTATTCCACGCAAGTACCTTATCATTTTCGTCAAGAACAGAAAATTCAATTGGTAGCGTTTCAAGAATTGCATTTAATTCTTCGTTACTTGGATTTCCTATCATCTATTTTGCTCCTTGATTGTACATTTTCATGTCAACAGGTGGAGTAAATACTCTTTGTGATAGTTCTCTGTCAAGCATGAATAATCCATTTCCATTTTTTCCGATTAGTTTTAATTTTTGTAATATTTCATCTGCACTTGCTTCTTCTTCAACTTGCTCGTCAATAAACCATTGAAGCATGTTGTAAGTTGCCCTGTCTTTTTCTTTTTCAGCAATATCTACAAGGTTTTCTATTAAACTTGTCACTTTTTTTTCATGTTTATATGTCTCTTCAAATACATGTTGTGGAGATTTCCATTCATTGGGGACTTTGTCAATAGCATCAAATATTACTCTACCTCCGCGCTCTATAACATGCGAGTATAGCCTCATTGCATGCGTCATTTCTTCTCTTGCTTGAGTCCACATCCAATTGGCAAATCCGGATAGACCAATTGATTCAAAATATGAGGACATTGATAGGTATAGATAACCAGACCACATTTCTGCATTTATTTGCTCATTTATTGCTTTTTCAATTTTATTATTTATCATAAAATCACCATTTATTTTATAGGTATATTTCTTCCTTTACCTAAAGTAGGTTTTTTCTTGTTTACAGTTATTTCCAATATTCCATCATTTAATTTAGCATCTGCTTTATCCGGATTTACTTCTTCTGGAAATCTAATATTTCTACAAATCGTTGAATAACTTCTTTCTCTTCTTAAATATCCTTCATCGTCTTTTTTTGTGTCTGATTTTGTTTCACCACAAATACTTATAGAATTATCTGTAACATTTACTTTAAGATCCTTTTTTTGAATCCCGGGTAGCTCTGCAATTATTTTGTATTTTTCACCTGTATCTATCAAATCTAAAGGTGTTATTTTTACATCTTTTTCATACGAAGTTTCATACCATGGAATAAAGGGTCTTCTTTGTTGTAACCAAAAAGGTTTCCATGGATCTTCCATAAAAATTCTATCGAAGTTATCCATTATATTAAATGGATTCCACACAATTGGAGTTATAGAGGGTTTTGTTGTATCTGTTTTTTTTACTTTATTTTTCCCTACATTTAACTTACTATCTTTCTTTTTGACCATTTTTTCTTCCCCTAACTTTTTAATTAGTTAATCTGTTTCATTGGCATTCCACAACAATATGGAATTGATTTTGGTTCTTTATCAAACTCAATAATACTGCAACTACAATCCTCTTCAGGGCACTGACATTCATATTGTATTTTCTTACCAGCTGTTTTACATCCGCAAGTTTTACACATAAAATTTTACCTCCATTTTTTACACAATTTTTATTTATTTAAATATCTTGCTAATTCAATCCCTTTATCAACCACCTCAGATAATTCTTTTTTATCCGGGACATAATTAAGATTGATACTATCAAATGGTAATTCCCATTGAAGGTCTCTTAGATATTTTTCCATTTCTCCAACCGCCTGACCTCCCCAACCGTAAGAACCGAAAACAAAACCAATCCTATTTTTTGGCCTGAGACCTTTAAGATAAGTTAGAAAAGATCCCATAGTCGGAAGCATGGTATTATTCAATGTTGGAGAACCTATAATAACTAATTTTGTTGAGAGTATATCCTTTATAATATCAGAAATATGGGTGTTTTTCAGATTTCTAATATTTACATAAACACCTTCTTTCTCAATGCCCTCTTTCAATGCATGGGCAATCTTTTCTGTTGAACCCCACATCGAATCATAAATTATCATTGCTTTATTTTCAGCTTCATAATTTGCCCACTTTTTATATTCCTTAATAATATCTGTAATATGCGATCTCCATATTATTCCATGACTTGGGGCAATCATATCAATATCTAAAGTTGAAAGAGTTTGAAGGGCATTTGTTACCTGACCGCCATAAGGCATAACAATATTTGCATAATATTTTGCTGCTTCTTCTTTTAATATTCCCCAATTCAATTCATCATCAAAACGTTCTGAGGATGCAATATGTTGTCCAAAAGCATCGTTTGGTAGTAATAGTTTATCTGAAGGAATATAAGTAACCATCGAGTCTGGCCAATGAACCATTGGAATGTGAACAAATTTTAATGTTCGTTTTCCGATGTTTAGCTCATCACTGGATTTTACGACCTTTAGATTTAAATCTTTTTTATAATGTCTCAATAAACCTTTCTCCCCTCTAGTTGAAGTTATCACTTTTGCATTTGGGCAAATATTCAATAGCTTTGGTATAGAGCCTGAATGATCCATTTCAACATGATTTGATATGATATAGTCTATTTTAGATGGGTTAATGATTCCCTGAATTCGTCTAATCATTTCATCAAACAGATAATGTTTTACAGTATCAACTAAAGTAATCTTCTCGTCCTTTATCAAATAAGCATTGTATGTTGTTCCTCGCGGGGTTAGATATCCATGGAAATTTCTAATATCCCAGTCTATGCCTCCAACCCAGTAAATATCAGGTTTGATTTCATTTCTATTCAGTTGTATCACTCCTTCTCAAATGCTTCTTTGGATGCTCCGCATACTGGACATACCCAGTCATCAGGTAAATCTTCAAATTTTGTTCCAGGTGAAATACCACTATCTGGATCTCCTTTTTCTGGATCGTAGGTATATCCACATACTGAACATGTGTATTTATCCATTTTTTTTACCTCCTTTTTATTATTTAATTTAGAATTTCCAATATATGTTGGTGCATTTTTTGGAGATTTCCCCCCTTTTATTTCATGATAATACTCATACGTCATAACCTTCTCATCAGACATCATATTAGCATCAATTATCTTCCCGATAAATATAGTGTGAGTCCCAACTGATACCTCATTGATAACTTCTGCTTCCATGTATCCCAAGCAGTTTTCTAATAAAATTGGTGCTTTTGTTTTACCTAATCTATATTCTACATTTTTAAATTTATCAATATCTCTGCCTGATTTAAAGCCAAATGTCCCAATAAACCGCATTGGTGTATGATCACATAAAATCGAGGCAGTAAATACTTTGCTTGATTTTATATATTCATGTGTAAGATTATTCTTATTTATACTAATAGCGACTGTAGGAGGTTCTGCAGTTACTTGAGATAATGCATTTGCAATTTGTCCATTTATTTTATTATACTTTTTAGAACAAATAGCATAAAGCCCATATGGTATTTTATGTAATGTTTTTGGATTCATATTCATTGATTTCCTTTTTTAATACATTCTTTACAAGTTCCTTTAAAATAACCATGTACTTCTTCGACATAGTGTCCTTGTTCAATTACTTTGTTGATATTTGGACACTTAATGTCTATATCAATAATTCTACCACATTTTTTACATAAAAAATGATGATGCATTTGATTTTTGATATCATATCTTTTTTCAGATACAGATATTGAAATAGATTGTATAATTCCGTGATTTTCCAACACGTCTAATGAGTTATAAACAGTTGTTTTTGAAAGAGATGGATTTGTTTTTTTAATATTTTGATAAATCTCATCTACTGTTGGATGTGATTTATGAATATCTAAAAACCTTAATATTTCTAATCTTTGAGGAGTTACTTTTAAAGAATCATTTTTTAGAATTTTTACATATTTCTCCAACATCAATCCCCGTCTTTGTATTAAATTCAAAATTGTAATAATTACAATTTAACATATATTACAAATTAGGTATTTAAACTTTTGCTTTTTGTAATATTATCTTTTTAAAAAAAAAAGAGAGAAAAATTTATTTTTTCTCTACTCCGCCCCATTTGGTAATGAAAAGTATACCAAAGACCGCGACTAATGTTATTACTACTGCAACAACAATTCCAATAGCAAGAGCCATTTCATCGGCAAAACCTCCTTCTTGCCAAAGTCCATAAAGCTTCATTGCTCCAATAATAATATCTTTCCAAATCAATGCTATTATGAATCCAAAAGCACCGGCTATTGCAACAGCTATTGTACTTTTTACTTCCTTTATGGTAACCATAATTATTTTTCACCTCCTCCAGAATTATTTTTTAATTGGTTGGGAATTGTTGTTTTAATAAAAAATTTTCGGAATAAATTAAAAAAATAATAAAAAAAAAAATTGAGGTTATGTATTCTAACTTCCACTAGGATTTATATGGATATAAAAAATATACATAAAACCAGTATTTGTTTTTTCTCCCATATTTTCAGGTATTTCAGCTGTTGCTGTAACACTTACAGATCCAAAACCGATAATCGTTTTTGATTTAATTGTAAATTCATCACCGGGCAAAATACTACCTACTATTCCAGAAGTTTCTCTTCCAAATAATACTGTTCCGCCTTCAACTTTAATATTCCATTGAATATTTGTTGCTTCCACCTCGCCTAAATTCTTTAAAAGTGCATTAACTGATAATAAGCCACCGTAAATTTGTCTTACTTTCATAAAAGGTGCTTTTAGAATATGAATTGAATGGGGTTCAGACCAAGCACTTTCACTTCCGTTTATATCTTTTGCTTTTACTCTTATATCATAATCCCCTTCATCACTCCAAGCATGAGCTTCATTAACTGAAGAACCACTGTTAAATGGACCTAACCATTCAGAAGTAGTATTATCACCCCAGTCAAATAAATAATAGATTTGTTCCCCTTCTGGATCAATTGTACTTGATGAAAATGAATATTCAACCTTTGTTACACCTTCATCTTCACCTGTGGGTTTTGTGGGAATTTCAGGTGGAAGATTTCCAACATTAAGTGATATTTCAGAACCGCAACCTTCAGGATAATCACCATACTGAGGACTTTCATCATCTGTGTCCATCAATACAGCATATTCATAGGCCTCATCCATTGTGATTACACCGTCTTCATTGTAATCAGCATCAACTGGTTCTCCATATGCATCCTCACCTTTTACTGCCGCTGTCCAATGAAATACATAAGTATCGTACATGTAATCCGGTGGCATAGCCCATGAATACTCATCATGTCGACAGGCTGATGATGCTACAATAGGACCAGGTGGTACTACAACATCATCTAAAAATCCACCAGAAAAACAGGGTTCAAAGGTACAAACAATTTCACAAACAGGAATCTCTGCTAATAGTTCAGCAAAATGATCATCAGAAAGTTCCTCCATATTCCAAAGATTTTGAACAGAGTCCCATCCTCCCTCTGAACTACCATGATCAGTAGTGAAGACGAATAATTCGTTTCCTTCTGTTAAATTATTTGATAATTCCTCAAAAACCATGTCAACATTTGAAAGAACGCAAGAATACATAATATCATCATCACCATCACCATCTAAATCAGGATCGGAATTCTGTCCATTTGATTGATCAACTGCTGGATCTAAACCATCAGAACATAGGACAATTATATTTTCATCAGGGTAGCCGTAAACATGATTTAATGTAATGTATATGTTTGACAAATCATTCCAATATCTTACATGATTGTTGCCTGAATTATATCCTCCATTCATAAGAACTGCCCATCTGGGATCATTTGGGTTTTTCATATTTGATGGAATTTTATTATCTGGAATAGGTGCTCTTCTATTTTTACCTGATTTTATTATTTTTCCAATTTCTGTTTCAATTTCTTGATACTCAAATAAATTAATAGGTGGGTGGTTGGAATCTATTACTATAAGCTCTTTGGAAATTTCTGATATAAATACGTATTGGACAAGATGAAAATTCGCCAGTGGAGATAGATCTATATATAAAATGTAACCTTTACTAGGCGTGGTTAAAATATGTCCTTTATAACTGTAAATTTCTTCACCCTTTTGTACAGGTCCATAAATATAAACCCTAATATCATCTTTAGACAAGGAAAGTTGTTCAATAACATAATCTGCTATTTCTTCTGTTTTTGATTTTGATGAAGTTGCCATTGCTGAATTTAGGCATGATGTTATTATAAGTGAGATTATCATTATACTAGCTTTGATTACAATTATATTTTTTTTATTTTTAAACATCATTATTTTATCCCCAGTTCTAATTATTACATAATATCGTTATTAATTATTAGCTTTTCTGTCAATATATATTTATATTTAAATATAAAATAACAATTTGATTTTATAAAAATATTGATTCTATTTTTAATATACAGACTTACGGGGATTCAACCCAATTAGTAGCCTCTGCAAGCCTCCATGGTATCCAAGTTATCTTATTAGGGTGGGGAAGATGATCCTTAATTACCCTTCTGTGTTTTTTTCCTTGAGAAATCATAGGGAGAAACATCAATTAATTCATGACTATTTTATATAATTTTTTAAAACTGATTAATTCATCGATTATAACCGTAAAACACTCAAGGTTAAATCAGCTAATGTATAGTACAACTTATTCATCATAGTTTATTAAATAAATTAAATGCTATTTTACTTTTGAATAGATCAATAAGAGTTTATTTATTATTTTAATTTGGTATTAATTTGGGAAAAAAGTATTTATATCTCTGAATATTAATATATTTTAATATTATTGCTAGGGGTTGATTATATGAAAATTAAAAATAATTATCGAATTTGTGTCTTTTTGATTGTTTTTTTGTTTTTTGGAACTTGTTTTACACCTGTTTCATTTTCTCAAAGAATTGATCAAAAATATGAACAGAGTATTATGATGGATGAAGGTCAAATTTTGTATTCGCCTATATATAACACCTTTACATATTTAAGAGAATATGATTGGACATTGAATCATACATGGACAAGCAGTAATTTACCTGGTGTTTCAGTATGGTGGCTCGGTGATGGAACTATTCTTCGTTCAATACGAGTTGGTGCTAATCCCACTGGTGGTGCTGGTGGTGGCGTTCAGGAAGTAGAGTGGGATGGTACTATAGTTTGGGATTTTAGATATAATACTAATGGTGTTCTCAGTCATCATGATATTAAAACGTTGCCTAATGGAAATGTTTTGATGATTGCTTGGGAAGAAAAAACACGTGCTGAAGCAATTGAAGCTGGTAAAAATCCAAATTTAGTCCCGTTTACAGGTTTATCACCAGATCATATAATTGAAGTTGAGCCAACTGGCCCATCAAGCGGTGATATTGTCTGGGAGTGGCATGCATGGGATCATCTAATACAGGATTATGATTCCTCAAAGGATAACTATGGAGTTGTTGAAGATCATCCTGAGTTAATTGATATAAACTATGGGGGCTCATCACAACAATGGGATATGATGCATACAAATTCTATTGATTATAACGAAGAGTTTGATCAAATATTAATTAGTGTTCATAATTATCATGAAATCTGGGTTATTGATCATAGTACAACAACTGAGGAAGCTGCAGGTCATTCTGGTGGAAATAGTGGTATGGGTGGTGATCTGCTTTATCGATGGGGAAATCCACAAGCATACGATAGAGGATCTTCAAGTGATCAAAAATTATTTAGTCAGCATGATGCAACTTGGATAAAGGAAGGATACCCTGGTGAAGGGAACATCCTTGTATTTAACAACGGAGGAAATCGTCATTACTCTAGTGTTGATGAAATTATTTCACCTGTTGATGAAAATGGTGAGTACTACTTAGAAGAAGGCGAGGCATATGGCCCTAATACTCAAACATGGACATATACTGCTAGTCCCCCTAGTAGTTTTTATTCACATAATTTAGGTGGGGCTCATAGACTTGAAAATGGAAATACTCTTATTTCATATAGCACCGGAGGAAAAGTGTTTGAAGTTACCCCAGATAACACTAAGGTTTGGGAAGAAAGTATTGGAGGTCACTTTTTCAAGGTAGTATATATCCCCCCTCCAGAACTACCTGAACCAGAAATACCTGATCTAGAATGTCATGGTAGCGTAAATTTAAATGATGTTGAAAGTGGTTCAACAGTTTATGAAACCTTTGAAGTTAGCAATAATGGAGGACCTAATTCATTTTTAAACTGGGAAATAGAATCATACCCGGATTGGGGTACATGGACTTTTCAGCCTACATCTGGTGAAAATTTAACTCCAGATGATGGTTCAATAACTGTTGATATTTCAATTGAAGTACCCCTCGAAGAAAATACAGAATTTGAAGGATATATAACAGTAGTTAACCTTGATGACGCAAATGATACTGATGTCATTCCAGTGTATATTAAAACACCAATCTATAGAACGATTAATCAACCTTTTTTACAGTTTTTAAAAAACCATCCAATCTTGTTTTCAATAATGCGTTTATTTGCTCTTTCTTTCTAATTCTTTATGCCCCTTACTCTGATTCGAACCTAAATATAAGGATCTCCGTAAGTCTATTGGGGGGGGAATTGGTAGTAGAATTTCAAAACCCTGCAATAAATTCATACTTTCATCAGTATTTTATCCGCAATCTAAGCTTATAAAAATAACATCTATTGTGTCAGAAAAATTTGTATTATAAAATATATTTTAGAAATAATAATAACGGACCCACGGGGATTCGAACCCCGGTTACCGGCTCCGAAGGCCGGTAGGATATCCACTACCTCATGGGCCCTAGACGTAATGAGCTAGAATTAAATCAAAGTATAAAACTTCTTTTAATTTTATTTTTAAAAAAGTTTAATTTCAGTTTAATCTAATGACTTTTTACACGTTAGATTTAAATAAGTTTATAAACAAAATAAATCTTGATAATCTATAACATTGTTGGTTTCTAATATTTGGTGAAAAAATGAGTAAAAATATTCTTGTAGTAGACGATGATGAGGATACTTTAAAATCAATAAAAAGAATTTTTGAACATAGTGGTTACAAAGTTAAAACTGCAAAAAATGGATTTGCTTGTATAGATAAATTGGAAAAAGGTTTCACAGCTATTCTTCTTATGGATTTAATGATGCCGAAAATGGATGGTTGGGATACAATACGAGAAATTATAAAAAGAGACCTACAAAACAATGTTGAAATTTTTGTAATTACCGCGATAGGATCATTTCATCACGAGAAAATGAAAGGACTTGAATCTTATATTAAGGATTATATCGCAAAACCTTTTGATGTGGAAAAACTTGTTAATAGAATATATTCAATAAATTAAAAAAAGAAAAGGAATTTATTTTTTCCTTTATCTTACAAAATCAATATCAACTTTAGAGCTTGTTAATACCTTTTTTGTTGCAACTGGTTTACTTTCATACTCGGGCCTTGCCCCTAATATATTTGGTGATTGAACTCCAGTCATAATCGCCATTACTCTACATTTTCCTTCAAACTCTGGTTGTACCCGAGCTCCAAGAATAACATTTGCATAACAGTCCATGTCTTGTGTCAGAGACTTGGCTACATCTTGCACGTATTTAAGACTCATATTAGGTCCACCAGTTATGTGTACAAGGGCTCCAGCTGCCCCAGTGTAGTCAACATTTAAAAGTGGATGGTTCAATGCTTCCTTTACAATAGTTTCTACGCCAGAATCCTCATCTGCTTCTCCCCAGAGCATAACAGATAGTCCAGCAGAATCAACAATTGTCTTCATATCAGCAAAATCAAGATTGATTAATGATGGAACTGTGATTGTTTCAGAAATTCCCTTGACTGTTTCAGCAATTAATTGATCCATTACGGAAAATGCCTGATTAATAGGCAAACTAGGAACAAACTCTAACAAACGATTATTGTCTAGAACTACAGTACTATCTGCTTTTAATCTTAGTTTATCCAGACCTTCATCAGCTTTTACCAACCTAGCTCTTTCCACATTAAATGGAGTGGATACCATACAAGTTACAATTGCTCCATTTTTCTTAGCAATTTCAGATACAACTGGAGCAGATCCTGTTCCTGTTCCACCACCCATTCCAGCAGTTATAAATACTAGATTTGCTCCTTTTATTAATTCTTCAATTTCTCTTCTTGATTCCTGGGCTGCGCGTTCTGCTACATCGGGATAACCACCGGCTCCCAACCCTCTTGTGAGTGTGGCTCCTATTAACAATTTATGATCAGCTTCAACTAAATCTAATGCTTGTTTATCTGTGTTAATTGCGATGGTTTCGGCCCCCTTAACCCCTAATTTTTGTAATCTAGTTATGGTATTTCCACCAGCACCTCCACAACCAACAATAACTATTCGAGGAATGCCAAACATATCTTCATCCCTCCCTAATTTTGTTTCTTCTTCAGCTTTATTTTGTATAGCAGCCTCAATAAAAGATTGATTATTTTTGGTATTTGTCATCCCATTCCTCCTATTATCTGGTAGTTGGAAGGACGCCTTTTTGAGGCGCCCTTCAAGGGGTGCATCCCATCCCCTAGTTCTACTTTTATTTTTTCATATATGGCTCAAGGGCCTCAACCGCAGCTCCCAACTCCTGTACTTTTTTAATCTTATTGGCCTTTTCAATCATACGACCTGCATGATTATTGATATATTCGTTAACCGCGTGTCTAATTACTTCAGACCGAGTCAAGAATTCTCCTGTTTTTATGAAAAGGTCTATTTGATTAAGATAGATTTTTGGTAGTCGGATTGTTATGCGGTCTGTTTCCATCTTTCTCCTCACATTTACATCGTTTGTCAAACCCTCGACTTTTGGGCGTCGAGAGTACATCAATTGTGCGATTAATAAACGACAAACGACATCGTTTGTCTGACAAACGTAAAAATGAATGTCACGTAGCATTTAAATAATTTTCCATTTTTTTTCTAAAAAAATCACATACATCTTAATTAATATTTTTTTTATAAATCTAGTGTTTTGTAACAAGAAAAATCATAGTATTTGTCAATTATTTGTATCATCAAATCATAATAAAAAATAGAATAACTCGGCCTTTAATTGTATCTTCAACCATTGGAAAATTATTTGCCCATAGTTTTATTTTGATTAAAACATGGCCAAAACCTAAAATGAGTTTTGTAACAACACCGCATTCTTGATTTGGTAGAAGAGGCTCTGATAATTTACCATTTGATTTCCTTCCATATAAAATTAAACCTCCATCCAGATTCAATTCCCACCTAACTCCATATGCGATTTTATCACCAATATTTTTTATAGAAAATTCTCTCAATCCATTTTTAAAGGTTATAAACAATTTTGGAATGTTAATTGGTTCCATTAATGGATATCTATCCTCATTCTCGCCACCACCGACGTTATAAGGGGTATCTCCAATGCCATCTCCATCTAAATCATCACCTTTATAATCGTCCCAATAATTTCCTCCTAAGATATGTCCATTATCCCAATAATTTATTCCTTTATCATTTCCATTACTGGGTAAATTATTGAAAAAATTATTATTATAAACTAAATTATTTCCCTCGATCTTATCAATAAATACGATCCCACCCCACTCATTATGAGATATTGTATTGTTATAAATCACATTAAAATATGAATCAGCTATAGTCATTGCGCCTCCATTGTTGTTTGCAATAAGATTATTATAGATTTTATTGTTATTTGAATAGCTAATATACATTCCTTGATATCTTATCTGATTTATAATTAAATTATTAAAAATACTATTATTTGAAGCCTGCATGAGATCTATTCCAAATTTATTTGTAGTTATGATATTTTCAAAAATTATATTACTATCAGAATTGACATGAATTGCAACTTCTGGCCAAAAATTTCCAATTTTTTGTAATGTGAAACCTGTTAATGTGACCCCATCACTAAAAATTGAAATACCATTTAGACCAGGACCAGATGATCCTTCTATTATTGTATTATTTTTATCTTGCCCAATCAAACCTATTGATTTATCTATCTCAATTCCACCAGAATATAACCCATTGAATACATAGATTCTATCTCCATCGGTTGCATTATCTATTGCATCCTGAATATTGGTATAATTTCCTGCACCATCTCCACCTACAAATAAAGTGTTTCCTGAACTGATTAATTCATATGATTTAATATCGTTAATATACAGGGCATGAACTGAGGATGACAAAAATAAAGAAAATATGATTAAAGCACCAATCTGTTTTATAATATTACTCCCCATTTATAATCAATTATTTTATATTTAAATATTTTACTAATTGAGTTTATAGGAAAAAGTGTAATTTTATTAAATTTATTTGGTAAAAAAAGATATGGGAGAAGGGGAAAAAATAGGGGGTAAATATGAATATATTATGAATTTGAAAAACCCTTCTCCATTCCAACGTGAAATAATATGTTAAATTGTTATTTAAACCTTACCAAATTAATTTATTCAAAATATTGGTTTTGAAATAATTTTTTTTAAAACGAATATTTAACCTTATTAACTAAACAAATAATACAAAATAGTAAAATAGTCAAACTAAAATATCTTCTTTTTAACAATATGGAAAAAATCGACCTAAAAGACAGAAAAATATTGTACGAATTAGACTTAAATTCTAGACAGACTCTTACCCAAATTGGAAAAAAGGTTGGTCTTCCAAAAACTGTAGTTGCTTACAGGATAAAAAGGCTTCAAGAAAAGGGCGTAATCAAAAATTTTTACACAGTCATTGATATTTATAAATTAGGATTTATAATGATGAGATTTCACTATCGGTACCAATATACCACTCCTGAACTTGAAAAGGAAATTATAAATTATTTTGTAAATAAAAAAAATACCACCCTTGTTGCTTCAACCCAGGGAATGTTTAACTTAAAGGTAGTTAAGATTATAAAAGATATAAATGAATTTTATAATATCTGGCAAGAATCTCAAAAAAAATTTGGATATTATTTTCAAGAAAAATCATCTTCGTTATTTATAGATGAAATGTATTATGCACCCTCTTATCTTTTACCAAATGACCTTGCACGTGAAAAAAGAGAAAATATAACTTTAGTTGGTAGGGGAAAAAGAGTTGAAGTTGATGAATTGGATTTTAAAATATTGAAGATAATCTCATTAAATGCTCGTATGCCCATTACAGAAATTTCTAAGAAATTAAATTATTCAACTCGTACAATAAATTATAAACTCAAGAATTTAAAAAAATCTGGTATTATTAAAGGTTTTAGAACAGTTATTGATGTTTCTAAATTAGGTTTTAGTATCTTTAGGGTAAATATATTTTTAAGAGATTATAATGAAAGAAATCAAATAATTAATCAAATTAGAGATAATCCAAACTTGGTTTTTATGGACACTTACACAGGAGATGCAGATTTAGAAATTGAATTTCATTTAAACAATATAAATCAACTTTATGAAATTATGCAAAAAATTATTACAAAATTTCCAAATGCTATTAGAGATTATAAGCACATAAATATTGTAAAATATCATAAATATCTATATTTACCTGAGGAATATAATTTAGATTAAAAAATAAATACATTTCCTTATTAACAAAAAGCTATTAATCTTTTTGTACAAAAATTCAAATAATTGATTTTTTTAGTATATTTGTTCAATTTTTAGATAAAAGTTTTTATATACTTTCCTACGACTGCCATTATTGTATTTGGAAAGAATATCAGGGGAGAAAATCACAAAGTAAGGATTAAAGGTTTCGGCTTGCCTCAAATTAAGAATTAGTCCTTCTTAAAAGCTCTTCCTCCCTTTCTCCGTTCCAACACAACATCAGCATAATTTTGCTCCCCTCCTTTCCAAATATTATAACAATTTTTTATTGATAATTCTTATTGAACAATCTGACCAAAAGCAACTGTTCCGGATATTTTTTGAATTTTTACTTTAAAAGTTGAACCTTTAACAGCACCAGGGACATAAACAACATATTTATCAAAAAAGGCAACACCATCTCCTCGTTTTCCTATATCCTTTATAGTTAATTCGTAGACATTGCCTTCTTTTAGTGAATCCTGAACTGTTTTCATAACCTTTTTTTTCATTGAGCCTATCGATCGAAAAGCCCCACATGCATCACATCTTAAAAGAATTGTTCTGCCTTTTTTTACTAAATGAGTATCTGGCCTATTACATTCTGAACAAATCACATAAGTATCTACATAATCGTCAAGTTTGTCCTGGATCATCCTTGCAGGTATTTTACCTTGAAAAATTATTCTTCCCTTTGATATTTCTCCAGCAGTTCCTACACTACCTAAAAAGAATTTTAAAACATGATTTGCATCGCGATTTAACAGACTAATAATCTTATCAAAATTTTTTAAAACAGTTGTATTGCCCTCATAAAAAATATCTACTTTTGGCAATTTAAATCTATCATCTTCTATACTTTTTGAAGAAGTTATTGTATGTACTTTTTTAAGCAATTTATTGTAATCTAAATCAGACATATCCAGACTCAATAAATGGGATAGTTCAATAAAAACCTTCCGTAAATGAAAAAAAAGAAAATGGGTATAAATTAAACGATTGAAAAATTAAGCTTTGAAAATTCGGGGTTTTTCTTTGACACCCATTACTAAATAGCCATCTTTCATTGCTTTCTCAGCAATCTCAATCTTTCTAGTGTAAATTTTTTTATTTCCTTTGGTCCAATGCCAAATAAATTCGTACATTGCTCTCCCCCAATATGAATTGGTAGGATGTGCAATTTTGAAGTTGTTTAAATAATTTTTTATTTTTTGCGAACCTTGATACATATTATTTAAAAAAAGAAATTGAATATGAGTGAAAAAAGGAAAATCACTGTTTAATTTATAATCAATCAAATAGAATATATGGCTTGTTTTATCCAGTTGAATGATTCCACTATGTACATTGGATTCAATAGAATTTTAGCTGTTATAAAAATCACCACAACCAAGAAGATTATTTTTAATACACTCATAAATCCAAATTTAACTGATTGTCTCTCCGTTGAATAGTTGTTAATAATATTCGTTACTAATGGATTATCAGTTGTATCTCGAACGGTCTCTACCGTTTGTTTCTTTCCACTAATCCAATTCTTGATATCAGTTGCAAGTGTTTCAAGTCCCCGCTGAACTCGTTCCTCAGTTGATTCTCTCATTCAGCTTCCTCCAGGTCAATTTTTAGTTTAAATCCCCCCTGAGTTTCTAGTATCATCAAGAATAAATCGTAGATATTATCCAAATCTTCAATAGAATAACAATCAATGATGTAACTCTCAGTTGGTTTTCTGAAAAATATCATATTAATCCATACTCCCTCAGTGGATTAATCCATCCACAACTACATTTCTCAGCATCTGGTTCAATTCGGTTTGAACATTTAGGACAAATGATGAATCCTTCCCATAATGCCTGTTCCAAATAATACTTAATGTTACACATATCAAATCCCCACGCTAACAAAAGTTCTTTTTCTCCAAATAAAAGTTATAAAGGATTATTTCTCCCCTTTAGCTTGTGGCTTTAACAATGCTCTTTTCTTTGTATCTATGGTCCATCCTTTTTTCTTGGCTAGTTCAACAAGCCATGATTCCTTCCCACTTAGCTCTTTAGGTAATGATACCCCTGAATTTGTACAATTTGTCATTCGTTTCCTAAGTTCCCATTCTAGGTCTTCTTTTGATTTTTGTTCCTTTTTTGGTTTATCTTTTTTCTTAGGTTCTGATTGTTCCTTTTTTAATTGCTCAACCCTTTCTTTGAGCCAATGTAAAATAAGGTTTTGGATTGAATCATCAGTAATTCGAACGATTACTCTCCCAGATGGTTTGAACTGGTAAGCTGACCAAAAAGCTGTTCCGCTTGGAGCACAAATTAAAAGGTTTCTTTTTCCATATTTTAAAAGTGGCTCAATATGATTTGGTTTTGCCCTGCCAGTTTTTTTCTCGATAATTTGAATCTCAGGAATTTCTTTCTGGACTTGTTTGATGAAATTGTCACGGACCGTATTATCCTTGACTTTGAATTCTTGTTGTTGGTTGGATTTATCAGCCTTTTTAGAACCTTTAATAGGTTCCTTATCCTTCTGCGCATTCATCATAATTCACATAGTGTCAACATGTAACACTATCAATATAAATTCTTGGAGAAAACGAGTTATCATGATGCTCATACGGAACAATCAAATGAACTAAATTTATAAATCAAAAATTTATAACCTTTTCAGACAAGAGGTCAAATTATTTTGAAAGGATTCATCATTCTTTCCTCCTTTTGACCTCTTGTTATTTACAATCTTTTTATCGTATCTTTATTAAGAAATCCTTTTTAATGAGAAAAATCATTAACATCAGTTAATTGGAGAGGAAAAATATGCCAAAGGGGAGTAAAGAAC
>Ga0180433_10000886_pt1 | contig 50991 bp, 46 predicted proteins | sample SS_ome_8_FD_132980 | JGI IMG/M metagenome (GOLD analysis project Ga0180433, IMG submission 132980) | Hypersaline lake sediment archaeal communities from the Salton Sea, California, USA - SS_1_D_1 metaG | ecosystem: Environmental > Aquatic > Non-marine Saline and Alkaline > Hypersaline >...
GTCCCGCCTGGTACGATAATGGCGGTGATTAATCAGCTCCTGCTTGAGAATTCCCCAGAAGCTCTCCATCGGCGCATTATCAAAGCAGTTCCCACTTCCGCTCATTGACACCTCCAATCCAAATTTCCTTAGTAGACCCTGATATTCATGACTACAGTATTGACTGCCACGATCTGAATGATGCAGTAGCCCCTTCTCAGGCCTTCTGGTGGCTACTGCTTGCAGCAGAGACTGGTTAACCAGGTTTCGGGTCAGCCTCTCTCCCATGGCATAACCCACGATCTCACTGGTAAAAAGGTCTTTGTGCCCGGCCAGGTACAACCAGCCTTCATCGGTGGGCACATAGGTTATATCGCTCACCCATACGGCATTCGGTTTATATACCTTAAACTGCTGCTTAAGCAAGTTCTCCACCACCGGCAGCTTATGCCTGGAGTCAGTGGTTATCTTGAATTTCCTCCTCTGCTTACAGCGTAGACCCAGCTTCCTCTTGATACGCTTGATGCGGCAGATGCCCACTATTATCCCGTCCTCTGCCAGCTCACGCTGCATTCTCTCAGCCCCATAGGTCCGCCTCGTTCGCCTGTGGGTCGCCTTAATTGCCAGCTCCAACCTTATTTCTTCTTTCGCCCACTCAGAGGGCGGCCGGTTGGTCCAGGCATAGAAACCACTGGCTGACACCCTCAGAATCCGGCTCAGGAGTGGGATAGGGTAGTGGAGTCGCATCTGTCTCATCGCCGCGTACCGTGCAGCGACTCCTTGGCAAAGTACGCGGCTGCTTTTTTTAGTATGTCTCGTTCCATCTTCACTTCTACCAATTCTTTCTTCGTCCGGGCTAACTCCATCTCCACTTCAGTTAATGGCTTCTGTGTCTTGCCGATTTCTCCCAGCTTGCCTTCCTTATAGGCTTTGACCCAGTAAGCTAGTGTTGAGGGAGCCAGGGACAGCCTTTGGGCTGCTTCACGACATGATATCTTATCTTCTACTACCAATTTGACCGCTTCCTGGCGTAATTCCCTGGTATATTTTCCTTTTGGAATACCTTGCAATCTGACACCTCCGTCTTTCTATTTTACCTGACTTTGGTGTCCACTAAATCCATCCTACCCCACATCGTCCACCGTTTCTAATTATTGCTCAACTTTGCCCAATGTTTAGAATACTTCCTAGCACTACATCTGGTAATATAACTCGGATATTTTAATTCATTTAGCTTGAGTTTTTTATTTACAGCCGTTACCAGGTCAATGCCAAATTTGTCTGACAGGTTGACTAGATAAACCATGAGGTCACCAATCTCTTCCGCCAGCTTAGTCCGCTTATCTTTACTGAATTGAGTGCTCTCTCCATCCGACATCCACTTGCATATTTCCACTAACTCCGCCACTTCAACACTCAGAGCCATTGCAAGGTTCTTGTGAGAGTGAAATTTGTCTCAATCCCTTGCCACATCAAAGTCTCTTGTCATCTTAATGAGTTCGTCCATTGTCATCCCTCCGAGCATCACGAAGCTGTTTCTTGTCAGGCAATCTCTAAATAGTGCCACATTCCTTCAAGTATTTCAGTGGCGGATTGGGTATATAAGATCGGCAAAGTTCGTTCAAGGGACATGTCGCGCACTCAGGTTCATGCTTTTTACAATATACATGCCCTAGGTGCACTATCTGAGCATGGTAATCATTATATAATTTCACATCTTTAACCAGACGCTCCATGAAGAACTGTTGGCATGCATGGTAGCTCCACTCCTCACCTGTTAATCCCAGCCTTGAAAATATCCTCTTAGTGTAAGCATCAATGACGAACACAGGCTTCTCTCCAGCATAGAGCAGTATAGAATCCACCGTTTCCTCGCCTAAACCCTTGATATTGAGGAGTTCCCTTCTTAGCTCACTAATATCTTGTGAGAACAGGACATCCAGATCCCCACTGTATTTGTAGAATAAGAAATCTATGAAGTGTTTTAGTTTTTGTGCCTTCTGGTTATAGAATCTAGTCGGCTTAATTAAAGTAGCGATTTCTGAAATGCCAGCTTCATGAATCGCCTTCAAACTGAGCAGGTTGTGTTTCCTGAGGTTATCAATAGCTGCCTTCGCATTTTTCCAGGCCACGTTCTGGGTAAGAATCGCGCCTACGATCACCTCGTCTCTTGTTTGAGCAGGCCACCAACGCCGATGGCCGAACGCAGCAATTAGTTTTTGGTAAATGTCCATCAAGTGATATTCCATGCAGACAATTATAATGGACTATAGCTTCCCTGGCATCCGGTACTTGTTTCTTGCATTTACCTTTGTATCAGTGCTGCTTTGCTCAACTGATAGTCGAGCATCTACTTTGGGAATGAAGCTCAGTGATCGTGATAGGAGTACCTCATCAAGATTAGAGTTTTCACAATTAATAAGTACTATGGCTTGCCTATCAGTAAAAAATCGGAGTGAATTTGCCATACGCAAATTGTCCAACTTTCGCTCACTACATATGGTTAGGCATAGCTGGAAACGCCCGGGTATGGCACTGAGATATACTAGGTGCCTGTTTAGTACGGGCTATTGCCTGCCCTCAAGCAGTTGTTCTACTACTGACGGGTCGGCCAGAGTACTGGTATCACCCAATTCAGTAGCACCGGAGGCAACTTTAACCAGTATCCGCCGCATAATCTTACCGCTCCTCGTCTTGGGGAGTGCTTCCGCAAACTGAATCTTGTCCGGAGTAGCTATGGGGCCAATCTCCCGGCGGACATGAGCAACCAATTCCTTCGACAGATTTTCAGATGCCTCGACACCGTCTTTCACGGTCACAAAAGCGTATATCCCCTGTCCCTTGATGTCATGGCGTATACCTACCACAGCTGACTCAGCGACCTTGGGATGAGACACCAGTGCACTCTCAATTTCCGCAGTGCCCAAGCGATGTCCGGACACGTTGATAACATCATCTATACGCCCCATCAACCAGTAATAACCATCCTCATCTACCCGGGCACCGTCACCGGTGTTGTAAACACCCGGGAAGCGGGTAAAATAGGTATCTCTAAATCTCTCTGGATCACCGTACACACCACGCATCAGGCCAGGCCAGGGGCGCTTTATCACAAGATAGCCACCCTCATTGACTTCGGCGGGACTACCATCTTCTCTCAGCACCGCTGGTTCAATGCCTGGAAAAGGTACTGTTGCCGAGCCCGGCTTAGTTGGTATTGCACCAGGTAAAGGACTAATAAGGATTCCACCAGTCTCCGTCTGCCACCAGGTATCTACAACTGGACAACGGCTCTTACCAATGACATTGTAATACCACATCCAGGCTTCGGGATTAATTGGTTCGCCAACAGTGCCCAGAATCCGCAGCGAGCTTAAATCATGCTTCTTGGGCCACTCATCACCTTCTCTCATTATTGCCCGAATAGCCGTAGGTGCCGTATAAAAAACACTCACCTGGTGATTTTCCACGATGCTCCAGAACCTATCTGGATGTGGATAGTTGGGGACACCCTCAAACATCATACTGGTCGCCCCCAGCGCCAGTGGCCCATAGACAATATAACTATGGCCGGTCACCCAGCCAATATCTGCCGTACACCAGTAAGTATCTTCCTCTTTAACATCAAATATCCACTTCATGGTCTGGAGAACATACAATAAATATCCTGCCTGGGTATGCAACACCCCTTTCGGCTTGCCTGTACTGCCGCTAGTATACAGGATAAAAAGCGGGTCTTCAGCATCTAATTCCTCGGCATCGCAATACAGCTTGACAGATTCAGACGCCATTACATCATGCCACCAGAAGTCGCGCTTTGTTTGTAACTCCACCGATAGGTCAGTCCTTTTCACCACAATCACATTTTTAACACTGGGGCACTCGTCGAGTGCTGCATCAGCATTGTTCTTACTACGCATCACTTTACCACCGCGATAATAGCCATCGCAACAAATAAGCATCTCAGCATTGCAATCCTGTATCCGGTTGCGCAATGCATCGGCGCTGAAACCCCCAAAGACCACGCTGTGAATAGCTCCAATTCGCGCGCATGCTAACATAGCTATAGGTAACTCCGGAATCATGGGTAGATAGATAGCAACACGGTCACCCTTCTTCACTCCAAATTTCTTCAAAACGTTGGCAAACCGACATACCTCACGGAACAGCTGTTGATAGGTCAGTACACGGCTATCACCAATATCACCTTCCCAAATTAATGCCGCTTTATTCTTACGCCAGGTTCCTAAATGCCGGTCCAGGCAGTTATAACAGACATTAAGCTTACCACCCACAAACCACTTATGTTTACCTTCTGCGAAATTTTCCACCAGTACACTGTCCCACTTCTTATACCAGTCAAGCTGCTCTGCCATCTCCCCCCAGAATCTCTCCGGGTCACTTACAGAACGCTCGAATATCCGGCGATATTCATCAACACTCTTTATGTAAGCTTTTCGGCTTAATTCTTCAGGGGGATAAAATAGCCGCTTCTCTCCCATTACTGAAGTAATTATTTTTTCTTCTGGCATAGGACCTCTCTTTCCTATTAATAAATATTTTTTATTTCTATGTTCTCCAACCCCACCCAGATTATAAATCCACAACCGCGGCCCAGTCCTTTTCTCAGCCATCCATAGTTAGTTAAAAATTTGCATCCTGCGACGTAACACCCATTAACTGGATAAAAGCGTTATTGAGCCTAAGTGCTATTAGAGTAGCTAAGCTGCGATAAATTTGACTGCCGATCTCAGGGTTCTTTTCACACAGCGCAATCAGGCCTTTAGCGTTGAAAGCCAATGCTCTAGTAGTCTCAATAGCTTTAGCAGTAGCACGTGCCCTGTAAGGCGGCAGCATGGAAGTCCAGCCGATCGTTTCAAATTCGGAGGCAGCCTGCAGCAGCCGATGCGTTATTGGACCCAGTTCCAGGTAAATCCCTACCAATCCATCTTCAATTAAAAAAAGCTTATCTGCCGTCCTACCCTGCTTGACCAGCAGTTCCCCCACTTCATAAGTCTCTTCCTTGGCTATCTTGGCAATAGTTTTGAGCTGCTCATCACTCAGATCCCGAACCAAGGAGCACCGCTTCAACACATCAAATTTAGCCATTACATATACTCCCATTAATTATACTTTTCACAATTGCTTTAGAACGATAACGCCTGCTCTTTCTCGCCCCGTCCATACTCTTTTGCATTTCTTTGCTTCGTTCACCTCCTTCTTTAACAACACTAATGCGCTACGAATACTGCCGCAGGGTCTCATAATTGTCTGGCAGCCAAATTACACTTAACCATAAAATCTAGACACCCAATAATATTTTACGGCGATTATTCTTCTATATTATCGTTTGACGGGACAGATAGGTAATATCGTCCTTCTGTAAACTTCGTTTAGCACCTGAGCCAGTCCGGTATAGACCGCAGAAAGCCCACAGATAGTTCCTACGTAACCTGCTATTTGTTTCACTATAGTACTGCCAGTGGCCTCGGCAGTAGCCAGCATAAAGAACAGAATGGTCAGCGTGCCAAAGACGACCTGAAGAGCCCGGTTAAGCTTTAACGTCGCAAAGAACATTACCCCGGTGAAGAGTCCCCACATTACCAGATACGATACCATAGCAGCAATCTCCGGCGTCGTGCCCCATCCAAGCACAGGCATCACCAGCAGGCCAGCTAGGGTTAGCCAGAAAAAGCCAAAAGATAAAAAGGCCGTGGTACCGAAGGTGTTATTCTTTTTCCATTCCATAATCCCGGCGATAACTTGGGCGAGACCTCCATAGAAGATCCCCATCGCCAGTATCATAGTATCGAGAGGGAATAAACCGGCATTATGCAGATTGAGCAGTACTGTGGTCATGCCAAATGCCAGCAACCCGAGTGGAGCTGGGTTGGCGGTAGTATCTCTCACCTGTACTGAGGTCTCATTCATTATCGACTGCAAAGTTTCACCTCCAAATTTTTAAAATCGGCACATACGTACGTGCGAAGTTAGAAGTTAAACAACACTGGAAATTGCTTAATCCTGCCGCAAGCTTAAATTTATTTTTATTTTAGTGTGCACACTTTCAGTCTGCAATTTTGGAAGATTAGCACATAATTACGCGGAAAGCAAGCTTAAATAACAGTGTAAGTAGTATTATCCTCGCATAGCGCAACCTTGAATTTATTTTTGTTATGGATTAACCTTTAATCTTATGTTGTGTAGTGGTAATAGATTCCAGGTTTGAGTGAACTCAAAAGATGGCACCACAACCAATAATCAAGCTGCTCACCAGCTCCGGTATCGGTTCGCGGAGACAATTAACTGCCCTTATCAAGAGGGGTAGCATAGCCATCAATGGGGAGATAGTCCAAAACCTCACTGAGCCGGTTGATCCCGCTAATGACATCATAACAATTGATGGTAAACACACCTCAGTAACAGCAGAGCCCCTTGTTTATCTCATGCTTAACAAGCCCAAGGGCGTTATTTCCAGCACCAGCGATAAGAGAGGAGAGAAAACAGTAATCGATTTCCTTCCGGCGAAATACCAACACATTCGTCTTTACCCGGTCGGTCGCTTGGATAAGGATTCCACAGGCTTGATTCTCCTGACCAATGATGGCGAGTTGACTTTTCGATTGACCCATCCTCGTTTTGAACGGGAAAAAGAATACTGGGTAAGGATAGAACAAAATTTAAAGCCAGAGGACAAAATGAAGCTGCAAAATGGAATCCATCTGGACGACGGCAAAACGTCCCCGGCCCGAGTCAAGAGCTTTAAGCATCCACCCTTCAGCTACGTAATCACCATTCACGAAGGTAAGAAACGTCAAGTACGCCGGATGTTCGCCTCTCTGGGATACAAGGTTCTGGAGTTAAAAAGAATAAGATTCGATAGCCTCAGATTAGGCAACCTGCCGGAGGGTAAAATCCGCGAAGTTACTCCCAGGCAGGTTCAATCACTTAAGAAAGGATGAAAGACATGAATAGCAGCCTTGTGGGAAAGATCCTATTGGTTGAAAAATTCGCACTAACCTAGCTTGATCTTGTCTTTTAACATACATAACAATGCAAGTTCCTCGGAAACAAAATACCTTGGTAGTAGTCTCCAATATAGTATGGTATTATTCTAACACATGAAGGACATATTTCGTGATAAAACAAGGGATAATCTGGCTCGAGACCTAAACTCCCTGAGTATAAGGGCAGAGCTGGCTGAACGTGGCCAGGTGGAAGAGAAAATAGAGAATTCGTGGTACCAAAGATCTCTGGGAATTATATATATACCAGACGGACTGATAAGGTGGGTAAATACCTTGAAGAAAGACGGGAGTAGCAAAAGCCCTCCTCAATGGTAGATCATTCTTGGCATACCGGACGAGAGACCTCCGTCAAACCACAAGGCGGTTGACATCAAGACAATCAGAAAAAAGACATTTCCATTGTTCGGGAAAGTGGTAGATGTGATCTGGAAAGGTAACGACCATCATACCGGGCTAATCGAGTTGCTTTCCAACGATGACGCAGTAAGGAATTTGGCGAAAGGAATTGGGAATTTGACAATTCACAGCTATGCCAAGGAATTCCAGGGATGGACGCTGCAGGTGGATAGACGATTTGAGCCGACAAGCCAAGACTGGGCATCAATTCAAAAAATTGCTAACTATGTCCTTTCATCAACTCGTGTCTACTAGCCATGGCTTGGGCTTCTCATGAGCAATCAAGGATTCGGCCATCAATTTACGGCAAGCCTACAAACAGTATCACAAAGCCCACTACCAGCATGGTCACCCCCAGAGTTAATAAGCCAATCAGTAGTTTCTTATTCATGTGCAGAAACCTTTCCAAGCAGGTGACCTGTTATAGTACTATAACACCAAACAAAATGAAAGGACTGGTGCTGTGAAATAGGCAAAATGGACACCAAATTATCACCAAAAAGCGCGGCGTGGTTGGTACAGTTATCCCTGTTGGAATCTGAGTGTTTGCATTACCGTGCAATTCAGTCGAGAGCCCTTGCTGTATTGACATGGTTATATTGTAGGATTATAATCGTCCACGGAATGAGATACAAAGTATGGAAATGAGAGCATCACCAGACCCAGACCATAAACGACAACAGATTGGCATTTCGGTTCGGTGGTGGGGTTTGCCTTAGTATAGGTCTCTATATAGAGGCTTTTGAGTCCCACGTCCCACCGGATGTGGGGTTTTTTATTTGTCTGTAAAATGAGCGAACAGTTTACCGGTAATCTACCAAAAGAGGCTTTGGATGAAAGCACATTCAAAGACCTGCTGGAGAACAAGCAATACAGGGCATTGCGAGAGATGTTAGCAGCTTCAGAGCCTGCAGACATCGCCGACCTGCTAGCAAGTATACCGTCAGGCCAAGCAGTGATAGCATTTCGCCTTCTACCGAAGGATCTAGCTATTTCTGTTTTCGACTATGTTGATGGAGCCTTCCAGAACCAGCTGCTTGAAGCCTTCAGTGACCAGGCAGCCAGAAGCTTTCTCGAGGCGATGCCACCTGATGACCGAACTGAGTTACTTGACGAGGTGCCTGCCAAGGTAGCCCGCAGGCTGCTACAGATACTCTCGCCTGACCAGCGCCGTGTCACCATGCAGCTGTTAGGTTATGAGGAAGGAACAGCCGGGCGTGAGATGACTCCTATGTTCGTGGACTTGCACAGTGATATGACTGTGACGCAGGCTCTGGAAAGAGTGCGACGTTTGGCCATCAACCGGGAAACTGTGTACGAGTGCTACGTCATGGACCGCCGCCGACATCTTATAGGCACCGTTTCACTAAAAGACTTGGTCATTGCTGACCCGAATGTCAAGGTGGCCGACGTCATGAAGCCAAATCCCTCGTTCGTCTCCACCCATGCCGACCGTGAGGAGGCAGCCAGAGAACTCCGTGAGCACGATCTGCTGGCAATTCCCGTGGTCGATGCCGAACAGCGCCTCGTCGGCATCATCACCCATGATGATGTGGTGGACATTCTCGAGCAAGAGGCTACCGAGGATATCTACCGTTTCGGTGCCGTACCGGGTACGGAGCGAGGTTACTTTGCCAGCCGTATCCTCAATGTTGTCCGGCGCCGGGCTCCATGGCTCTTCTTGCTTATCGTGGTGAACACAGTTACCGGAGCTATCATTGCCCGGCAGCAGGAGTTACTCGGCGAGTTATTGATAATGGCAGCCTTTATTCCATTGTTGATTGGCACCGGCGGAAATGTAGGAGCACAATCTGCCACTGTTGTTATTCGCGGACTGGCTACCGGAGAGGTGAACCCAAGACGGGCTCTAGCTGTTATCCTACGAGAAACCGGGATAGGTGCTCTACTGGGCATCGTACTCGGCGTAGTTGCCCTGGGATGGTCTTACATGATTGGCAGTGAGAATCTCAAGGTAGCCATAGTAGTGAGCACGACGCTGGTGGCTATCTCAGTAGTGGCAACCCTGACAGGCGGAGCATTACCATTCATCTTCCGTCTACTCAAGATTGACCCTGCTCTGGTCTCCGCTCCTTTTATAACTACAATCATGGACATATTCGGCGTAGCGCTTTACTTTGGGATTGCTTCTATGATATTGCTAACGTAATCAGCCCACTGACACAAGATAGAGAAGTTTGCGGGTAAAGGGAGGCTCAAAATGAAGAACAGAATTGTCAAAAACCCAAGTAGTAAGCGGGGAATAAAACGACTGCGGAAGTTGCAAAAATCGATAGCTGAAAGGCAGCTTGATGCCATCCTGATTTCCCAGCTGGAGAACCTTCGCTACCTTTCTGGATTCACAGGCTCCTCAGGATGGCTCCTTATTTCGGAGAAAAAGACCGTTCTGGCTACTGACTTTCGTTATGTTGAGCAAGCCAAGGAAGAGTCACCAGATTTTGAAATTATCCACGCTAAACGAGAGTTGAGCGCTTGGCTTCCTGATGTGGCCTCTGATTTGAGGTTGCACAAATTAGGTTTCGAGGCAAACTGCATCTCCTACAATACGCATCACAAGCTTAGCGAGGCTGTAAAGACCAAGCAAATTAACCTTGCACTCGTGCCCACCACTGATATAGTAGAGGAGCTTCGCTCTGTAAAAGAACCTGGAGAATTAGAGTTTATCACAAAGGCAGCAGCGCTAATCGATATTGCTTTGGAAAAGGCAAAGACGATAATTCGTCCTGGCATAACAGAAAAAGAGTTAGCCTGGGAGATAGAAAAATTTCTTCGCCAAGAAGACAGTGAAGGCATTCCTTTTGAAATCATTGTAGCTTCAGGCACCAATTCAGCTTTGCCCCATGCTCGGCCTACTGAAAAAATAATGCGCCCTGGTGAACCAGTGTTGATTGACATGGGAGCTAGAATTAATGGTTATTGTAGCGACCTAAGCCGCACCTTATTCTTGGGCAAGGTAGACAAAATACTACGGGAAATTTATGATGTAGTTCTCAAAGCACAGATCACTGCTATAGAGAGAATTGAATCAGGCATGGATGCTTTGCAGGCAGACCGATTGGCGCGAAGCATTGTTGAGGAAGCTGGTTATGGAGATGCCTTTGGTCATGGTCTGGGGCATGGCGTTGGGCTAGCAGTGCATGAACTACCCACCATTGGTTATAGTTCCACTAATTCACTTGCGGATGGCATGGTCTTTACTATAGAGCCGGGAATCTATCTTGCGGGGCAAGGTGGTGTTAGAATCGAGGATATGGTAGTCTTGGAAAATGGCAAGGCCAGACTGCTGACCAAGGCTAAAAAGGATTTATCATTTTGATCTCCTTCCTTTTATAATGCCGGGCAAAGCGAAGAATCTACTATAGGCTCTTGATAGACTTTGTCCTGAGATTCTTCGTCGTCTTAATTTTATTGGGACTCTTTGGAATTATAAGTTGCAAAAGGCTCACAGGGGTAATTTGCTTTCAATAAACAAGGAGGTTGTCCTATGATTGATGCTGGAGAATTGAAAAAGGGAGCAACCATAGAGTTGGATGGCGAAATATATCAGATTTTAGAATATCAACACGTTAAGATGCAGCAAAGGCAGCCTGTAGTCAAATTGAAACTTCGTGATGTTCGTAGTGGAAATGTCGCCGAACGGAATTTCCAATCTGGCGACAAAGTCACATCAGTATTTTTAGAGCACCGTCCCGTCCAATACCTTTATAACGATGGCGACATATACTATTTCATGGACAACGAAAGTTACGAGCAGATTATGTTAACTTCAACTCAAATCGGGGAGGGCACAAATTATTTAAAAGAGGGTCTGATTCTAGAGATTCTGACCTGCAAGGGAGATACGGTGACTATAGAGTTACCCACTTCAGTAGAGCTCCAGGTTACGGAAACAGAGCCCGGCTTCAAGGGAGATAGGGCTACGGCGGGTACTAAACCAGCCAGGTTAGAAACGGGAGCAACCATACAGGTTCCCCTTTTCATTAATATAGGCGACATTGTCAGAGTCAATACGCGCACCGGGGAATACTTGGAGAAGGCCGGATAATACCACTTGGTCCGCCCTTTCCTTACTAGCAACACTGGCGCCTTTCCCCAATAGGTTGAACACGCTGAGGCTGAACGAATTTAGCTGCAAACTTTAAGTAATCTGATATAATCATGTAACGGCAGAAGGGAGCAGATCCTTCGGTTGCTCAGAATGACCGATAGACGACAACATGATTAGGTAAGCTAGTTGATAAAAGCTGATTTACATGTCCATACATGCTATTCTATCGATTGTCTCACACCTTTGGAGCGAATAGTCGAACGTTGCCTCGAGTTAGGTATAGATTGTATTGCTATAGCTGACCATAACACCATAGCTGGCGCTTTAAGATTAAGGGAAATCGCTCCGTTTAAAGTAATTGTTGCTGAGGAGGTTTTAACGCCTGTGGGTGAAATAATGGGACTCTTTCTTAGTGAAGCAGTTCCCCGGGGATTGTCACCCCAGGAAACAATATCCCGAATCCGAAGCCAGGGCGGTCTAGTGGCCATTCCCCACCCATTTGGCAGGTCGTTGTCTTGGAAATCTAACCCGCTAACCTCAGCAGAGGTTTTATCCCAGGTCGATATTATTGAAACCTTTAATTCTCGTACGCCATTATCTAATAGCAGCGCCAAGGCATGGAAACTAGCCAAAGAGCAGGGAAAGGCTGCCAGCGCTGGCAGCGATGCCCATACTTCAGGCGAAATTGGCCGAGCGTATGTGGAAATGTCCGAATTCGAGGGGCCTGAAAACTTCCTAAACTCTCTAGCTCAGGGCAAAATATTCGGGGAAAAATCTAGCTATTTAGCTCATTTCGCCAGCACATGGGCCAGGATAAAGAAACACATACTTGGAAATCCCTCACTGTGCTCTAAATGACATGAGCTAGGAAGGTAAAGCGGGCTCTTGTTGAACATTGGTTGGTTTTCCACAGGGAGAGATGAAGCTGCCCTACAGCTTTTGCAAGCTGTGCAAGATAAGATCCGCAGCAGCGACATTAATGGGAAAATCAGCTTCGTGTTTAGCAATCGAGAGCCCGGCGAGGCGCAGGAAAGCGACCTGTTCTTCGAGCTCGTCCGGAGCTATAACATTCCTCTTGTCTGTTTATCTCACAAAAAGTTCAAGACTGATGGAGAAGAAAAAGGGTGGCGTATCAAATACGACAGAGAGGTAAACAAGAGGATTGAACCATTTGCTCCTGACCTTTGTGTTCTTGCTGGCTATATGCTCATCGTGAGTGAAGAGCTATGTCAGAAATACGATATGATTAATCTTCATCCTGCACCTCCCTGTGGACCTACGGGTAGCTGGCAAGAGGTAATTTGGATGTTGATACAAAATAAAGCCGATACAGCCGGAGCAATGATGCACCTCGTTACTCCCGAACTAGATAGGGGACAGGTAGTTAGCTACTGCCTCTTCTCTATTAAAGGTGCACCCTTTGCTGAACATTGGTGCAATGACGACAAAGAGATGTTGTTTCGGCTTATTCGCCAGCACGAACTTGCTAGAGAATTTCCTCTTATCATCTTGACATTACAATCTCTGAGCCGGGGCGAGGTCAGCATAAAATATAGGAAAGTAATTGATGCGCAAGGAAATTTAATCAGTGGCTACAACATTAGTGACAAGATAGATGAGGAGGTGAAGAAGAATCTGAGATGAACTTGATTTGCTTTGACCTGGAGGGACCACTGGCTCCTCAAGATAATGCCTATGAACTGATGAAGCTATTCCCCCACGGCGGCAAGATTTTCGAAGTCATCAGCCGTTATGATGATTTGTTAACTTTAGAAGGCCGGGCTGACTACGAGCCAGGAGATACACTTGCTCTCATCACCCCTTTCCTTGCTTATCACGGAATAGAAGAGGAACAAATCGCTGATATGGGGCAGAAAGCCGGGTTAACCCCGGGGTCAACTGAATTAATCTCCAAACTTAAATCTCGAGGGTGGAACATATTTTGCATCAGCACTAGCTACAAACAATATGCCTTTCCCATCACACAGAGACTGGGCATACCCGCTGATAATGTAGCTTGCACATCCTTTCCCCTAGCACAGATTCGCCAACTATTAAGCCAGGATGAATTTGCCCTACTGGAGCAAACAGAGCATGAAATTGTGCATCTTAATCCTTTTACGGACGATGCTAGAATAAAAGAATATCTGGACTATTTTTATTGGCAGAAATTGCCTCAAACAGGTTCGGGAAGAATTATAGGTCAGGTGAAGCCAGTAGGAGGGAGACGCAAGGTAGAGGCACTGGAGAACTTTAGTACCAGGATGGGGAAACCGCTTTCTGGTTGGGCAGCAGTAGGAGATAGCATTACAGACTTCAAAATGCTTAGAGCTGTGAACAAAGCAGGTGGCTTAGCCATTGCTTACAATGCTAATGAGTATCTCTTGCCTTATTCCACCCTGGGTCTGGCATCTATAAACCTAAATGATTTGTGGCCTGTTCTGGAGACTTGGGAGAAAGGGAACCGCAAAGCTGTTGAAAGGGTAGTTAAGGAAAGGGAGGAGGTTGGAGGTTCAGAAGATAGAATGTGGTTTCACTGGTTAGCTGGAGTAAAAAACATAACTCCCGCATTGGAAATCCATAAGAAGATTCGACATCTGGCTAGAGAGGAAGCTGCTCAATTGGGCTAATAGAAATTTCTTAATCCCTCCTTCCGGTCTCACGGAAGATCCAAACGAAGGTGGCAATAGCAATCACGGAAATAACAATGACGGCGATCAAACCCCCTCCACCCAACCCACCGAACTCTTCACCTGCAGTATAAACCATAGCACTTGCCCCCATCCAGTCTCGCATTTCAGTTATCATATTACCACTAAAAACAGGGAAACTAAAGTTTTATGAAACCCCTCTCCCTTGAAGGGAGAAGTAGCTCATAGGTTTTATTTTTTAGCTGGCTTGCTAAGTATCTCATCTATAATGCCGTATTCCACTGCTTGCTCAGCGCTAAGATAAAAGTCTCTGTCTGTGTCGTGGGCAATCTTCTCTACCGGCTGGCCAGTGTGCTTAGCAATGATGTTACGTATCATTTCCTGCATCCGCATAATTTCTCTGGCGGCGATTTCGATATCCGCTGCCTGCCCCTGGGCACCACCAACTGCTTGGTGCAGGTGTATAGTCGAATTTGGTAAAGCATACCTTTTACCCTCGCTCCCTGCGCAAAGAAGCAAGGTGCCCATGCTAGCTGCTAAACCAACACAAATGGTAGATACAGGGCAGCGAAGAATCTGCATAGTATCATAGATAGCCAAACCGGCGCTGATAACGCCACCAGGACAATGGATATAAAGGTTTACATCTTTTTCCGGGTCTTCCCTCTCTAAATAGAGGAGCTGAGCAATAATAAGATTAGCTATCTGGTCATTAATCGGTGTACCTAAAAAAACAATTCTCTCTCTGAGCAAAAGGGAATATATGTCGAAAATACGCTCGCCCCGTGCACTGGTCTCAGTCACTGTAGGGATTACTACCTGAGCTATTGTTTCCATTATTCCTCCTTTGTTGTAATCTCGCCATTACCGACAGCTATTTGTAATAATCTTTCCATTGTCTTCTGCGTACGCAGGGATTGTTCAATTGATTGCCTCACTTGAGGTAATGAGAAGAACTGCGCCGCTTTTTCCTTATCCTCAGCACTATCGGCAATTTCACTTACTTTATTATCTACCTCTGAGGAATTAATTTCAATCTTTTCTTCCTCAGCTAATTTCTCCAGAATAAGGCTCAGAATAAGCCGCTTTTTCGCTACAGGGCGCAGTTCTTGTTTAAGTTCTTCTTCCGTTTTATTACTTTTCTTTAGATACTCTGCTAGCTCTGTGAAACCCAAGCGCTGCGACTCATCTCTAAGAAGTCCCATAATCTCTTCATCCTCTAAGGTAGAGGGATAGCCTACTTCGCTGATTTCCACCAGAGCATCAAGCGCCTTTTGCCTTAACTCCAAGCGATTATTGGCCTCAGCCTGTCCTCTTAAATCAGCAGCCACTTTCTTTTTCATAGCCGCCAGGTTATCATAGCCAGCACTCTGAGCCAACTCATCATCAATCTCTGGCAAGTGCTTCTCTTTTATTTCGCTGACAGTGACTTTAAAAAAACCTTCCTTATCACGCATTTCTTTAATAGGATAGTCACCAGGGATAGTTAAGTTAAAAGTCATTTCCTTGTTTTTGGGGGTTCCCTGTAAATGAGAAGCAAACCCAGGCACAGGTGAATTTGAATTTTTGTCCACCTGGTATAATACGCTCTTGTGATTTAACCAGGGTTTACCATTAACGTTGGCTTCGACATCTATAGTAACTAAATCACCCAACTCGACAGGTCGGTCTACAGGCATCCACGTTCCTTGTCTTGTCCGAAATTCTTCCATGGCAGCAGCGATTTCCTTCCTAGCAACTTTTGCTACGGGAACTGGCCTCAGCTTTATGCTATGGTAATCGCCAAGCTTAACTTCAGGTTTGAGTGGCACCATGGCTTTGAATACCAAAGGTTCAGTTTGAATAATTTCTATTTCAGGCCTAGCAATAGGCTCGAGTTTTTCAGACTCGATTGCTTGTTTATAAAGTTGCGGTATAAGATGCTCGAATGCCTCCCCCAACAAACTTTTTTTCCCTACATGCTGCATCAGAATGCTCCGCGGCGCCTTTCCTTTACGAAAACCAGGTATAGACACCTCATTAACCAGGTGATGATAAGCTGCGTTCAGTGATTTATCTAACTCACTGGCTTCAGCCTCAATAGTAAGAACTGCCTGGCAATCCCCCAAATTTGCTGTGCTTACTTTCATATACCATGCTCCTTCTCTTTGTACCGCAGAATTTCATGCTTTAGCTTGAGGTTTAATTCGTCAAGCTGGTGTTGGTCAACATAGGAAGGACTGTCCAGCATGAGATCAACGGCGTTCTGATTTTTCGGGAAAGCAATAACCTCCCTTATGCTCCTCTCCCCAGCAAATAACATTACCAGGCGATCCAGCCCAATGGCAATACCGCCATGAGGTGGTGCTCCATATTCCAGTGCCTCTAAGAAACCTCCGAATCTTCTTTCTGTTTCCTCTTTATCATAACCAAGGAGGCTAAATATTTTTTCTTGAAGCTGACGATTATGAACTCTGATACTACCGCTGCCAAGTTCACAACCATTGCAAACTACATCATAATGTTGTCCATAAACCTTATCTGGCTCTGTATCAAGAAGCTCTACATCTTCCCAACGAGGAGCAGTAAAAGGATGGTGCATTGGTTCCCAACGAGCCTCATCCTTATTCCATTCTAAAAATGGAAAATCAACTATGAATGCAAAATCCAGTTTGTTAGCATCAGTTAGATTAAGCCGCTGTGCCATCTCGCGCCGTAACTCATCCAGTGTCTTATTGGCTACATCCAGCTTGTCAGCCACGATAAGTAAAAGATCGCCAGGCTTTGCCTGGAATCTATCTACTATTTCTTCCAATTGGTTGGGTTTTAAGTGTTTAGCAGCCGCCGATTTCACTTCAGCCAAACTTATTGCCTCGCCTGTGAAAGCCATGGTCATTAAACCACGGGCACCACAGCTCTTCGCGAAATTTATCAAATCATCAAGTTGATGTCGAGTATAATAACTACAACCGGGAACACATATCCCCTTCACCCTACCACCATAGTCGAGTATTGAGCGGAAAACTTGAAAGTCGGTGCCGCCGGCGATATCAGATATATCCCTAATCTCCAACCCAAATCTGATATCTGGTTTATCTGTGCCATATCTGTCCATCGCTTCTTTATAGGAGAGGTAGGGAAAAGGCTTTAGCAAGTGCATATCAGGTCTAACTGTCTCCACAAGCGAGGTAAAAAGTTCCTCCATAAGTTGTAATATATTCTTTAGTCCCACGAAACTCATTTCCATGTCAAGCTGGGTAAACTCAGGCTGGCGATCCGCTCTAAGATCTTCATCCCTGAAGCACCGAGCTATCTGAAAGTACTTATCAAATCCGGCTATCATGAGGATTTGTTTGAGTTGCTGTGGGGATTGAGGAAGGGCATAAAACTTGCCGGGATTGATACGGCTGGGCACAAGGTAATCCCGGGCTCCCTCAGGTGTGCTCTTAATCAAAATCGGTGTTTCGATTTCCACAAACCCCTTGACATCCAGAAAATCGCGGATTAACTTTATTGTCCTGTGGCGTAAGATCAGATTATCCTTCAGTCTAGGTCTTCTCAGATACAGATAGCGGTTTTCGAGGCAAAGCGACTCTTCAACATCTTCATCTTCACTTATATAAAATGGCGGCGTTTTTGACGGATTGAGGATGACAGCCTCTTTGGCCATGACTTCAATATCTCCGGTAGCCAATTTGCGATTCTCCGTTCCTTTAGGACGAGGAGCAACTTCTCCAGCAACCTGAATCACATACTCACTACGGAGCGAGCCAGCTACTTGGTATGCCTCTTGGGAAACTTGGGGGTTGAACACTACCTGGACTATACCTTCCCGGTCCCGTAGGTCAATGAATACTTTCCCGCCGTGATCACGACGCCGATGAACCCAACCCGCTAAAGTCACTTTTTGTCCAGCATGATGCGCCCTCAGTTCACCGCAGTTATGGCTTTTAAGCAAAGATAGTCTCCTTTTCTGGATTGGTCATTATAGCGTATAACAGGGCTTGCCTTCAATTGAACAAATAGGTTACGTCTCCGCTAACTCCTGAAGAACAGCCAACACATTTCGCTGAGATACATCACTACGAATCACCGTTTCACCGATATCCTGTAACAGCACCCACCGAATTACTTTTCCCTTGGTTTTCTTATCTAGTTCTATAGCTTTTATTATCTCAGTCAAATCCAGGCTGGAAAAGCCAATGGGTAGTCCGAATTTCTGTAGTATGGCCTGCTGGCGTTCCACCACCGCTGCGGGCAGAAGGCCTAATCGTTGACTAAGCTTAGCAGCACCCATCATTCCAATAGCCACTGCTTCGCCATGAAGAAATCGTCTATACTGAGTTGCCGTCTCCAGGCCATGAGCGATTGTATGTCCGTAATTTAAGATAGTGCGTTTCCCTTCCCTTTCTTCTTCATCCTGATTGACTACCTGGGCCTTGATAGCAGCGCTACGGGCTACTGCCCGGACAAGCACCTCTGGCTCGAGCTTCGTCACCTTATTTATATTAGATTCTAAGAACTCCAAGAATTCTTTGTCTAGAATCAAGCCGTGCTTAATAACTTCAGCCCAGCCTGAGATCAGCTCACGCTGAGGCAAGGTAGTAAGAATTTGAGGATCAGTCAAAACTAGGGTAGGTTGATAGAAGGACCCAATAAGGTTTTTACCCTCAGGATGGTTAACTCCGACCTTACCCCCAATGCTGGCATCCACCATGGCTATCAAGCTGGTCGGCACCTGTACCCAGAAAATACCTCGTAAAAAAGTGGCAGCAACAAAACCCGCTAAGTCTCCCACCATACCCCCACCCAGGGCTATGACAACATCATCTCGCTCCCCTCGATGCTCGACAAGAAAATCGTAAATCCTAACAGCATATCCCATATTTTTCGTCTCTTCGCCCGGCGGTACTACAAAGGAATTAACAGCAAAACCAACGTCCTTGAGAATTCTTGCAACTTTGTTGCCATAAATAGAGAATACATTTTTATCGCTAATTATGGTGGCTCTGCCAAATAGATCAGCTTGCCTAATCTTCTCACCGATTTCATCCAATAAACCATAGCCAACAAAGACAGGATAACTCTGAGTCTCAGTTACTACCAGGCAGGCGATGTCTTTGTCATTACCAATCCGCGCCATTTTTTTGCCATTGGGAGAGGCGTATTGACGAAGCGACCTCCAAGCCCTTATTACCTCCTCTGCTACTTCACTGATACTTAAGCCATCAGTATGGATTGTCCAATCCGCTTCGGCATAGTAAGGCTGCCGAGAGGCTTTCAGTTGCCTGATGCGTTCCAAGGGATCATCAGTAGCTAAAAGGGGACGAACTTCTGTCTCAGGACTGCGAGTAGCTTCACGAAACAAGCGCTCATAGATTGTCTCAGGTTTAGCTTCCAGACAAACAATTAACCCACTTTTGGCAAGTAACTCGTAGTTTTGTGTATCAATTATGGCACCGCCGCCAATAGCTAGTACTGTCTGTCTTTTATGGGAAGCGTTTCTTACAATCTCATGTTCTAGTTCCCTAAATTTGGTCTCCCCATCCTGACGAAAAATCTCAGCGATAGGCTTTCCTGTTTGTTTAACTATTTCGTCATCGGTATCAAAAAAACCCCAACTTAATCTCCGCGCAACTTCTTTAGCCACCATAGATTTACCCGTGCCCGAGAAACCTGTGATACAGAGATTGCTTATTCGCTTGTCCAATTTCATCTAGTTCTCTTTGTCAGTATATTGAAAAAGCCAGATTAGAGCAAGAATTAAATTCTCACTTCATTGTTTATAAACCATGCGTGTGAGAGGTTGGCTTCCAACTGGCATTTTTACAATGAGAGATGGTGCTACCATAGCAGATGGAAGCGCAATTTTAATCTTGGACTAATCGGCTGAGGTATCCCTTAGTTCGGGCAAGGCGAAGCATCCAATACAGGAAGAGAAATCCCAGCAGCACACAAATTAAGTTCAGAGCGCTTGCCCAAAATAGATTATGTAGCGGAATTATTCCCTCGGTTACAGCTACGCGCATACCTTCAAACATATGTCTGGTTGGCAAAACGAAGGTGAGTCTCTGTAATAAAGTAGGAAATACAGATATGGGATAATAGACTGCAGAAAAAGGCAGCAGGAGAAAAGGAATGAAAAAGGCCAAAATATCGGCTGACGGTCCGAAACGAACAACGAGCCCGATGGTCACCACACCGAGCACCCAACCGAAAACAAGAATGTTCATAAAAAAGGGGATAATGTAAAGTCCCAAATCCCAGATATTAAGAGTATAGATTAAAAACGCCAGAGGAGTAACGTAACAGAAAGCCAGCAAAGCTTGAGCAATACCTATCAGGACAAATCCCAGTATCAGTTCACTCAGTTTTATTGGAGAGGCAAAAAGATTGATGATATTGCGCGACCAGACCTCCTCTAAAAAAGAAATGCCAAAAGATCGTTGGGAAAGGTCGAACATAGACCAAAAGATAAAAGCGCTAAGAATAAGCAACATGAACTCATATCTGCCATCAGCCGGAGCAACAGTTTCCACCCAGAGAGTGATAAATCCCCACAGAAATAGTTCAACAGTAATAAAACCAAAAAGCGAAAACAGTTTCGGTACGCTCCGCCGGATAATAACTATGTTCCTGTAGACTATGCCTAGTATGTGTAGAAAGTTCATGTAGATTTGTTGATTGGTTTTTTAGCAATACTAATAAAAATTTCTTCTAAATCCTCCTGGCCGAAGCGTTGCTTAAGGACTTGAGGAGTAGCATCAGCTATAATCTGTCCTCGAGAAAGAAAAACAATTCTATGCGATACTGTTTCTATTTCTCGCATATTATGGGAGGTCCAGAGAACAGCGCCACTTGATTCCTGAACGCGTTTCAAGATTTTTCCCCGAAGTTCTTGGGCAACAGCAGGATCAAGGGAGGCAGTAGGTTCATCAAGTAAAAGAAGTCTGGGGTTGTTAACGAACGCCTTAGCCACACCGAGACGCATGTGTTCACCCGAAGAAAGTTGACCTATCTTTTTATTAGCCAAGTCGGCAAGATCAAATTCGTCAAGAAGCAACTTTGCCCTTTCTTTATAATCCCGAACCCCGTAAAGAAGCGCAAACACAGTTAGTCCTTCCTTAGGAGTAAGATTATAGGGTAACAGAGAATAAGGACCAGTGAAGTTCATCATAGAAAGCAACTCTTCGCGATGTTCTTCGAGTTTTTTACCAAAAATTTCAATATCTCCGCTAGTGGGAGAAACGAGGGCAAGGAGCATTTGGATAGTTGTAGTCTTGCCCGCCCCATTGGGCCCCAAGAGGCTGACAATCTCGCCTTCTTTAATTTCAAAAGAAATGCGATTTACCGCTGTAAGATTGTTATATTGCTTAGTCAGATTTTTTACACTTAGAACAGTAGTCATAAGAGTAATTGCACTTATAACCTAAAATATAAAAAACTGCAATTTTCAGAGAATATATAAAGGAAAGGGGTCCACCTCACCATAATAACAGCAGAGAGAATTATAGAAGTACCTATTCCCAGATTCCAAAAGGTCTCCGCAAGCCAGATTTATTAAGATTAGAAATAATAGTGTCTTTGCCAGGTTGAAGGCCAACAAATTAAAGAGGAAATCATTCGCCGCACCAAGTCGAGCGAAGAATGGTAAAAGACACCGTGTTCTTAATAACAATTCAATCTGCTAAATGATTTCATTTACTAGCAATTTCTTTGATAGCATAAACTATGTTACTATGCTACAAATGCAACGGTAAGGTTCCCCGGGAAAAAGACAATGATGATAAAAACGTTAGTATTTGACTCTTTTGCTGCCAACTGCTATATCATTGCTTCATCTTCGACCAATCAAGGAATGATTATTGATCCCAGAGCTGAGGAACATACTATCTTGAAAACTGTGCACCAAATAGAATTGTCGATATCGTTAATTGTGGCAACCCATACCCATCCTGACCGTATTGGTGCCCTTCGCGCAGTTTAAGAAAAGACCGATGCTCATTTCGCCCTTCACAAGGCAGGAAAGGGATTATTACTTACCGCTCCTACAGGGATGCTAACATTGCTCGGCATCTCTCCTGTCAAAGCACCCACGCGACCGGATAGGCTACTCAAAGACGGTGACATCATAGATGTAGGCGACTTACCATTTGAAGTTCTCTACACCCCGGGACATATGCCGGTGGAATCTGTTTTTCAAGGCATGGCGTAGCCTTTAGCGGCGATACTCTATTTAATCTTGGAATTGGGAACACCGATTTTCCCGGAATGAGCTATAAACGTCTGCTGAAGAGCGTTCATGAAAAACTTATGGTTTTGTTTGATGAAACCACTATCTACCCTCGCTATGGCCCTATCACCACTATCGACGATGAGCGCCGTGGAAATCCCTACATCCAAGATTACTATCTCTAGAAACTTCTACATTCCTTCACTTTCGCAAAGAGTAATGCGTTTGCCATGAGATAATACTTGCTCAATTAAAATATATTACGTAAATAATTATGATAATTTGCCAGGGTTTCCTTTAAGTTATCACCACCGAATTTCTCCAGGCATGCATCGGCTAAAACAATAGCCAGCATAGCTTCAGCGATTACCCCTGCGGCCGGGACAACACAAATATCGCTGCGCTCATAGTGAGCCTTGGCTAACTCACCGCTGCGCAAATCTATAGAAGATAAAGGTTTAGCGAGGGTAGCAATCGGTTTGACTGCCGCCCTGATTACTATGTCCTCGCCATTGCTTATGCCACCTTCTATGCCCCCAGCATGATTAGTGGCATGTCGCCAGGGAATAAATTGCTTCGCTATGTTCAAAATGACAGAACGGGTACTGGGTTCGATAATATCATGAGCTTGTGAACCTTTAAGCTCGGATAAAGCAAATCCCTCCCCAATTTCAACTCCTTTCACAGCATTGATGCTCATTATCGCCTGAGCAATCCTGCCATCGAGACGGCGGTCCCAGCTAACATGGCTGCCAAAACCTACCGGGACTCCCATAGCAATCACCTCAAAAATGCCACCCAATGTATCTCCATCGGCTTTGGCCTCATCAATAGCTGCCATCATTCTCTTTTCTAGCTCAGCATAGGCACAACGAACCGGGGAATCTTCCACTTGCTGCCAATCTATAGAGCCTGCTTCACGGAGCGAGGCTGATGATCCATGACTAACACTGCCAATTGTTACAGTGTGGCTATGAATAGCAGTGCCCAACTCCTCCAGGAATCTTCTGGCTATAGCTCCGACGGCAACTCTGGCAGCTGTTTCCCTAGCACTGGCTCTTTCTATAATCGGCCTGATGTCTTTGAGACCATATTTAGTCACTCCCGCCAGGTCGGCGTGCCCTGGACGGGGAAATATTACAGGCTCGGCCTCTTTCTCTATCGGAGAAATGCTTAACTGTTCCTGCCAGTTTTGCCAATCCCGGTTGTTGATGAGGAGAGCGATGGGACTACCAGTAGTAAGTCCGTAGCGAACACCAGCCATAATTTCTGCCTCATCCTCTTCAATCTTCATGCGGGGGCCACGCCCGTAGCCACGCTGGCGGCGCTTCATTTCTTTATTAATATACCCCTCTGCCAAGGGAAGGTCAGCCACCATCCCTTCCACTATTGCCACCAACCCCTTTCCGTGGGATTCGCCACCAGTAAGAAAACGAAATTGTTCCATTAGCTTTTAAATAGAAATAACGGTTGTCTATAGTTATGCCTTAGGATTTCCAATAAAATTATATCCTGTGCGCTCAACCCTGACAGCCTTAATCGTATGGCATCAGCAAACCCTAATAGCGACCACAGTGTCACTCTAGGTGGTTGATAATATTCTACTCTCGCAACTTCAATACCAACCAGTTCCATAGCCAAATCTATGGCTGTATCTAAGTCACCTAGTAAGTCAACCAAACCCAACTCTTTGGCTTCTGTACCAGTATAAATTTGGCCGGTAGCCAGATCCCTGACCTCGTCCTCGCTCAACCCTCTACCTTCAGCTACTACATCTATAAAAAGTTCATAATACTCGTCAACCATTCCCTGCATGATTTCTTTCTCTTCCGGTGTCATCTCCCTATACACTGAGTACATATCCTTGTACTTACCACCTTTAAATGTTACTACCTGGATATCCAGCTTCTCTAAAAGTCCCTCTACATTCATTATTTGAGAGATAACCCCAATACTCCCTGTCATTGTAGTGGGCAGAGCGACAATCTTGTCTGCTTTGGTTGAGATATAGTAGCCACCTGAAGCAGTCGTGCCTCCCATGCTCACCAAAATGTGTTTTGTCTCCTTAACTCTTTCAATCTCCCACAAGATTTCCTGGCAAGGCGCTATTTCTCCGCCGGGACTTTCTATACGGATGACAATTGCCTTGACTGCCTTATCTTGCTCTGCTCTAGTCAAATAACTTTTCACCAAATCTGGAGTAATAGTTGAACCAGATAACAACGAGGAATCTTGCATGGTAATAGTTCCGCTGAGTGAGATTACAGCAATTTTATCTACTGCTGGTCTACCGAGGACTCCTGAAGATAGCACTATAACTATTACGGCCACAACCACTACTACACTTACTCCAATTATAATTGCTTTTTTCTTCATCCCTTTTCTCCTACCAGTATTTGTCTAGCCTTAGTAAACATTATGTCTACTGGAGCTTCCTTCCCTGTCCATAGCTTAAAGGCAGCCGCGCCTTGGTATACTAACATAGATAGACCACCAAGTATATCAGCCCCCGCCTTCTGTGCTAACTCTAACAGAGGAGTTGGCCAGGGATTATATATCAGGTCACAAACTAAGACGCCCCTGGGAATTACTTGAAGGCTCAAAGGTGATTGGCCTTCTTGTGAACTGTGTTTCATTCCCTTGGTAGTACAATTGATAATTAAGTGGCAATGACTAAAAGTTTCCTGGGAATCTAAGCTTTCCCAGGGCAAAGCAACAATTTTAGTTTTTATAGACACCAAGCCTGATGCAGATTCGGTACTGTAGCTTGCCAAGCTATCTGCCAATATCTGGGCTCGCCCAAAAGTACGATTAATGATGACCAGCGAGTTTACATTCTTTTGAATTAGGGCAAATCCGACTGCCTTGGCAGCCCCACCAGCACCTATAATGACAACTCGCTTACCATTAGGATTAAAGTGCCCTTCTTTAGCTAGCGCCTCGCTAAAGCCATATGCGTCACTATTAAAACCCAGAAGCTTATCACCCTTTTTGACTATGGTATTGACAGCACCGATCAAACCGGCCAGCTCATCAACTTCATCTAACAAGGGTAAAACTGCCTCTTTATAGGGCACAGTCACGTTGGCTCCAAGATTCTTGTGCTCCTTTATTTTAGCCACGGTAGGCACAAGCATCTCCGGTGTCGTCTCCCACACCTCGTAGATAATATCAAGTTTATAATGATCCAGAGCCGCTTGTTGGAAGTAAGGAGAGATAGAATGCTTAACGGGATAGCCGATAAGGCCTACGTGTCTTGACATTACTTAAAGTCCTTCGCTATTACTCAGTGCGTTGACTATTCAGAAATCCCTGCAGAATAAAAGCTGCCGCTATAGCATCGATTTCGGCTCTAGCCCGAAATCTGTAATTTTGGCCTCCTCTTTTTAATCTGGAGCGTAGTCTCCTTCCCTTACCACCGATTTCTAGCTTTAATCGCTCAGCAGCCCTAGTAGAGAGTCGTTCATCCCATAGCTGTATATCAAACTGGTTAAACCTGCTTCTCTTCGCTTGCAATGACAGCTTGTCAATGAAAGTCATTACCTTGTGAGCTTGGTTTCCAAGTTCGCCGTTTAAGCTGCGAGGCAATCCAATTACAATACGCTCCGCCTTATATTCCCCCATCATTTTGAGAATCACATCTATAAGTGTATCTTCGTCTTTGCTGTCGAGCACGGTGAGAGGGGTAGCCAAAATCCCCTCGGGGTCGCATATTGCTACGCCAGTTCTTTTATCTCCAATATCCAGCCCTAAGCTGCGCATTTCACTTTAACCTTTGAATCCGAGACCCTCCTTTTTATCATTCTAAATCCCGATGCAATTGGGCTCACAATCTCTTAGCCCCTTCAACAGAACCTTGGATGACAAAATAAATAATCTCAGCAGATCTTACTAGCAACAATATTTTTAACCAATTTCAGGGCTTCGTCAATCTTGGCTGTTTCCTTTCCGCCAGCTTGAGCCATAGCAGCCTTGCCACCTCCTCCTCCACCAGTAACTCTGGCTACTTGGTTAATAATATCGCCGGCATGAAACCCCCGTGCTATAAGGTCAGGAGTCACCATAGCCAAAAAGTTAGGTTTACCGTTATAAACTGCAGCCAAAACTACTATGACACTCTTTAGCTTGTCTCGCAATACATCGCCCATTTCTCTGAGAACAGGCATGGTCAATGCCGGCACCCTGGTAGCCAAAATTGTCACATTGTTCACCTGCTCAACTTGCCCAAGCAAATCCTCTGTTATTTTACGTGACAGCTCCCTTTCCAGTGAAAGCACTCTCTTCCGCTCTGTTTCCAATTCATCGATGAGGCCTTTCACCTTCTCAGGAACCTCTTCTAGCGATCCTTCTACCTGTTTGGCCACGCTCTGTAAGGCAGTTAAGCGAGTTTCGATTAGAGATTCAGCTTTTCTTCCTGTTACCGCTTCGATGCGATGCAGTCCTGTACCTATGCTGCTTTCACTGATTAACAGAAATGCGCCGATTTCTCCTGTTGAATTCACATGAGTACCGCCACAGAGTTCTCTGCTTATCGGCGGCTCCCCGATTTCCAGCGTTCGTACTTCATCTCCATATTTTTCTTCAAATAAGGCAATAGCGCCCTCAGCAATGGCCTTGCTATATGAGAGTATCTTTGCTCTTGTTTTTAAGTTCTGCCGTATCCATGCATTAACCTGACGCTGAACTTCACTGAATTGCTCTTCAGTTATCCTATCTAAATGAGAGAAGTCAAATCTAAACCTTTCCGGCGCAACTAACGAACCTTTTTGATAAACACTGCTACCTAAGGTTTGCCTTAAAGCAGCCTGGAAGAGGTGGGTAGCAGTATGGTTGCGAGCGATATCCAGTCGACGGTCTACATCAACTCTGGCTTCCACTTCATCATCGATAGATATGCAGCCTTCCATGACCTTCCCTTGGTGTATAATCACATCGGAGTGAGTCCTACTCACGTCTGTGATGGCGACCCTTACCCTTAAGCCTTTTATTTCGCCGCTATCGCCTACTTGCCCTCCCATCTCAGCATAGAAAGGAGTTTTGTTGAGTATAATGAAAACTTCATCTTCCTGAGAAGCGGTTTTTACTGGCTTTTCCTTGACTATTAACTCAAGGACCTTTGATTGAGAAGAAGCTACCTCGTAGCCAACGAATTCTGTTTGCTTAGATATGTGCCTAACATTGAGCCCACCTTGCAAATCGAGAGTTCCCACAACGCTGATCTTTTGTGTTGCCCTAGCCTTTGAGCGCTGCTTCTCCATTTCAGTCTGAAACCCTTTCCAGTCTATGGATAGTCCTTTCTCTCTGGCAATCTCAGCGGTTGACTCTGCAGGGAATCCATAGGTATCATAAAGTCTGAATACTTCTCCGCCCGTCAGTTCCACCCTCCCTTGAGTTAAAGCTCCCCCAATGAGCTTTTCCACCAAGTTAAGTCCGGTATCTAAGGTAGTAATAAACTTCTCTTCTTCAACTCTAATGACTTCGCTAATCAAGCCCTGATTAGCTATAAGCTCGGGATATATATGACTCATTGTGCCGATGACGACTTCAGCCATTTCATTAAGAAAGGGGGCAGTCAGTCCCAGTTTCCTGCCGAAAAGCGAAGCACGTCTGAGTATTCGCCGCAGGATATATCCCCTAGCTTCGTTGGAAGGCAGTACGCCGTCGCCGATAAGAAAGACAATGCCGCGTGAATGCTCAGCCACAATTCTAATAGCTCGGTCGGTCTCCTCATCCAGACCATATTGTTTCCCGGACAAGTGACAAATGTGACTCACCAAAGGAGAGAACAAGTCTGTTTCATAAGGAGAGCAATTGCCCTGGATAGCAACTAAGGTTCTCTCCAATCCCATACCGGTATCAATGTTTGGTCTGGTTAAAGGGATGCGTTGTCCACCTTTGTCCTGATTGTATTGGGTGAACACTAAATTCCATATCTCGAAGAAGCGACCACAGTCGCAATTGGGTTTACATTCGGGCCTACCACAGCCAAATGCTTTGCCCATATCATAATAAATCTCACTACATGGTCCGCAAGGGCCAGAATCTCCAACAGGTCCCCAGAAATTATCCTCTTCGCCAAATCGCAATATCTTCTCAGCAGGCACACCAACCTCTCGCCAACAGGCAAAGGCTTCATCATCATCAAGAAAGATAGTTATCCAGAGCCGTTCCTCGGACAGCTTCAAATGATCGGTAACAAACTCCCAAGCCCAAGAAATGGTATCTCGCTTAAAATAATCACCGACACTGAAATTGCCCAGCATCTCAAAGAAGGTAAGATGCTTGCTATTGCCCACTGAATCTATATCAGTGGTGCGGAAACACTTCTGGCAGGAGGTCAATCTCGAGCTAGGTGGAGTCTCTAATCCCAGATAATATGGCTTAATTTGTACCATGCCAGCGCTGGTCAACAATAAAGTAGGGTCTTTGTGAGGTACCAGAGGAGAACTGGGGATAATCTTATGCCCCCTACTCTGGAAGAAGTTCAGAAAGTCTTGCCTTAGTTCGTCTCCAGTCACTTATCAGTCACCTTCTTGATTTTAGAAGGTGGCAGCTATATTGTCAATTAGGCTGAAAAGAGTGTTTTAGTGATGTTATTCTAAGCCGCGACAAATCAGGACGGAAAATCTAGAAGTATCTAACCACCGATGGGGACTATATACTAGATATAACCTTTTCGCCAACCGGAAATTTAATTATTTCCCCTTCTTTTGGTAATCAGGGCACCAGGTAGCATTAGGTCGCTCAGGACGATGACAAGCAGTTCTCCAGTTCCATTTACAACTATCACAGAGGAAAAGATTCATGCCGAGACTTTTCTTGCCTCTGAGTATTAATTTGTCTATCCAGCTGGGATTGTTTCGCTTTTTCACCATGTTCGAAGTTGCAATCGGGAAAATTTCGAATAAATCGGTATTTTCTAGACATCCTTAGATAGAGTGGCTAAGAATTCAGCGTTACTCTTTGTCTTAGCCAGCCTTTCCAATACCTTTTGAGAGGCCTCGCCGTGGTTAGGGGAATCACTATCTATCATATTAACTATGCGTCTGAGTAGCCACACCTGTTTCAACGTATTTTCATCCAGTAAAAGCTCTTCCCTTCTCGTACTACTAGGAATAATATCGATAGCTGGGAAGATTCTCCTCTCAGCTAATTTTCTATCCAGATGGAGTTCCATATTCCCTGTTCCTTTGAATTCTTCATATATGAGATCGTCCATGCGGCTGCCGGTGTCCACGAGGCAAGTAGCAATAATGGTTAGACTCCCATCCTCATCGGTGTTGCGAGCAGTGCCAAAGAAGCGCTTGGGAGGATGCAGGGCTATCGAATCAATACCACCAGATAAAGTGCGCCCGCTGGCCGGTAGAGCTAAATTATATGCTCGTGTAAGTCTGGTAATACCATCAAGCAGTATGACCACATCTTTGCCCATTTCTACTAGTCTTTTAGCTCTCTCTAATGCTAATTCTGCCACCCGAGTCTGACTCTCCACCGGTTCATCAAAGGTGGCTGCGATAACCTCAGCTTCAACGGACTTCTTCATATCGGTGACCTCTTCAGGCCTTTCACCAATAAGACAAACCATGAGATGAATATCATTGTAGTTAGCAGTTATGCCATTGGCAATTTTTTGAAGAAGCACAGTCTTACCCGCCTTAGGTGGCGATACAATAAGGCCGCGTTGACCCCGGCCTATAGGTGCCACAAGATCAATTAGACGATTGGACAAGTCTTCTGATGTAGTTTCCAGATTAATGCGTTTATTAGGGAAGATAGGTGTCAAGGAAGCAAAGGTGCGCCGCGTTCTTGCCAGTTCAGGGTCCAATCCGTTGATACTCTCCACTCGAAGCAAACCATAATATTTCTCGCTTTCTTTGGGTGGTCTAGCTTGGCCATGAACAGCATCGCCGTCTCTCAAATTAAATCGACGTATCTGAGAATTTGATACATAAACATCATTTGCACCTCGCCGGAAGGTATCCTGTCGTAGAAAGCCATAGCCCTCACTGATGATTTCTAAAACACCTGTTACAAAAACATTTCCCTGTTCTTCTGCTTCCGCCTGCAGAATTCGATGGACAAGCTCTGATTTCTTCAAAGCAGAGTAGCCGGCTACGCCACACTCCTTGGCCATTGCCTCCAATTCATCTCGATTTTTACTTTCTAGTTCCGCCATAGTTGACATAGTAACCTCTTTTTAAATACTTTTCCTTTTCCCGATTGTATCGGGGATGTTTTGGTGTATGGTTATAATAACCCTTCTCTCAACATCACTCTCTTCCAGTCATTCCTAAAACGCTCGATACCGACATCTGTCAAAGGATGCCGTATCATTTGTAATAAGACCTCATAGGGCACTGTGGCAATATGTGCACCAATCTTTGCTGCAGCTAAACAATGTTGGGGATGTCTAATACTGGCAGCAATAACTTGAGTTGGGAGTTGATAATAATTCAGATACTCCACTATATCAGCCACCACGTTCATCCCGTCCTCGCCGATGTCATCTAATCTGCCCACAAAAGGGCTTACATAAGTTGCTCCTGCTGCTGCCCCTAGTAAAGCCTGGTTTAAGGTGAAACATAAAGTTAAATTCACCTTTATATTTTCCTTTAACAACACTGAGGTGGCCTCCACTCCTTCAAGGCTTGCAGGTATCTTAACCACGACGTTATCAGCCCATTTAGATATTTCTCTAGCCTCAATCACCATTGCTTGGACATCCTGACCCAATACCTCAGTAGATACTGGACCAGGGACAATGGAGCAGATTTCCTGGACTAACTTTCGATAATCAATATTGCCTTCCCGCGACACAAGGCTAGGGTTAGTGGTTACCCCCACAACCACCCCCAGCTTTACTCCATGGCGAATATGTTCTATGTTGGCAGTATCTAAAAATATCTTCATCTTCTTAATTCAAAGGCAGGCTTGTTTGTGCGCCTTCAACAAGCGTTTCCTTAGCTGCACCAATAAATTCCACAAACAGTGGGTGAGGAGAATCAGGACGAGATTTAAACTCAGGGTGAAATTGGCAAGCAAGCATCCAAGAATGCTCTCGTAATTCAACAATCTCCACTAACTTCCCATCCGGAGATAATCCGGAAGGCACAAGGCCGGCTTCCTTCAATGGCTGGCGGTACTTATTGTTAAACTCATAACGATGGCGATGCCTTTCATAGACTAATTCTCTGCCATACGCTCGAGCTGCTATTGTCCCAGTTAGCAGATGACAAGGGTAAGTCCCCAACCTCATAGTCCCTCCCTTTTGCTCTATGCCATACTGTTCAGGGAGAAGATCAATAATGGGATAAGTACTACTAGCATCAAACTCAGTGGAATTTACTCTGTCAGTATGAAAAACATGACGACCAAATTCGATGACCATAGTTTGCATCCCCAAGCATAAGCCCAGGTAAGGAATTCCCTTTTCTCGGGCAAATTTGGCAGTTTTTATCATACCCTCAATTCCTCGATAACCAAAACCACCAGGAACAATTATGCCTTGAACTTGTCCCAGTTTCTCATCAGTCAAGCCATCCAACTGCTCTGAATCCAACCACTCTATTTTCACCTCACGATTGTGAGCTAATGCCGCATGGCGTAATGCTTCACGCACGGAGTAATAAGCATCCTGGAGTTCCACATATTTGCCTACCAGTCCAATAACCACTAGTTCTTTAGGTGTTTTTAGCCTGACTACTATGTCTCGCCATTCTTCTAAATTACTTCTCACGGCTTTTAATCCCAAGCGTTTAACCAGCAATTCCCCTAATCCGGCTTCTTCAAGCAGCAGAGGCACCTCATAGATAGTGTCGCTGGTAACCAGGGATATAACCGCCTCTTTATCTACATCACAAAATAATGCTATTTTGTCCTTTATCCCTTCAGATATCTCCTTATCGCTACGACACAACATGACATCGGGCTGAATACCAATTCTCCTCAGTTCATTGACACTATGTTGCGTGGGTTTGGTTTTTAACTCGTTTGTGGCAGCAATGTGCGGTAAAAAAGTGACATGAATGTATAGCACATTATCCCTGCCTTCATCTTTTCTCATTTGCCTTATAGCTTCGAGGAATGGTTGTCCTTCAATATCCCCCACTGTTCCGCCAACTTCAACAAGCATTAAATCAGCCTGTGATATTTCAGATACTTCTCTTATCCGCCTCTTTATTTCATTGGTTACATGGGGAACAACCTGAATCGTACCCCCCAGGAAATCCCCCTGCCGTTCCTGAGCAATCACCGAAGAATAGACTTGACCGGAAGTAACGTTTGAAGCCTGAGTTAGTTCTATTCCGATAAATCTCTCATAATGTCCCAGGTCTAAATCAGTCTCAGCCCCATCCTGAGTAACAAACACTTCACCGTGCTGGTAAGGGGACATCGTTCCCGGGTCAACATTCAGGTAAGGATCAAGCTTTTGTGCAGAGACAGATATACCACGACTTTTCAATATTTTGCCTATAGAGGCTACTGAAATTCCCTTACCTACAGAACTGACTACACCACCAGTAATAAAAATGTATTTGCTCACTGTCGATTACAATAGTATATTATACCAATATAAAGAAAACTAAATTCTGAAGGTTGATATTGGAATGCGAAACAAACCCGAATTCTCTTGCATTATAAAAAGTCGTGGGCAAAATTGTCAAGTCTGGTAAGGGTTGGTAACTGTTAATTCTCGATCAGTGATAATACCGGATAACAACCAGGTTAAACCTCCAACTCCATGAGGTAACAACCACAGAACTTGTACTCAGGAACGATTTAAGGCAATCACCACCTATCCACGGGCAATAATCCCTCAAACAAAAGGAGTATTCCATTAGATATCCTCTCAGCTAGCAACTCCTTTAACTTCCTCAACAGTTGCCTTCTGCTGCACCCGGATAAATATTCTATCCACTTTATCAATCCCAACCTTTCCCCCAAGATAGGAATAGAAATATCTTTTTTATCCTGACATCACTAAAAACGGCGTTTATGCAGTACTAATCCAGCTATTATATCTTAATGCTCCCGCGCTTCCGACTCATTAAATCCCTCACCTATGCTTTCCCTTGAGAAAGTTCTTGCATTCAAAGATTAGTTTGCTTGAAGCCATATCTGATTTCTGCGGAGTTTTTTCTTTTATTTTCAACTCCAACCAACCAAAATGTTACAGCATTTTTCCACAGTGATTAATGCAATATATAATTACCTCATTTGTGTGTTAAAATGAGGGCTATTTTCGATTCTAAGGAGGTCAGTTAGTTTGACACCAATGACAATAAATTGGGGAGAGGCTGGCTTACTAGCAGGTAGGAGCTTCGGCACCGTCTTTCTAATATTAATCATTCTCGCTGTGGTAACTTGGCTAGTAGGATTTGTAGTTAAAAGAGCTAACAAGGGACAGAAAAATGCCATATCGTCAGCTGAAGCGAAAACAGCTAAGACTAAGAATTAGATGAAAATCACTGCTCTTACAGAATCTTCCTCAAAGTAAATCGGAGGTATGACCATGTTTGGCATAGAAATGGGATTTGGTCTCCTTAACTGGCAGCGCTTGATAATGCTGGCTATCGGCCTCGTATTCGTTTACCTGGGCATAGCTAAAAAATGGGAACCGTTACTTTTGGTACCCATAGGCTTTGGTATCATTCTGGTCAACATACCCCTGAGTTACGATGTTATGGGGTTCCAAATGCCTGATTGAACTTACTTGGATTACTTGCCACCTACTTGGCCGGAGTTGATAGAACAGGGAGGGAAACCAATTGGGTTCCTAGCTCGCATCTTCCAATATGGATTTGGCTGGGGTCTACTTCCTCTCTTCATGTTTATAGGCATAGGAGCGATGACTGACTTCAGTCCCCCTAATCGCTCGGCCTATTTACTTCCTCCTGGGAGCCGCAGCTCAACTCGGAGTCTATGCCGCTTTCTTTATAGCCCTAGGACTGGGAGCTCTAGGACTGGGATTCGGTATTCCGGAAGCTTGCAGCATAGGAATTATAGGCGGTGCGGATGGCCCTACTACGGTCTATCTTACGACACGGCTAGCGCCCTGGCTTCTGGGTGCTACCGCTATAGCTGCTTATACCTATATGGCTATGGTGCCATTAATTCAACCTCCGATAATCAAGGCATTAACTACCAAAGAGGAAAGAAAAATCTACATGGCACCAGCGCTGCGGGAAGTATCTAAGACAGAGCAGATAATATTCCCCATCATGGCCGTGATTATTGTTGGACTTCTTCTCCCCGCGGCATTACCCATAATTGGTTGTTTTATGCTGGGCAATCTTCTCCGTGTCAGTGGCGTTACCGTTAGGTTAGGCCTGACTATGTCTGGAGCTTTTATAGATATAGTAACTGTCTTCCTTAGTTTTTGTGTTGGTGCTTATGTCGCGGCTCCAGCATTTCTGCTCCCCGAACCATTAACGGTCTTCGGTTTAGGTATACTTGCTTTTTCTTTCGCTACTATGGGTGGCGTGCTCTTTGCCAAGTTAATGAATCTGTTCCTAAGACCGAAGATAAACCCTATGATTGGGGCTGCGGGTGTTTCAGCTGTTCCTATGGCAGCCCGAGTGGTACAGAGGTTGGGGCAAGAAGCCAATCCCAGGAATTTTCTGTTGATGCATGCTATGGGGCCTAATGCTGCTGGTGTCATCGGCACAGCTGCTGCAGCAGGAGTATTTTTATCTTTAGTGGGCTAATTATTTATAATTTTCTTTCTCTCTCCACAAGCGAACTGCTGTGTCACGGATAACATGGTAACTAAAGCCGCGGTAACGAAGAAAATTTGACAGACGACGAAGGAAATCTGAATAATCTAAATGGGCGAGAGACGACATCCGGCTGGATCCTAACTTGTAAGCAAGCTCTTCGTCATCTATATACTCTGTCACTTGTTCAATGATTTCTGCGGCCACTTTTTTATCTCTTAATTCCTTTTCTATCAACCTCTTGCTTTTAGGCTTGAAAGATAAGCGATTATCCTTCCAGAATTGGGCGAAGGCAAAATCATCACATAAGTTTTGCTCTCTGAGTCTGGCAATTGCCTCCTCTGCCACTTCATTGGCAAAATCGCGCCGGCGAAGCCACTGCCTGATTTCTGCTTCGCTACGCGGGCGATAACTGAGATATCGGTAGACTGCATCGAGACAGGCCTGTAATGAATTACTATCTGGCAACTAGCTTTTCCTGAGTAATATCAATCTTTTTGCGGAGAGGTTGCTGAATTTTCTCTAGGGGAGATGCCTGAAATAGTTGTTGAAGCTCTTATTGTGCTTTCTAATTGTGAAGCCAACTCGAGGTGTTGCTTCAGGTAATTCTTGGCATTTTCCCTACCCTGCCCTAACTTAGTGTCGCCATAAGTAAAAAAGACGCCAGCTTTCTTTATCGTACCTGTTACCACCCCAAGATCAACCAAATTCCCCTCTTTGCTTATCCCATGATTAAACATAATATCAAATTCAGCGCTGCGGAACGGGGGGGCTACCTTATTCTTAATCACCCTGGCCTTTACCTTAGTGCCTATCATTTCTGAGCCCTGTTTGATGGAGTCACCTCGCCTCAAATCTATCCTTACAGAGCTATAAAATTTAAGCGCCCTTCCCCCAGGCGTTACTTCCGGATTACCAAAAATAATGCCTACTTTTTCTCGTAACTGGTTAATAAAAATAACCGCTGTTTTAGACTTACTGATAGCGGCACTCAATTTTCTCAGTGCCTGGGACATCAATCGCGCTTGTAAACCAACATGGGCATCGCCCATCTCGCCTTCTATCTCTGCTCTAGGCACCAAAGCGGCTACACTATCAATGACTATCACGTCTAAGGCACCACTTCTCACCAGCGTTTCTGTAATTTCCAGAGCTTGCTCACCAGTATCAGGTTGTGAAATATATAAATCGCTCAGTTTGATACCGCAGTTGGCGGCATAATGAGGGTCTAGGGCATGTTCCGCGTCAATATATGCGGCAATACCGCCTGCTTTTTGAGCTTCAGCAATTATATGCTGGGCAAGTGTAGTTTTACCCGAAGACTCAGATCCGAATATCTCCGTAACTCGCCCTCTGGGTATGCCACCTATTCCTAAAGCGAGATCAAGAGCCAGTGCTCCGGTAGGAATGGCGTCTCCAGCCACTCGATCTGGAGCTTCACCTAACTTCATAATCGAACCTTTACCGTATTGTCTCTCGATTTGCTCAATAGCTAATTCTACTGCCTTCTCTTTCTCGCTAGCCATCTCTTGAGTACTATACCATAGTGCTATAACTCCGTCAAAGAGAGAATGTCGCCCTAATCTACTGTTCGCCCCCTCGACCTTAACGTAGTATTGCTCACAATTGGCGTGTATCCAAATCTGAGGTTCCCTGAAAGGATCCGTTTCTTAAGGACGACTACTGATAGCCCAGTACCTCGTCCAGTTTTTCAGCCTGTTCCACGTGGTAAGGGCCCACTCTGGTACGGCGAACTTCCACTACAGTCGCACCCACTCCAATTTTTTCTCCGATATCATGAGTAAGGCTTCTGATGTAAAATCCAGAAGACACTTCGCAAGTGAAAACAAAACAGGGAAATCGAAACTCCTTGAGCTCCAGGGAATAAATGCTTACCTTTTTAGATGGTATGTCTACGCTGACACCCTTTCTGGCTAGTTGATAGGCTTTTCGCCCACCTATTTTTTTTGCTGAAAATGGTGGAGGCGTCTGCCAGATATCACCATGAAATTCTTTTAAGGCCTCTTCCAATTCCTCTCTAGTTACTTCGCTGTTGCTTTGACACAAGACTTTTCCTTCAGAGTCAAAGGTATCTGTCTTGATACCGAGGACAGCTTTAACTTCGTAAGCCTTATCGAGCTTAAGAAACAAAGAGGCGTTTTTCGTGCGCTTGCCAGTTAGAATAACTAACAGCCCTGTAGCCAGGGGGTCTAAGGTTCCTGTATGGCCAACCTTCACGTTGAACTTTCTTCTTATGCGCTCCACCACACGGGATGAGGTAAGTCCTTTAGGTTTGTCAACAAGTAGCATTTTGTCCATCTCTGTAAGTATAGCGGAAAAACTAGAGTTTATCACTTGCCGAGGCCTGTCCGAAAATATAGATTTTGACAGTTTTTCCAGTTAATGCTATCATAGCTAGTCTAAAGTAGATTGAAACCAAAATTAATTGTGGCAAGATGGTCATCTTGGTGGGGAAAGGGAATTAGGGGGTGGTAATAGGTGGATGCCGCCGATAGTTGGCTCCTGGTAGCCTTTCTAATTTGCTTAGTACTTTCGGCTTTCTTTTCCAGTGCTGAGGCAGCTTTCATTGCTCTGCCTAAACTTCGCCTGAGATATCTGATGGAAAGTGGTGTTAAGGGGGCAGAGAAACTTGCCAGAGCCGCTGAAAAGCCCGAGAGGTTTCTAGCTACTGTATTGCTAGGTAATAACCTGGTAAATATAGCTGCTGCAACACTGGGTACCATTATGGCTGTGGCCGCTTTTGGACCAGTTACAGGACCCATTGTAGCCACACTTGGAGTAACAGCACTGATTTTGATTTTCGGGGAAGTTATCCCCAAAACTCTGGCGGTGCATCATGCTCAGCGGTTATCTCTAGCCTACGTTAATCCATTAAAAGTAATAGAATTGTGCCTTTACCCCTTTGTCCTAGTGCTGGATAGAATTGGGTTAAGTTTTACCAAGATTGCAAATGTGTCGGAGGAGGATAAGAAACTAGTCAGCGAGGGTGAGATACTATCGGCGATAAGTGCCGGCGAAAGCGAAGGTGTGGTGGAGCAAGATGAGGCGAAGATATTGCAAAAAGTACTTGAATTTACCGACCGCCCGGTGAGCAAGGTAATGATCCCCAGAACGGAAATTACCTGGGTGATGCAAGGGACCACGATAAGTGATTTCCTGAATCTTTATACCAAAGGACGCTACAGTCGTTTCCCCGTGTATAAAGAGAATACTGACAATGTGGTGGGTATATTGCACGCCAAAGATGTACTGACGAAGTTGACTGACGATTCTGTTGACAGAGAAAATGCCATTGATGATTTGGTGCGGTCTACCTATTTTGTCCCCGAAAGCAAACAGATGGGAGAACTTTTGGCTGAGATGAGGGATGGTGGTCACCATGCGGCAATTGTTGTGGACGAGTTTGGTGGTATGGCTGGAATGGTTACTATCGGACAGCTAACCGAGGAGATCGTCGGTGATATTCGTGATGAACTAACAGATAAAGAAAAGGATTTTATTGTAACTGGTGACAGTACCTTTCAACTTGATGGTGGGTTCAGAGTAGAGGAAGCCAACGAAGAGTTGGGGCTGAATTTGCCCGGCGGTGATTATGAGACCGTAGCTGGCTTTATTCTCAGCCACCTCGGACGGATACCAAAGCGTGGAGAACAGTTTAAATACCAAAACCTAAAATTTGTTGTCACCGAAATGCGTGGAATGAAGATAGAGAAAGTCATGCTAACCAAGGAAAAAGGCGTTGCCACATCTTAAATTCATTCTATGCTACTTATAACAAGAAGAGCTCTTAATGATAAAAGAGTGCCTGGCGATGCAATCTAAGGAGACCGTTTGAAACTCATCTTGGTGCGACATTGTGAAACTCGGTGGAATCAGGAGAGGCGTATCCAGGGAGGCGATAGCGATATTGAACTGAATAATACTGGTTTAGAGCAAGCTAAGAGGCTAGCAACTTTCCTTAGAACTGAAAATATAACTTCCATACTCTCCAGTCCTTTGCGAAGAGCTACTTTTACAGCTGAAGCCATCGCTAGCTGTCACCAGTTGACTGTAGAGGCTGATCAAGGGTTAAGAGAGCTTAAGGTTGGTGAACTGGAAGGCATGTCCATTTCAAATTTAAATACTACGTTCAATCAATTTTTAGTGCAATGGTGGCAAAATAGCTGGGCAATGAAATTGCCCCATGGCGAAAGCTTTATTGAATTGCAACAAAGAGCCTGGAAAGTAGTTGAGCGACTGTTAGGAAAGTATAAAGCTGACTCTGAACGCAATGAAGGAACTTCGGTGGTGATAGTCAGCCATTACTTCGTTACCCTAGCCATCATTCTCAAAGCTTTAAATTTATCGCCGGAATACCTTACCAAATTCAAAGTAGACCTTGGCGGGGTAAGCAAGCTCGAGATCCATGACTACAAAGTCCGCTTGGTGGCATTTAACAATACTTCCTATCAATGTTAGCTGAGAAAGGCGAATTGCTCATCCAATTTACGGTGCTTCGAACAATATCAAATGCCCAATCGAGCTTAAAATCTAAATGCTATAAAGAGCACGAGATTGGTAGAACAAGGTAACAATTTCTATGACCAAGGCTAAGCTGGAGTTAAAAGTTATAGACTTTATCCAGAGGCACAGACTGGTTTCGCCAGGGGAGACAGTAATTGTCGGGGTCTCAGGAGGTGCTGATTCAGTGTGTTTACTTCATATCCTGGCGAAGTGGCAAAAAGAACCAGGGATAAGACTTCACGTAGCGCATCTAAATCATCAGCTTCGGGGAATGGAATCCGAAGCTGACGCTAAATACGTGTCCAATTTGGCTGACTCACTTAGCATTCCCATTACTCTTGATAAGCAAGACATAGCTGCCTATAGAACTGAAAGAAAGTGCTCTATTGAGGAAGCTGCCCGAGAAATACGCTATTCTTTTCTTGGCCGGGTAGCTAGAGAGGTCGGAGCCAATCTAATAGCTATAGGGCACACTAGGGATGATCAGGTGGAGACCATTTTGATGCACATATTACGTGGAACAGGAATTACCGGATTGTGTGGTTTAATTTCTCGCTCCCCTATAGCATATGAAAAACTGGGAATGTCATCGCCAACAAATCAGAGCACTCTCTTAGTAATAAGACCGCTACTGGATATCACTAGAGAGGAAACAAAGAGTTATTGCCAGCAATATCAGCTTTATCCGCGTATTGACTCCTCGAATTGTTCGCTTTCCTTTTTCCGAAATCGCCTTCGCCTACAGTTGTTGCCTCTACTGAGACAATATAACCAAAGTGTTGACCAAGCTCTACTCCGTTTGGCTGATATTGCCAGAGAAGATAACGCTTTCATTGAACAGCAGGTTTTCGGGTTATGGGATGCATTAGCCAGGCAGAAAAAAAATGCCGTTTACCTGGATAAGAAGGAGGTTATTAAATTGCCGATAGCCTTGCAGAGGCAATTATTGAAAATAGCCGTGGCTAAATTGGCAGGGGATACCCGAGATATTGAAGCCAGCCACATTGAAGCTGCAAGGAACCTGCTAAGTAAACCCGTGGGCAAAAAGGTCTCTCTGCCCCATGGTTTTATTTGCGAGGGAGGCTATAATGACTTCGTGATTACGAGGTTCCCAGTTGGTGTTTCGAGTACGGCGAACCAAAATCAACTTCTATCAATATGCCCCTTTCCTCCCCTACCAGGCGAATTTTTCCTTAAAGTGCCTGGAAAAACAGCTTTGCCCGGATGGAAGGTGGTAGCCAGCATAGTTGGGGAACAGGTGACTTCTCAGCCATTGCGAGATACCCGGAACCCAGGCGAAAGAATTTGCCAGAGAAATCTTATTGCCGATTTCGATTTATACAAATCAGGAGCCGAACTTTTTATCCGTCGACGTAGGCCCGGAGACAAATTTCAGCCCCTGGGTATGAATAATTTAAAAAAACTACAGGATTTCATGGTTGATACCAAGATACCTCGTTCCTGGCGAGACCATATCCCAATCGTCTGTTCCCCTCAGCAAATTATCTGGGTGGTAGGTGGGCGCATTGATGATAGAGTCAAGACCACCGAAACTAGTAAAGAAATTCTTCATCTGGAGTTTATCAAATCAGAGTGAAAGCAGTGGATAGGGAATTACGTTTACGCCATCTCATTATTGACGAAGCTCTATGGAGGCTTGATCAATATCTCAATGATGCCTTTATGGCGGGCTTACCCTCTGTGCGCATTGTTCATGGCAAGGGGACAGGAAAATTGCGTCTCGCAGTGCATAAATCACTTGCTAGGCATCCTCTGGTTAAATCCTATCGCCTTGGTGATTATGGCGAGGGAGACTATGGCGTCACATTAGTGGAACTGGTAAATCATTAAACCTCTACGTATGTCTTGTAATTCTAGTGGATCTCCGTTACTTCATACTCATCTCTATAAATCCTTATATTCACAAGAGGCAAAGATGCAAAATCCTAAGTCCTAATCCGTGATTTAACCAGGGATATCAGGATGTTCCAATCCCAAGGTCCTCGAGATTGCTTAAGCACTATTATGCCGGGTAAGGGCAAGTGGAGGTCAAGGTTGCTGATTCTTTTCAGGATGCAAACAAAAAGTTACGTTCCCCGATTGATTCGTCGCTGTCATGCTCTTCGACGATAGGTATAATTGTTACGAACTCATTTTAGTATAGCCACATAGCTGTTCAGAGGCACATTAAGGGATTTCGCTACAGGTTTGCACTTGGCCTTAAGGCAATAGAAGAACCTCCCTTCCGGCGATAGCTCTGATAGAGCCTCAAAATGCCCCATGCCTTTGGCGAATATGAGATCTGCTGACTCAAATTCTCGTTTGAACTGGGCTGAAGCCAAGGAAAACACTACTCCTGGAGAAGCTATGCCTGTGGTTATAACCTTCCCAAATTCACTTTCCAAGCCGGTTTCCTTTACATCTTCCAATGTCAAATCATCTTGAACGGGCGATGGTTTAACTACGTAGACAACCTGGGTGAATTGTCTCATCCACTTAACTAAAGGCAGATCGAAGTATAGCTCCCCGGCGTTATCAGCCAGGTATAGTACCTTGACCGCTTCTTTTAGCCTAATTGCAAGATATTCCGAGTAATCTACTGCAAAGCTCACGCCTTTACTGATATCCTCCTTAATATCAGCGGGTTGTCTAAAGAAATCAATAGCGTTCGCTGCCGCAGTCAACTTAAGATATTCTCGAAGTTTATCCCTATAGTGATTGTTTGGCTTCCTACCCCACTCCAAAAAGACGGGGCTCGCAGCTTCAGCTGGTAATGATAGTTCAGGGTATAATTCTCTGGCAACTGCCATCTCCCTTTCCTTCATCGTCCTATAAGGGTCACGATTATGAGTCACTGCCCTTACTATTCTGTGAATTTTTGTGGCAATAGCAATAGATAATTGGCTATAAGAAAATTCATTCTCCAATATCTTAATTGCTTTTTCTATTGCCCTTTGCCTCAACGAAGCATCATCGGTAGCTAAGTTAGCGGCCTGATTGATTAGTTTTTGCAGACACGCATAGCACTCTGGCGCTAGTTTCATTCTAGCCTCCTTAATTCAAATTTGAGCCACTTAATGTCATCCATGCGTCATAGCTCTTCGCCTTGCCTCATTGTTACCGCCGACAAGTTGGGGCGATGAATCTAGTCCCGCTTAAGCTTATCCTGACCGAAGTTGAGAGGATGAACTCTGCTAAGAGCCCTGTGCCCTGCTCACGAAGACATTGAGAGATCCTTATTCTTTACCTCGTTCAAGATCGGGGTGCCAGCCCGAGACTAAAAGTTGAGCAACTTATTTTACTCTATTATAATAATATTGGTTATGTTTGATAAACTAGAATTAATACAAAGGCGTTATGACGAGCTAAGCCAACTCCTGGCTCGAGAAGAGATAGCCACTGATCCAAGGCAGCTTCAAGAGCTAAGTAAGGAGAAAGCGGACTTGGAGGATATTGTTTACACATACCAGCAATATAAAACCAATGATCTAGAACTGGCGGAGCTTGAAACTCTACTTAATTCCCATGCTGACGCTGAAATGACAGCTTTAATCAAGGAAGAAGTGAGCAAGCTCAAGCAGCAGCGAGATAATCTTCTTCACATTCTTAAGCTTTCCTTGCTGCCAAGAGATCCCAACGATGAGAGGGATGTCATTGTTGAGATCAGGGCAGGTGCAGGTGGTGAGGAGGCTGGTCTTTTTGCCGCAGACTTATTCCGCATGTATAGCCGATATGCCGAGGCCAAGGGCTGGCAAGTGGAGATTATTGATAGCAATCAAAGTGAAATTGGAGGTTTCAAGGGGCTGATATTTGAAATCAAAGGTAAAGGCGCCTTCAGCCGCTTCAAGCATGAGCGCGGTGTCCATAGAGTACAAAGAGTGCCAACCACCGAAGCATCAGGACGCATTCATACCTCTACAGCTACAGTAGCAATCTTACCTGCAGTTGATGAGATTGAACTCAACATTAATCCTGATGATCTCAAAATGGAGTTTTTCCATAGTCGGGGTGCAGGAGGGCAAAATGTCAACAAAGTAACTACAGCAGTTCGCATCACTCACATACCCACCGGCATAGTGGCCTCTTGCCAAGATGATAGGTCTCAAGCAAGAAACAGGACAAAGGCCATGGAAGTACTTCGAGCCAGACTGTTGGCACTGGAGCAACAGAAACAATCTGAAAGTATAGATAAAGAGCGACAGATGCAAGTAGGCGGTGGCCAACGTGCGGAAAAGATTCGCACCTACAACTTTCCCCAAAACCGGGTTACCGACCACCGTATCAATCTTAGTTTTCATAACCTCCAACAGATTTTGGACGGAGAACTGGACGAACTCATTGAAGCCCTGATCAGCAAAGAGCAGGTCGAACAACTGGAAGCGGCTCTCACGTGACTTTACGCGAAGCTTTACAGTCAGTTGCCCAAACATTACGCGAAGCAGGAATTGCTGATGCCTCTGTTGAGGCCGAGTTGTTGTTGGGTCACGTCTTGGGCATATCTAAAACACAGATTTACATAGCACCTGAGAGAGATTTAGCTTCAGCAGAAATGAAGCGTCTATGGCATCTTGTCCAACGCCGCCTTGGCCGCGAACCTGTTGCTTATATTTTAGGACATTGCGAGTTTTATGGGACTGACTTCTACGTTGATTGTCACACTTTAATTCCTAGACCAGAAACAGAAATTCTTGTGGAAAAAGCCGTGGAGCTTGCCCGGCGTATTTTCAACTCTGGCAAGCAAATTATCATAGCCGATATAGGCACAGGCTGCGGAGCAATTGCCGTCAGCCTTGCCTTAGCATTACCTCAATCTAAAATTTATGCCACGGATATTTCAGCCCCGGCTCTACGAGTAGCCGGGATGAACTGTCAGCGTTATGCCGTTGGCAGCCATGTGATACTCTTGCATGGAAATTTGCTTGGGCCGTTGCCTCAACCTGTAGATATGGTGATAGCCAATCTACCCTATATCAAGAATTACGAATTTAAAGATTTAGCCCCAGAAATAAGAAATTTTGAGCCAATGCTAGCCTTAGCCGGTGGCGAAGACGGCTTGGATAAAATACAACAAATGCTGGAACAAATGCCAGGCAAACTTAATGACAGAGCCTGTTTTCTTCTGGAAATAGGTCAAGGACAAGGTGAAATGGTAACCTCGTTAATAAACAGCTATATCCCACAGGGCAGTATTGAGTTGACTCCCGACCTGGGCGGTATCGAAAGGGTAGTAACGGTCGTCCTGACAGAATCGAAATAAGAAAGAGCTAGACGATAGAATATATAGGAAGGTTAGCTCGGCTTATGATAGAGTCTAAAAATATTGTTGTGTTTACCGGTGCCAGGGTAAGTACTGAGTCAGGTATTCCAGATTTCCGCAGCCCGGGAGGCATCTGGAGCAGATACGACCCTGCGGATTTCACTATTCAAAAGTTTCTTAGCAGCCATGAAACTCGCGAAAATATTTGGAAGATGTCTGTTGAAGCTGGACTTCTTATTGAAGCCAAGCCAAATTCTACCCATTATGCAACCGCCGAGCTTTACGGGCTGGGAAAATTAGATTGCGTCATTACCCAAAATATCGATAACCTGCATCAAAAGGCCGGAGTTCCTGAAGATAAGGTGTTTGAGCTTCATGGCAATGTACAGTGGGTGGTGTGTACAGGTTGCCGTAAACGATTTCCCCTGCCTGAAGTATTACTAAAGTAAAGGAGGGGATCAAAGCCCCCGATTGTCCTGACTGTCGGAGTATTCTGAAGCCAGATGTAATTTTTTTTGGAGAAGTACTACCGCAGTATATATTAACGAAAGCTACCCGTCGCTCGCAGAGTTGCGACTTTTTTGTTGTTATTGGTTCTACTCTCGTCGTTTACCCCGTTGCATATATGCCAATATATACCAGAGATGCCGGGGTCAAGTTAGCTATCGTTAATTTGACACCCATCTTTCTCGACCACCAGGCTACTGTGGTCATCCATGATAAGGCTGGTGAGATAATGACCAAGGTGATGGAACGGGTGAAACAATTAAGACCAGAATGACAAAGCCCAATCCCGATTTGATCGGAATTCCTGTCTGGGGAAAAGAAATTTATACAAGATTACGCCATCGGCTATGCCCGATCAACCATTGTGGCTTCCTAATCCACTGTTCTTCGTATACGCTGGATAGACACTGCCTTGCCAATATTTTCATCCACTTCGACTAGAATAGCATCAAAGTTTACCCTTCCCTTGCCCGCCGTTAAGCGCCGTGGTATCTGAGTAAGGAAGCCATTGATTGCAGAATCCGGGTCAATTCCAATAACCGAATTTACGGGACCAACCATGCCTATATCGGTGGCATAAGCGGTGCCTCCGGGCAATATGTGAGCATCGACGGTGCCCACATGGGTATGGGTACCCAATACGGCACTGACTTTTCCATCGAGATACTTACCCATTGCTACTTTTTCCGAGGTTGCCTCGGCGTGAAAATCAACAATAACGGGAGTTGCTTTATGCTCAAGTTTGGCTAATAGTTGATCCATAGCTCGAAATGGGCACTCAAAATGGCCCATGAAAACACGCCCAATGAGGTTAACTACCAAGACGTTATTTTTAAATAAATATCCTCGACCAGGATTTGTCGGTGGATAATTCAAGGGGCGGAGAATAGCAAGTTCGCTATCCAAGAAAGGAATGATCTCCTTGTGTGCCCAGATGTGATTGCCTGAAGTTATGACATCAACACCAGCATCAAAAAGCTCTCGTGCCGTACTTAAAGTCAGCCCTAATCCTCCGGCAGCATTCTCGCCATTGCCTACTACCATGTCAATAGCATATTCATGACACAAGCCTGGTAGGAGTTCTCTCACTGCCTTCCTACCAGGCTTGCCGATGATATCACCTATTGCCAGTATCCTCAAATCCCTCGATTTCCCCCGTCCCTGTTCCCGATTTAATCGGGATACCAGGAATAATGCGGGTCAGGGCTACTTAGCGTACTCTGTTGCTATAGTCTCCCTTATCACTGTGACTTTTATCTGGCCAGGGTAAGTCAGGCTCTCCTCTATTTTCTTAGCGACATCCCGAGCCAATCTCGCCGCTGTTAAATCATCAACTTTCTCTGGTTTTACCATGACACGTACTTCACGCCCGGCTTGGATAGCGAAAGACTTTTCCACGCCGGGAAAATCGGCTGCTATATCTTCTAAGTCCTTAATACGCTTCAGATATTGTTCCAGGGACTCACGTCTAGCACCAGGTCGCGCACCACTTATAGCATCGGCAGCACTGACAATAAAGCCCATAATACTACTCGTTGTCGCCTCCCCATGATGTTCAGCAACGGCTTGCACTACCTCTGGATTGCCATCCCACTGCTTAACCAGGTCAGCACCTATTAAAGCATGCGGGCCCTCCATTTGATGATCTACCGCTTTTCCAATATCGTGAAGCAGACCGGCTTTTTTAGCAATACTGACATTAACTCCAATTTCACTAGCTAGCATTCCTGCCAGATGAGAAACCTCGAGACTATGCAGTAAAACATTTTGCCCATAACTGCTGCGAAATTTAAGTTGGCCAAGTAGTTTAATTAGTTCAGGATGTAAGCCCGGCATCCCTACTTCGTAAGCAACTCTCTCACCTTCACTACGGATGGTAACTTCAACCTCCGCTTTGGTTTTATCCACTATTTCCTTAATCCGGGCTGGATGAATGCGGCCGTCCAGGATAAGCTTGTTTAGGGCAAGGCGAGCTACCTCGCGCCTCACAGGATCAAAGCTTGAGATGGTAACTGTCTCCGGAGTATCATCAATGATAAGATCAACGCCAGTGGCTTGCTCCAGGGCTCGGATATTGCGTCCTTCACGTCCAATGAGCCGGCCCTTCATCTCATCACTAGGCAGCGGAATAGCGGATATTGTGGTTTCAGAAACAACATCAGTAGCACATCTTTGGATAGCTGTGGCTAAAATGTTTTGAACTCTTTCGTCAGCTTCATTCTTTATTTTGGCTTCCCATGTCCTAACTCGTCTCGAAGCCTCTTCTTCAATCTCCTCTTTCAGCATTTGCAACAAGAGCTCTTTTGCTTCTTCACTAGATGTGCCCGAGATGGATTCTAATTTTGCGAGTTGTTTTTCTCTTATTGCCTGAAGTTCAGCTGTTGTCCTTTTAATATCTTCTTTGAGGCTATCTAAATCACGCTCACGCCGTTCTGCATTCTCTAACTTCCGCTCCAGCGCCTCCTCTCTCTGGTGAACACGCTTTTCTATTCGTTGTATTTCAAGGCGACGCTCCTTACTTTCCGCCTCGGCAGCGTTGCTAACCTTGATAGCTTCTTCTCTAGCTGCATGGAGTAGCTGGTTATGCTCAGTTCTTGCTGCATCTAGTAATTTCTGTGCTTCGTTTTTTGTTTTTTGAATTTCCCGGTTGGCTACTAGCTGTTTGACAAAGTAACCAACCAGAATGCCCAAGATAAGAGCAAGGGCAACTATTATGTATAGGTATTGATATAGATATTGCTCCATTTCTCCTCTTTATTTCATTGATATAATAAATACAAAACATTGCAATATTAATAATAAACTTTTTTATTGTTAGCGTCAAATATCTAGGCCGCCAAACAATCATCCGACTCATTTGTCTGGTGTATTTTAACTTACTGTGAGAGGTTGTATACTGTCAGTACAAATAACTCAAGTTTGTTCACTTTGATCAGTACAACATAAATATAGATTAGCTCATATCGAACTAATATCTGTCATTTCAAATCCTATAAACTAATGTTATGACAACAATCAATGAAGAACTAATCGCTCCCTGCGGTATGAACTGCGGCCTGTGCGCCAGCTACCTGGCGATGAAGAACGAACTTAGGCATAAGGGTTTTGGCAAGACATATTGCGCCGGCTGCCTGCAAAGCGGTAAGAACTGTCATTACAAAAGGCATTGTGAACTGTTGGGAAAGGGACTTGTACGGTTCTGTTACGATTGCGGTGATTTTCCTTGTCTCCGGCTGAAAACTCTCGACAAACGCTATCGTAACTTTTACCACATGAGCATGATTGAGAACCTCGAATTTATAAAAAATTACGGTATGGATAAGTTCTTGGAAAAGGATATTGCGAAGTGGCAGTGCCCTGAATGTGGTCGGGTAATATGCTGCCATAACGGGCTGTGTTATAAATGCAATCTTGATAAATTGCGCCAAAAGAAACACAAATACCGCTGGGAGGAATAATTAAAAAAACCTGACAATAGAAATTAAATGACAAGCCCTCTTTGCCTAAGGTACTCAGGATGGAGAAAGAACTCTCCTACTACCATAGTGTACGCCAAACGAGGCTTGCTTGTCGACTTCCCGTCTATAGTGAAACGCTGTCGTATCTCTACAATCTATACAAGAAATGGAAAAGTTAATTAAATTACCTCACGAGGTTCACAAATCCACGTGCTACGTCAATGGCTTATTCGAAGTTTTAACGTGGCGGGGGGCTAACTACGATTACTTCCTGTTACCTATTATTGGTGGTATGGCTTCATTTGCCTACCTAAAATTCAAGATGGCTCAAACTCCTTGTATGGTTTACTGGGGCAATAATCCTAAATATTTGCTTAGAGACCTAGGTAAGATACTAGGATTCACTCAGACAATAAGTGAGGGCAAATCATTCATAAATGATTTCCCGAAAATTAAGGAACACCTCGATAATGATGACCCGGTGATGGTTGGTGCGTTGGACATGTATTATTTACACTACTACCCTGAGCTTCACAGAAGGGAGCATGTCCCAATCCATTATGTTCTCATGGTTGGCTATGATGACGAAAGGCAGGTAGTATATGTTCACGACTGTAGTGTGGATAGTGTGCAGGAGATCCCTTACGCAGAGTTTGCGAGAGCTCTGGATGTCAATGTCCCTGGCATGAGTAAAAAGCATACCTACAGAGTTTTTAACCTACCTCATAAGATGCCGACTGAACTTGAAATTGCCGACAAGGGTTTTATCTATAAAGCGAGACGAATGCTTAAGCCACCCATAAGTATGTTTGGTATTCCAGCCATGAGAAAGCTGGAGAAGGAGATTATCTCATGGACAGCTAGGGATTGCTTTAGACATATGGTTGCATACGCAGGATTAACACCACCGCTTATTTCCAAAGATTTGTCTGGCAACGATGGGCTGCGATCCGAGCAGGCACAAGTGTTGGCAAACCTAGGGCAGAAGTATCAGCGAAAAGAGTGGAGTGATGTATCCAGTCTCTTCAGAAAATCTGGAGAACTCATTGTGAAATTGTGCGAGCGAGCACTCGAATACGATGGTCGCCGATGCTCACCATTCCTCAAAGAGCTAGCCGATGTAGAAGAACAAGCCTACACGATGTTATTGAAATCGGTGTGGCTTTCTTCATGAAATCATCCAATGCATGCTCACTCAAACCTTTCGATTTGCCTTTGTTGCTAATCACAGCGATGCTTCGACATCGGGCATGCTTTAATATAAAATACCCTCTTTATGACCACCAAGAAGCAGGGAAAGTTGAATACGGTCTATTTAGGCATTCTTCTCTTTATCATCGCTCAGATGCTCATACTTCTTGTTGCCCCCCGTATAGACCCATTTCTGGAAGAAAATAATATAGATATACCCACCCAGCCATCCGCGCCGATATCCTGGTGGCCCGGGGAAGTAACATTACCCGATGGAGAAGTTGTCGATGTACCAGCCCATTCAGCGTTAGGCCCGATTTTAATCTATGTTCTCGTGGCAGCAAGCGTGCTCGGACTTACACTCTACAAGATCCCACTTAAAGCTTTAAAAGTTCTCCTTAGGATATTATTTGCCATTTTGTTTAGTTGGGGCGCTTTCATCGCAATTGTGTTCTACGTACCTCTTCCAGTAGCCATATCTATCGCTGTCGCCCTCGGAACACTTTGGTTTTTAATACCACTCGTCTGGTTACATAACCTGGCATTGATTCTCGCCGCTAGTAGTTTAGGGGCAGTTTTCGGTCGCTTTATTACACCGTGGACCGCAATGGCTATTATTTTAGCGCTTGCACTTTATGATTTTTTAGCTGTTCGTTTCAAATTTATGCTCTGGATGGCAGACAGGCTATCGCAAATAAATGCATTACCGGCACTAATCATACCTAAATACTATTCCGAGTGGACCTTCAACTTGAAAAAACGAGAGAAAATAGTGGAAGTGAATCCCGCCGAGAGGGAATACTCCATTCTGGGCGGTGGCGACATTGCCTTTCCTTGTCTGCTTACAGCCTCCGTCTATTTTGCCCAGGGTTGGAAGCCAGCGGCTACTATTGCGGTGGTTGGATTACTGGGATTGGCCAGCGTTTACGCGATTCAAGCGATATTTTTAAGGGGAAAGCCGATGCCTGCTTTGCCGCCTATCGCTGCCTTTACACTGGTTGGATTA